>ERZ857882.2510-NODE-2510-length-18823-cov-4.112052_pt1 | contig 18823 bp, 17 predicted proteins | sample MGYA00519697_ERZ857882 | MGnify/ENA primary metagenome ERZ857882 (study PRJEB31778, sample SAMEA3449373) | human gut metagenome | biome: human gut; feature: human-associated habitat; material: faeces | place: United Kingdom | collected 2010/2012 ...
GCTTCTCCCCAGTGTGGGGGATAAAAACAGCAAAAGCCAGGCAATCCTCCAGTTATCCCGGTATACCCTGTGCAGATCCTCCATCTGGATGGTTACCTCCGCTGTCACAGTCTCGCTCCTTTGATACAGACTGCTTAAATACAGATAATAACAGTACAGCTCCGGCATATTCTCATCCGGCGTAATATCCAGATGATCCAGAATCCATCCCGCCTCGTCAAAACGTTCCTCCGTAATCAGAAGATGGGCCTGATACAGACGTACCGCCGGATTTTTATCCTCTATCCGCTTCATACGGTCCACCACTTCCCTGGTCTGGCTCCGCCACAGATCCGTACTCATTTTTTTCATCTTTACGCTTTGATACAGACGTACCAGCTCCACCGTCAGCCGTTTCAGCTCCAGCCGGCGGCCGGTCCGCACCACACGGTGTTCTCCTCTTTTTACAACGGTGATAAGGGCCTGTATACTTCCGTACGCATGCTTTAATATAATACGTCCGAAATTTTTTCCTTCATGGAGTTCTTCCTGCCTGACAGAAACAGGCAGACCGCATTGGTTTCCCAGAAAGTCCTCCTCCCGCAGAAGTTTCTTTTCCGTAGAAAGGAAATCCCCCTCCGCCTCTACCCGGAGCGGGCTGTAACCCCAGCCGTTTTTAATGATCTGCAGCGTTTCACACAACTGGGCATGAAGGCTGGTTATCACGATTTCCGTCCGGGGCAGTACATATTCCACGGGCTGTTTCTTATGGATGGATATCAGAAATTCCTCGACATTCTGCATATTCCCGGGTACCTGGGAGAACCCTTTGTACAGATTCCGGTATTTTTTATCCTGACCGCTGAACACCCGGATAAATTCCGGGGAATAAAACAGCTTCACCGCTTCTTCCCAAGCGTTCCTCGCCAGATTAGTGAACTGGAACAGATTCGTCAATTCCCCTTCCGAGCAGGTCACTTCCTTGTGCAGCACAACCGCCTGGAAAGGTATTTCATACTCCCCCCGGTTGGAGATAATCAGGAACCGTCCCTTTCGTTCCTCCCCTTCCCGCATTCCCCTGGAATCAAAACGGTACTCTATCGTTTCCGATGCTCCGGAGAAAAAAGAAGTGAGGCATTCCATACGCTCTTCATCACAGGAGACATAACCTTCCGTCAACTGTCCCTGTTCCCCGGTTACCGTAAAAAAGCCTTCCTTCACTTCCTCCTTTTTCAGAGCCAGGCCTACTTCCCGGCATGAGAGCTCCAGGGGCCCGCCGCTTTCCTGCCAGTCCTCTGTTGAAATTTTCGCGTAAAGCTCCTTCAAAGTTCTCACCCCCGTAAAATCCATCCTTGTATTTCCATCTAAAAAGAATTACTATCAGTATAACATTACCGGCAGGAATCCTGCAACATTTCAAAACAGAAAAAGGGGCACCGCCCATAACCGGGCAGGGGAAGATACCGGAAAAGGAGCGTATTATGCATACATTTCATGGAAGTGATCTGGAAAAAATAGAACAGGTTTATGGCATCAGGAAGGAAGAAATCACAGGCTTCGGGGCCAATGTAAATCCCCTGGGGCTCTCCCCTTTCCTGAAGGAATATCTGGCCGGGCATCTGGATGTATTATGCGCTTATCCTGACCGGAATTACACCGCTCTCCGCCGTGCCATATCCGCCTACACAGGAGCTCCGGCTGAACATATCCTCGTGGGGAACGGCTCCACGGAGCTGATTTCTGCCGGTATCCAGGCCGTCCATCCAAAGGACGCCGTTGTCCTTGGCCCCGCCTATTCGGAATATGAGCGGGAGCTTTCCCTTGTGGGGAGCAGGATGCATTATTATGATCTGAAGGCATCGGAGGATTTCCATCTGGATGTGGAGGATTTGGAAAAATTTATTACCGAAGACATTTTTTCTCATGATACGGACACGATTCCCGGCAAAAGCATCCCCTGCCTGCCGCAGCTTCTGGTTCTGTGCAATCCCAATAATCCAACCTCCAGCGCCATAACAACAGAGCAGATGAAACGCCTGCTGTCGCTGTGCAAACGTAATGGCATTCTGGTCATGGCCGATGAAACCTATGCGGAATTCGCCCCCTGCCTTTCCGATATCACCGCCATTCCGCTCACTGAAAGCTATGATAATCTGATTGTCCTGCGGGGCGTATCCAAGTTCTGGGCCGCTCCCGGCCTTCGCCTGGGATATGCCGTCACTGGGAACCGGAAGCTTCAGGAACAGATAAACGCCGCCAAAAATCCCTGGACCGTCAGTTCTCTTGCAGACGCTGCGGGCCAGGTTATGTTCACGGATACCGAATATATAAACCGGACACGCAGCCTGATCCGGGAGGAGCGGGAATACTGCGTCTCCTTCCTTTCAGAACTCCCCGGCCTGAAGGTATTCCCCGCATACGCCAATTTCGTCCTCGTACGGATACTGAAACAGGGAATCACTGCCGGTGATATCTTTGAAGCCGCGATCCGGAAGAAAATGATGATCAGGGACTGCTCCAGCTTTCACAGCCTTGATGAAAGCTTTTTCCGCTTCTGTTTTATGAGGCATGAGGATAATGTGAGGCTTATGGAATGTATAAAGGATGTGATTGGCGGCAGTTTTATTTCTGCACCTTTCTCGCAATGATCCGCTCATAAGCATGCTCATGATGGATATCTCCCGGATGGCTGTCCGTAAACGTACCTTCCTCGTGATGTACGATTTCCCATCCGGCATATTTAGCGGGCAGTTCCCCCACATCAAAAAGGCTGTGGGTAAAGGGCGCATTGTCAGGTGTGGCAGGAAGCCGGTTTGTAAAAATTCTAATCACATTGAAACCTCCTGCTTTGGTATGCACCTGCATATCCTGTATAAATTTATCGCGTACCTCTTTGACAGGAAGATGCAGTACCCCGTGGGAAAGAATCATGTCATACTCTTTTTTAAATACGAATTCTCCCAGATCACAGGTGAAAAAGGTGACAGGTGTCTTTTCATGTTCTGCTATTTTTACAGCCTTTTTTATTCCATTTTCTGAAATATCAAAAGCTTCCACTCTGTTTTCCAGCTTTGCCAGAAAAATGGAATTTCTCCCCTCCCCGCAGCCCACATCCAATACATCTGCATTACGGGGAAACATTTCATAAAATTCTTCCACATCCGCCGTAGGCCCCTTGGAAAAAGTGGAAACCTCATAATCAGAATAGCTCTGTTCCCAAAACGGTTTGTCCTGCATAAGCTTTTTCTCCTTTGCCTTTATATTAATTTTTGATAAAGCTCAAAATTATCCAGGCCGAACTCTCCATATCCCAAATCAACAGTGTCTATATAGCGGAAACCATATTTTCTGTAAAGGGAGATGGCCGGTGTATTCTTTTCATATACATCAAGGCGGATGGCCTTTATCTTCTCCTCCCGGCTTTGCTCCAGCGCGAACTCCATCAGCCTTTTTCCTGTGCCGTTTCCAAGATATAGTGGATGCACTGCAAAGGTATGTATTACAAAAATATCCTTATATTCTAAATCCACATGCCAGTCTGCCTTTTCATAAGCGGCTTCCGGCTCATGGCTTAATATAATGCTGCCCATAATCTGCCGCTCATTTCTAAGCACATATAAGTTTTTTTCCTTAATCCCCTTTTCCGCATCCTCCCGCGCAGGATAAATGCCTTTTCTCCATCCGGGATAATTGACATGCTGTTCCAGATAGTCATTCAGGCTGTCATAAAGTCTCCCCATTTCATCAATATCCGCTGCTGCCGCTTTTTCTATCCAAGTCTTCATATCTGATAACATTCTCCTCTTTCTGTCCTTCTGTTATATGGTGTAATTTATTCATCAATTCATGCAATACATTATATTGCCCGGCTTCTCCCCTGTCATTATAGACCGACGAAGTAACGCGGGGATCTCGTCTGTACCGGCAGGCTTCCGTACTTTTTTTGTTGCTTTTCCCCGAATTTTTTCTGAGATTAAGTATAGCAGGAATCAGGCGGTATAGCAATTATATCCACAGCGGTTCCTGGCTGCTGCGGAAAACCCGCAGGACAGCCATACCGTACTAACCGACTTGAAAAATAACAATTTGCTATTGACATTTTATCTATTCTGCATTATTGTATTATTATAGTAATACAGATTAAGAATAAGGAATCACAGAAAGGAATGATGATATGGCATGGAACCTGGATTCAGATCGCCCCATCTATGCACAACTTCTGGAGCGTATCCAGCTTCAGATCGTGTCCGGCATATATGCTCCCGGCGATAAGCTACCAAGTGTAAGGGATTTGGCTGCCGAGGCCAGCGTTAACCCGAACACGATGCAGAAAGCCTTTGCCGAGCTGGAGCGCAGCGGGCTGATTGAAACCAAACGAACCAGCGGCAGATTCGTAACGGAGGACAAAAATATGATTACACAAATTCGGACTCAGCTGGCAAAAGAAGAAATCAATGCATTTATCGCTAAGATGAAAGAGCTGGGCTTTGAGAAAAAGGATATTATCACATTACTCTCAGCTGCTGCAGAGGAACCCGAAAATACAAGGAGGGAGCTCGCATGAATGAACTGGTAACTATTACCGGCCTGTCCAAGACCTATGGTCATTTCACAGCGCTGAATAATATGAACCTGGTTATTCCAAGGGGACGTATTATTGGTCTGCTGGGCCCCAACGGCAGTGGCAAAACCACCTTAATCAAACTGCTGAACGGCCTTCTGACCCCCGCTTCGGGGCAGATTCTGATAAACGGCCATACGCCCGGAGTTGAGACTAAGGCCATGATTTCCTATCTGCCGGAGCGCAGTTACCTGACAAGCAACCGCAGGGTAGAGGATTTAGTGGAATATTTTGTAGATTTTTATGATAACTTTAACAAGGAAAAAGCACTGGGTATGCTGGAAAGCCTTCATATCGATCTTCATGCCCGGCTGAAAACCCTTTCCAAGGGCACCAAGGAAAAAGTACAGCTTGTACTGGTTATGAGCAGGGATGCCGACCTGTATATTCTGGATGAGCCCATTGCCGGCGTGGATCCGGCTGCGAGGGATTTTATCCTGAAGACTATCATCGGCAATTATAATGAAAATGCAACGATACTTCTTTCCACGCATTTAATATCCGATATTGAAGCGGTTCTGGATGACTGCATCTTTATCAGGGACGGTCAGGTTATGCTATGCTCCTCTGTGGAAGAAATCCGCGAAACCTACGGGAAATCCGTAGACAGCTATTTCAGGGAGGTGTTCGCATGCTGAAAAAATTACTGAAACATGAATGGAAAGAAACCTGGCGCATACCTGCGCTGGCCTGTGCACTCATGATCATACTCACCCTGGTATCCGTCATATGTTTTACCCGGATGTCGCCTCCCGCAAATGCCGACGAACTGAATGCAGGCGCATTTGTACTGATGATGTTTTATGTTCTCACCATAAGCTGTGTCAGTGTGGTTGTCAGCATTTATATAGCGGTGCGTTTTTATAAGAATCTGTACACCGACGAAGGTTATCTTATGCATACACTTCCGGTAACGCCCAGACAGCTGCTCGTTTCCAAGCTCACGGTTGGATCCTTATGGAGTTTTCTTGTTACCATCCTGACTCTGTGGGCTGTGTTTTTAATTATGATTTTTGGTTTACCTGTCATGGTTAAAGATGATTTAAATTTGTCATTTACCCTGCTGGTGAATTATGCGAAGGAATATTCCCATGCACTCTTCGGAATGTCCCTGCCCGTTTTTACAGTATTTATGTTCTTTTATTTCCTCATATCTGCAGTAAGCAATGTACTGATTGTATATGGCGCAGTTTCTCTGGGACAGATGTTCTCCAAGCATAAGGTAATGGCTTCTATCCTGTGCTATATCGGTGTTACTATTATAATCCAGACCTTGACCTCCCTGGCTATGACCCCTTACCTTACGAAAATGGTCGTAACCCACGTCGGCAACTCAACCAGTCTTGAAATACCGGAATTTATGGGAGCTTTCATGCGAAATACCTTTATTTTCAGTCTCGTGGCATGTGTTCTTACAGGCATCGGCTGCTACATCCTTTCCGAGTACCTGATGAAAAAGCAATTGAATCTGGATTGATAAACAGTATAATGAAAAAACAGGCGGGAAATCATTCCAAATTCCGCCTGTTTTTTCTGTCCTGTCCTTTGGAACCAGCCGGAAATTCCTGCATATACTAAACGTAAGTAACAATCGTGAGGCTACCGCACATATGGCAAAAAAACTACATGCCGCGCAGACCACTGACAGTCCCTATGCCGGCGGGCTGAAAATCAGCATTACATCCACCGAGGGACAGATTCCCATAGAAGGCGCAACCGTATCCATCGCTCTGACTGAATCACCTGATGTGATCTTAGATACACTGACCACAGATGCTTCCGGTCAGACCGATGTGGTCGAGCTGCCCGCGCCTCCCCTGGATTACAGTCTGTCACCTTCCGAACAACGACCCTATTCCGAATATAATATTACAGTAGAAGCACCCGGCTATGAACCGGTGGTGGTAGAAGGCTCAGAAATCCTTCCGGATGTTCTTTCCCTGCAGCCCATCGCCCTGATCCCCGAGGCAGCACCGGGGCAGGAGGAAGACATCGTCATCCCCGATCATACCCTATACGGAGATTACCCCCCTAAAATACCCGAAGCCGAAATAAAACCCGTGGATGAAACCGGCGAAATCGTTTTAAGTCGTGTGGTTATCCCGGAATATGTAGTGGTACACGACGGAGTTCCCACCGACTCCTCTGCACCCAATTATTATGTACGCTACACGGATTACATTAAAAATGTGGCTTCCTCAGAAATCTATGCCACCTGGCCGGAATCCACCATTTATGCGAACATACTGGCTATTATGTCCTTTACCCTGAACCGTGTTTATACGGAATGGTACCGGAACCAGGGATATAATTTTACCATTACCTCCTCCACTGCCTTTGATCAGAAATGGATTTATGGCAGAAATATTTATGAAAACATCAGCTACCTTGTGGATACCATTTTCGCCAATTACCTCTCCCGGCCCGGCGTGCGCCAGCCCATCCTGACCAGCTATTGTGACGGCCGCAGGGTTAACTGCTCCGGCTTAAGCCAATGGGGTTCCAAATATCTGGGAGACGAAGGCTACAGCGCTATGGAGATCATACATTATTATTATGGCAGCGATATGTATATCAACACTGCCGATGCCATCAGCGGTATCCCTTCCTCCTGGCCCGGCTATACCCTGACTATAGGCTCCTCTGGCGCTAAGGTACTGCAGATGCAGGAACAGCTTAACCGGATCAGCCAGAATTATCCCGCTATCCCTTATGTAGCTGCAGACGGGGTTTACGGACAGCAGACAGCGGATGCGGTGAAGGTTTTCCAGCGGGTTTTCGGCCTACCCCAAACAGGGGCTGTGGATTATCCCACCTGGTATGAAATTTCCAGGATATTTGTGGGAGTTTCCCGGATTGCCGAGCCGGACTGACCCCTTACCCCACTTTTTAAACAGCCTTCTTCGAGCCTCCTCCTTATCCGTCCAATCTTTTGCTGACTGCAGGGGATTGGACCCTCTCAGCAGCCGCCGGTGTACTTCCGCGGCTGCCTGTGGGGATAAAGGCGGCACGCAACGATTCCAATCGATGCGTGCCGCCGCTTTCTTATTCTTTTCTTTTATTCTTATTTTCTCATTCTTATTTTTCTTCTGCCACTGCCCGGAAAGCTTCTTCCAAATCCTGAAGGATATCATCAATATGCTCCGTTCCCACGGAAAGCCGGATCGTGTTGGGACGGATTCCCTGCTGTCTTAGCTCCTCTTCGTTCAGCTGCCCATGAGTAGTGGATGCCGGATGGATCACCAGAGATTTAACGTCAGCCACATTAGCCAGAAGAGAGAACAGCTGAAGATGGTCAATAAACTTTTTAGCCGTCCTATCGTCTCCCTTGATTTCAAAGGTAAAAATGGAACCTCCTCCATTAGGAAAATACTTGGAATACAGGGCTTTCTGGGACGCATTCTCCGTTACAGACGGATGATGGACCTTTTCCACCTGGGGATGGGAAGCCAGATAGGAAGCCACCTTCAAAGCGTTGGATACATGCCGTTCCACTCTCAGGGAAAGCGTTTCAAGTCCCTGCAGAAAGAGAAATGCATGAAAAGGGGAAAGGGTGGCTCCGGTATCGCGCAGGAGGATGGCCCGTATCTTCGTTACAAAGGCTGCAGGGCCTGCCGCCTTCGTAAAGGAAACGCCGTGATAGCTTTCATTTGGCTCCGTAAGAGAAGGGAACCTGCCGGAAGCCTCCCAATCAAAGGAGCCTCCTTCCACGATAACTCCTCCCACCGCCGTTCCGTGCCCGCCGATAAATTTAGTAGCTGAATGGACTACAATATCCGCGCCATATGATATGGGCTGCACAAGATAAGGAGTCGCGAAGGTATTATCCACCACCAGGGGGATCTTATGGGCATGGGCTATACGGGCAATCCCTTCGATATCCACCACATCGGAATTCGGATTCCCCAGTGTCTCCAGGAAAACAGCCTTCGTATTTTCACGGATTGCACCTTCCAGCTCTTTTTCGTCAAAGGGATCAACAAAGGTAGTTGTCACCCCGAAATCAGGAAAAGTATGTGCCAGAAAATTATATGTGCCGCCATATATGTTCCTGGCCGCCACAATATGATCTCCCTGATGGGCCAGATTCTGAAAGGTATAGGCAATCGCCGCCGCTCCCGATGCCACGGCCAGGGCAGCGCTTCCGCCCTCCAGAGCCGCCATCCTCCGTTCAAATATATCTTCCGTAGGATTGGTCAGTCTACCGTATATATTACCGCCTGCGGAAAGGGCAAATCTGTCGGCAGCATCCTGGCAGTCATGAAATACATAGGAAGATGTCTGATATATGGGAACAGCCCTGGCATCCGTAGCCGGATCCGCCTGTTCCTGCCCCACATGAAGCTGTAATGTTTCAAACCTGAATTTTCTTTCCGTCTTTGTGCCCATAATGTCTCTCCTTCCTGCCTTCGCAGTATCCAATTTCATTGTTTATAATTCCTATTGGATTAGTATATTTTAATTGATTATAATGAGGACAGAACCATTTGTCAAATACTTTTTGGAAATTTTTGTATTCAAAATTGCTCTTTACGTATCTTTCTGACGGTCTTTCAGGCAGCCGGCCATAACTTTCGGTTGACAGCAGAGAGTATTAAGTGTATAGTGTGTATTATACACATACACACTTGGCAAACCGGTTGCCGGAAAGGTGTAAATTTCATGAAAATACTGATTTCTAACAGTTCCGATCAGCCTCTGTATATGCAGATTAAGGAACAACTGAAGGATGCCATTCTGCGGGAAGAACTGAAAGACGGGGACAGCATGCCCTCCATACGGCGTTTTGCCAATGACCTGGGGGTCAGTGTCCTGACGGTACGGCGGGTTTACGATGAGCTGGAGGCCGAAGGGTATCTGAAGCAGCAGGTAGGCATCGGCACATTTATTTCTGCGGCAAATATGGAGCTGCTCAGGGATGCCAAACGTCATCTGGTGGAACTGAAGATGCAGGAAACCCTTCAGACAGCTTCCGGGCTTGGCATTCCGCTCAATGAACTGCATGATATGCTGGATATTCTGTACGACGATATCTGCAAAGGAGACGAAGCAAATGAATAATATTATAGAAGTAAACGGCTTAAGCAAACATTACCCGGACTTTTCTCTTTCCGAGGCCAGCTTCACCGTTCCGGAAGGCTGCATAACCGGTTTTGTAGGTGCCAACGGCGCCGGCAAAACCACCACACTCCGTGCCATTCTCGGACTGCTGGAACCAGACAGCGGGGAAATCCGTCTGTTCGGCGAACCGGTCCCTTCTTCCAAAAAACAGGCTTCTTCCGAGGGGCGCAGGAGTTCCGACAGAAGCGCCCTGGCCGATCGTATCGGCGTGGTTCTGGGAGCAGGCGCCTTTTATGAAGGCCTCACCGTTTCCCAGATGAAACAGATCGTTGCCGGCGCATATTCCCAATGGCAGGAAAAGGAATACCAGGAGCTGGCCTCCCGCTTCAAGCTGAATCCTTCCCAGAAAATAAAAACCCTTTCCTCCGGTACCAAAATGAAGCTTGCACTGGCTTTTGCCCTGTCTCACAGAGCTGAACTGCTGATCATGGATGAACCTACCAGCGGGCTGGATCCTCTGATAAGAGATAAATTTCTTTCTCTCATCCGTGAATTCATGGACAAGGGGGGCAAGGGTGTCCTCTTTTCCACCCATATCACTTCGGATTTGGATAAATGTGCGGATAACATTGTTTTTCTCCATCAGGGGAAAATCCTTCTGGAAGAGGATAAGGACATTCTGCTGGATAAATGGCGGCTGGTGAAGGGCGGCCTGTCATCCCTTACGGAAGGCAAAAAGGAATTCCTGAACTGTCTGAGAACCACGGATTATGGCTTCACGGCCCTTATTGATGATCCGGAAAAAGCGAAACAGCTTTTCCCCGATGCCCTGCTGGAACATGCCTCTATTGAAGATATCATGATCGCCCTGTGCGAAGGGCGCACAGCGCCCCTGTCAACTGCCGGAAACAACGCCGAAAGGAGGATGACTTCCTCATGAAACAATATACCTCTCTGTTAAAAAAAGACCTGTTCCTTATGGGGAATTACCTTTTTTTCATCCCCGCCATTACCTTCGTACTTCCCTTCTTTTATTATTGGCGTCTCCCGCAATATGCCGAACAGAAGGGCACGGGCCTGCTGATTCTTATCATAGCCTCCATATACAGTGAATTCCTTGCCTATGAGCAGATTTTCCTGAAGGATGCGGAATGCCCGAGGGCTCTCTCCCTGCTCTGCGCCTCCCCTTATCGGAGAAGTGATATTATCATCAGCAGATATATTCTTTTCTGCCTGGTGTTTGCGGCAACCGCGGTCATTTATACAGGGCTCTCGCTGGTGCTGGCGGCCTCTTTCCGCCTTTCCCCGCCGGAATATGCTGTCGCATTCTTCCTGAATGCCCTTCTTTTCAGTATACTGACTCCGCTTCAGCATCTGTTCGGATTTGAAAATTCCAAATTCGTGCTCGTAATCATTATCATGGCCTCCTGTTTTCTGCTGCCCCTTCTGCTCAAAACCGATCTGCTGGAAGCAAACTGGCTGAACGGGCTGCCTGTCCTTCCTGCTTTTCTGTTTCTGCTGCTTTTGAGTGTAATCCTGTTGATCCTTTCGGCAGGCATTACCGTAAAAATATTCCAACGAAAAGAACTGATGTGAAAGGAGTAAGATATGAGTCACCCAGTCAACCAGCTCTTTTATGTGCTCGGGGTCCTGTTTTTATTCCTGATACTTATGGAAGCTATCAATCTTATTGCCATACAGCCCCGTGCCCGTAAAACGGTGGCTATCGTCACCAAAATCCACCTCCGGTCTGCCGAAGACAGCCGCTATGCCGGACCTTTTTCAGGGAAACAGAAAAGAAAAAAGAATATGGCCTATGTTACCTATAGTGTGGATGGCCGCAGTTATTTTTCCCATAGGGAAATCCCGGTCTCTGCCGATAAGGATATCGGCAGCCAGGTCACCGTATGGTATGCCGTTCTTTTTCCGGATACCCTGATAGATCCCCCTTCCTATGTAAAGCTCGTCCTCTTTACCCTGCTGTCCCTGCTGATGTTCTTTGCCGGTTTCTTATTGTAACTGTTAATTACCGTAAATTTTCATTAAGAATTTCTAAAGGTACTTGTGGAAAATTTTGGACGATGCTAGAATCTGATTCATACTTCAACAGAGGGCTTGCGTATGAATCAGAATAAAGAAAAGTATAAAAAAAAGAGTATATTTTCGGACACTCTGTCACTAAAATACTGCATAAAATGGCGCTCGTGGGAAACCTGCTTTCTTCTCCTGGCCGTCCTGCAGTTTGTACTGATTGCCGGTTTCAATCTTTTTGACACCCCGAGAGCGGTGGATTCGGATTCCGCCAAGCTGTTTCTTCATGCGATGGAAATTGCGGAAAACAAAACCCTTCTCCTTCCCGGCTGGATTTATACCACCACCCTGGAAATCGATACGGCCATGCTGCCTGCCATCCCCATTTATCTGCTCACAGGGAATATCTATCTTTCCTTCGGAATCGCCAATATTCTCATTCTTTCCTTTTTCTTATGTATCATATTGCTCTTATTCCGGGAATGCGGCCTCCCTTTAAGGGCTGCTCTTCTTTCCTGTAATTTTCTGATGCTTCCCTTTTTCTACGGAATGCTGGATTATTTTAATATGATGTTTATAAACGGTTCCCAGTATATTCTGAAAGTACTGATGCCTTTACTTTTTCTTCTGCTGCTTCTGCTTCCTGCGGAAAAAAGAAAGCGCCCGGGTACCTTTTTCCTTTTGGGAATCACTGTTTTTCTGTATGGGCTGTCCGCCTTTTCCAGCGGGGCCTATACCCTGCTTGTCTGCGCCGGGCCAATCCTTGCCTGTCTGATCCTGGATGTCCTGCGCAACGGAAGCCTGCGGCGTTACAGTAAGTTTCCCTATCTGGTATCTGCACTCATTTTCTGCGCCGCCGCGGCAGGCTTTTGCCTGAATATCCTCCTGGGCCTGGGACTTGGCGCAAAGGGAAACAATATGCATCTGCTGAAGTGGCAGGATATGTTCCCTTATCTTCAAAGCTGTGCCATGGGCATTTTCCAGCTGTTCGGCGCTCTGCCTGACGATGAGGTGCGCGCCCTGTCCGTCGAGGGAATCGTTTACCTGCTGAAGCTCTTCTTTGTGTCCGGCCTCATTTTCACCTTCCTGATTAACCTGAAAAAAGGCTTTATCAAAGCCGAAAGACCTTCACTGAAGCAATATCTCATTGGAATGGTTTCCTTTAACCTGCTGATTCTGCTCGTATGTGATACCCGTTATAATACCTCCAATACTACTATGGAATACCGGTATTATCTTCCTGCAGTGGTTCCCGCCATTCTCCTTTTCGCCATTCTTTTGGATGAATGGAACCGGAAATGGTCCTCTCTTGTGAACAAAATCCTCCCCCTTCTGCTGCTGTCCGCCCTGCTTTTCGTTGAGGCGGCAAGTTTCTTCCATGCGCGCAGTCTTCTGGGTGAGCATGATTACTGCGACACTCTTTGTGACTACTTTGAAACTCTTGATGTTAAGAATATTATTTTTGTGGATGACAGGGAAACTACGGAATGCTGCCGCCTGAAGGATCCGGGGCACCGCTTCAGCACCTGGTCCGCAGAAGAAAACAGAATGGTCACCGTTGATTATTACGATACCACTCTGCAAAAGGATTATTATGAACCGCATCATGCCCTGGTTTCCTTCAGCGGAACCGTGCTTTCTGATTTGATTGGAGAGGAAAAAGCTTCCTCCTACACGCTTGCCTCCACCATCCTCTGGTTTGATATCTACATATCTGATCAATTTCTGTTTTTATAGGATTTTTTTGTTAACAGCATTTTCCACAAAAAATCCCGGCGGTATCTGCCTTATACAGGCCTTATACCGCCGGGATTTATATCTTTACAGGAGAAATAAGGAGGATACCCGTCTTCTTCTGCCGTTTTTACTGTGTCAGAGCGACCATAATGTCATTGGAACGGTTCACGAATTTAGTCATCGCTTCTCCGTCCAGCGGTCCCTGCTGCAGCTTGGCAAGATCATACAGCTGTTCACAGATAAGGGTTTCATTCTTATTATCCTTATCATCCTTATGATCCAGAACATACTGAACAAGAGGATGGCCGGCATTCAGCACCAGGGTTTCCCCTTCACCGCCGAACATGCCCATATCCATGCCGTTCATGGCATACATCTTCATCATATCCTGCATTCTTCTGCTCTGCTCGGAAATTGTGAGTACAGAAGAAACCTTTTTATTTTTCAGCTTTTCGATCTTAACCGTAAGCTTCTCGTTTTTTAACGCCTTGCGAACCAGCTTCTGAATTTCTTCTGACTGGGCTTCCAGCTCCTCCTGTGCTTTCTTGGAGGTTTTTGCCTTGAAGGTATCTGTCAGATCCGCATCGATTCTCTGGAACTTGATGCCCTCATTCTTCATTTCCAGCTGATTGATAAAAGGCTGGTCAATCTGATCCGGAAGCACGACAGCGTCCATCTTAGCCTGTTTGAACATATTTACATACTGGCTCTGCACCTTTAAATCCGTTGCATAATAGATGGTTTTTTCTTTCTTCTCTTCCTCGCTGTTTTCACCTTCTTCAGAAGAAGCTTCTTCTTCCACTACCTCTGCTTCTACCTTTTCGCCGTTTTCATCAACAGCAGTGTTTTCAGCTTCATCCGGATCTACCTTATTTACTTCCAGGCAGTCAGGCAGGGTCATATACTTGCCGTCCAGATTCTTGAACAGGATGTAATCTGTCATCTTCTCACAGAATTTATCATCCTTCAGGCAGCCGTATTTTACGAAGGGACTGATATCATCCCAGTATTTTTCATATTCTTCCCTGTCGGTCTTGCACATTCCGGCCAGCTTATCCGCCACCTTCTTGGTGATGTAATCGGAAATCTTCTTAACAAATCCGTCATTCTGCAGCGCGCTTCTGGAAACGTTCAGCGGCAGATCCGGGCAGTCGATTACGCCCTTTAAGAGCATAAGGAATTCGGGAATGACTTCTTTAATATTGTCGGCGATAAATACCTGATTGTTATACAGCTTAATGGTTCCCTCAATCGATTCATATTCCATGTTAATCTTGGGGAAATACAGGATTCCCTTCAGGTTAAAGGGATAATCCATATTCAGGTGGATCCAGAACAGGGGCTCTTTGTAATCCTGGAAAACCTTGCGGTAAAACTCTATATAATCTTCCTTGCTGCACTCGCTGGGGTTCTTTGTCCAAAGAGGATGGATGTCATTCATCAGGGAAGGACGTTTTTTGATTTTCAGCCGTACAGGCTTCTCTTCCTCCTCTTTATCATCTTCCTTCTTCTCAGGCTGGATGGTTTCCAGAACCTCATCCGTATCCAGCTTCTCGTTCTCGTCGATAGTCTGGGTTTCCGGTGTGTTTTCCCTGGACAGGAAAATTTCCACAGGCATGAAAGAACAATATTTCTGAATGACTTCGGAAGCCTTGTACTCATTGCAGAACTGCAGGCAGTCCTCATTGAGGAACAGGGTGATCTGGGTACCTACCTGATTCCAGGTACCGTCCTCCATTTCAAATTCGGTGCCGCCGTCACATTCCCAATGTACCGGAACCGCGCCTTCCTTAAAGGAAAGAGTATCAATATGCACCTCATCGGCTACCATGAACGCGGAATAAAAACCAAGTCCGAAATGGCCGATGATCTGATTATCATCTGATTTATCCTTATATTTTTCAATAAAATCTGTAGCGCCGGAGAAGGCGATCTGATTGATATATTCTTCCACCTCATCCGCAGTCATACCGATACCATTATCAATAAATTTCAGGGTCTTTTCCTCGGGATTTACAATAACCCGTATTTCAGGCTTATAGCCTTCCGGAAGGGAATACTCTCCCATCACATCCAGCTTCTTTAACTTCGTAATTGCGTCGCAGCCATTGGAAACCAGCTCCCTGTAAAAAATATCGTGGTCAGAATACAGCCACTTCTTAATAATAGGGAAAATATTTTCGCTGTTAATAGACAAGCTGCCATGTTTCTCTGCCATAATTCATCACATTCCTTTCTTTTTTCTACGGACCTTCTTCTTTTGTTTTGTCCGCTTTTCACTCTAGGAATAAGTGTACTTCCAACTTTCTGAAAAGTCAATAGAAAATTAGCACTCAATATAATTGAGTGCTAACAATGGCTTGAAACCCCTTAAAATAGCTGGATTCCTTAATTATAAATTTTTTATAAAATGAAACAAAGCCCTTTTCCAACTCGTATTTACTCCATAATCCTATACTGGAGCAGCTCATATTTCAACCTGGTTCCTTCTCCCGTTTCCGGCGGCAGAAGCGCCCTGGCCACCAGTTTGAGTTCATCACTTTCCTCATCTGTCCGCCTTAAATTAGCATAATCGCCATCCAGGCTTTCCACCACATACTCAAAGGTTTTCATCTATAGCCTCCTTATTGATAATATGTCCATGCATCCCTGCGTGGTGCCCGCTCAGTTTCCATAGCCTGATCCGGCGGCCGGCATTATGGAGAGCCTGTGGAAGGAAAAAGGACAAAAGCGGGCACCGCGCAGGGATGCAGGGACGGCTTTACTGCTGTCCGAAATATTCTTTATAGATATCAAAAAAGCTGCTGGTTGTCACTTGGTCATCATGGATCAGGGCAACGGATTCCCACAAGGGTTCATTCAGGTTTTTAGCCAGGGAATTCACGAAGCTGTCGTATTCCTGCCCGAATACCTCATCTTTGCGCTTTTCCACTATTTTAAGCTTGTTCCGGTCCGTTTCTTCCCGGTTAAAGGTGCTGATGCATTTGATGATTTCATATCCTCTGGAGGTTTCCACAATGCCGCTGATCTCATCATTTCCCAGATTAAAGGCGGCGTTGGCGAAGGCCTGCTCCTGTTCGCCTTTGCCGAAGGACAGTGTTCCCTGGGAATCATCGCTGTATTTCTCAATCAGCGCTTCAAACGCCTCTCCCTCCTGAGCGGCGCTTAAGACCTCCTGTGCCTTTTGATAGCATTTGGTCTTTTCCTTATCCGAGTAAGGAGAAATGGTCCCGTCCGCATTTTCGGTCACTGTCTTTATGAGAATATGCTGTACGGTGATCGTTCTGGCTTCGTCATCGCTGATCTCCGGATTGATATCACTGATAATCTGCCGGTACACCTTATCCGCCAGGGCATAATCCCGGTACATGCTTTCAATCAGCTGCCGGTTCACTTCCATGGCTTCCCGTTCGCGGTCGTTCAGCGAAGCATAATACTCCTCTGCGGCTGCGGCAACCATCTCCTCTTCCTGAGGGGTCAGCTGAATTCCTCTTCTGTCCGCAAGAAGGGTCATAGCCTTGATCTGAGAGATTTCCGCAAGGACCTTGTTCTTGAGCTTATCCGATAGCCCTTCCTCTCCCTCCTTCACTTCCCAGATCCGGGGGCCGTATACCCCTTCATAGGTATTCTGCTCCGTCGTCAGATAGACCATCAGCTCCGGGAGGGTGCAGGAAGCGTCCTCCAGCCGGAATATTTCATTATGCCGGAAACCGGTAGTCAGAACCAGCTTCACCGGTTCCTGTTCACTGCAGCCGGACAGCGGCAGCGCCAGGCTGACTGCCAGAAGACAGGCAGCCAGTTTTACTTTCATTTTATTCATTCCTTATTTCCCATACTCTGTAAAATGCTTCTTGCCACGCTGATGCCGTTGGCGGAGGCCTGCTGCAGGCCTCTTGTAACGCCCGCGCCGTCGCCGATAGCACGAAGCCCCTTTATACTGGTCTCAAAATCCTTATCCACCACTACTTTATTGGAATAGAACTTTACCTCCACCCCGTAAAGCAGAGTTTCATCACTCGCAATGCCCGGTGTTACCTTATCCAGGGCTTCTATCATTTCTGCGATATCCACCATGATCCTGTGAGGGAATACGAGCGAAAGGTCGCCCGGTACCGCATCCTTCAGGGTGGGAATCAGATTGTTTCTGCAAAGCCGTTCTTCCGTTGTCCTTCTCCCCCGCCTGAAATCACCGAAGGTCTGTACCAGGATCTTTCCTCCGCAGAGCATATTGGAAAGCTCCGCAATTTTACGTCCGTATTCAATGGGCGTGCTGAAGGGCTTTGTAAAATTCTTGGATACCAGAAGGGCGAAATTGGTATTGCTTGTTTTATAATCCTGGGATTTGTATGCATGGCCGTTTACCACCGCCAGGCCTCCCTCATAGTATTCCGCAGCCACTTCCCCGGAAGGATTGGTACAGAAGGTACGCACCTTATCATCAAAGGTAGGCGTATAGAAAATCAGCTTCGCCTCATACAGATTTTCATTCAGGAACTGCATCACTTCATCCCGTACTTCCACACGCACGCCGATATCCACCGTACCGGGCGTAGTGGCAATACCGATCTGGGCACATTTGTCCTTAAACCAGTCGGCGCCCTCCCGTCCTACCGCAGATACGATTTCATCCGCCAGATAGATGTCACCCTTATCCGTGACAATGCCTGCCGCGCGGCCGCCTTCCACCAGGATTTCCTCCACCATTGTGTGAAACATCATCTCCACGCCTTTTTCCGCAAGCGCGTCCTGCAGGCGGGAATAGATCTTATAGCCTTCTTCCGTCCCCAGATGCCTTATGGGACATTCCACCAGCTTCAGGTTGGCATTAATGGCCTCTCTGCGGATTTCACGGATTTCCTTTTCCTTATCCATACCGTAAACCCTGGTGTCGGCTCCATATTTTAAATAGATGTTATCGGATTCCTTAATCAGTTCTTTTGTCTGTTCATAGCCAAGGATTTCCGGCAGATTTCCTCCCACATCAGGTGACAGGGAAAGCTTACCGTCGGAAAATGCCCCCGCACCTGCAAACCCTGTAGTGATGGAGCAGGGCTTACAGCCCACACACACCTTTGTTTTCCGTTTCGGGCAGGTCCTCTTCTCAATAGGACGGCCCTTTTCCACCATCAGCACCTTTAAATCTTTATTTTTTTCCATCAGCTCATAAGCACAAAAAATACCTCCCGGCCCTGCGCCGATTATAATCACATCATATTTTTGTTCCATAAAACCCCCTGTTCCGTCCCGGAAAACCCTGTTCCGGCACACTGTCTTTGCCGGGTTCATTATACCCATTTTACAGGCTAAAGTCAATTCTGCCAGACATATCCGGATACAAATAAAAAAGTGCTTGCCGCCTGAGGCAGCGGATTCATTCCCGCGGGTGCGTTCCCC
>ERZ857882.2512-NODE-2512-length-18811-cov-6.808808_pt1 | contig 18811 bp, 17 predicted proteins | sample MGYA00519697_ERZ857882 | MGnify/ENA primary metagenome ERZ857882 (study PRJEB31778, sample SAMEA3449373) | human gut metagenome | biome: human gut; feature: human-associated habitat; material: faeces | place: United Kingdom | collected 2010/2012 ...
TAACAAAAAGGATATTTTCACTCTTGAAAATATCCTTTTTGTCTACAGTCTGAAAGAATCATTTAACATGATTCTTTTTTTATTAATATTTATGTTTTATTATATAATGGTCAAGTAAAACTAATGAAAAAAGAGGTAAAAATGAGCTTAGAAAAGAAACTAACTAGATTAACTATTGGAATATTTATAACTGTTATAATAATAATTAGCATATTTTCATTAGCTATTATAAAGTCTAAAGTATCGGAAACAGTAGGCAAGAGCTTAATAGATATAGCTTTTGTTGTTTCTTCTAATCCTATGATACAAAAAGAATTAGCTGATGGATCAGATCCAACTCATTATAAGGTACAAAATTTTACAGAAAGAGTAAGACTTAAAACAGGATTATTATTTATAACAGTAATGAATAACGAAGGAGTAAGATACTCACATCCAATTCCAGAAAATATAGGTAGAAAATTTTTGGGAGGAGATGAAAAACTAGTATTGACTGAAGGAGAAACCTATGTTTCGGAAGGTGAAGGTCATTTAGGAAAATCTGTGAGAGGCTTTACACCAGTTTATAAAGATGGTGTACAAGTTGGAGCAGTAGCAGTAGGAGTATTAAAGAGAGATATAAGAAGCGAAGTAGTAGAATTTTTTAATGGTTTAATACCTGTGTTTATGGGAGTTTTAATTATTATTATTTTTTTAGCTAAGAAATTAGCAAAAAATATAAAATCAGATATTTATGGATTAGAACCAGAAGAAATAGCAAATGAGCTTAGGGAAAAAGAGTCTATTATTAATAACATTGAAGAAGGTCTTATTGCTGTAAATAATTTAGGGGAAATAACTGTAATTAATAGTAAAGCTTATGAAATATTAAAGCTCCATTCTAATAAAATTATTGATGATAAGATAAAGAACTTGTTAAATGAAGTTATGTATAGAAGAAGTAGAATTTTCAATGAAGAAATTAGACTTAATAATAATGTGATAATTATGGCAAATTTTTATAGCATTATTGGTGAATATGGGAAAATAGTAGGAGCAATAGCTAGTTTTCAGGATTTCACAAAAGTTCATAATATGGCTGCAGAATTAACTGGTGTAAAGGAATTAACTTGGAATTTAAGAGCTCAAAATCATGAGTTTATGAATAAATTACATACAATTGCAGGCTTAATTCAATTAGATGAAAGCGATAAAGCTTTAGAATATATTTTTGAAACAACTGAGAATAGAGGAGTTATAACTGATTCTTTAAAGAAGATAAGAGAAGCTTCAATACAAGGTTTAATATTTTCAAAATATAATAAAGCTGATGAACTTAAGATAAAATTTGAAGTAGATGAGAACTCAAATTTAAAAGAAATACCTAAAAATATTATGGTACAAGATATATTAACTATTATAGGAAACTTATTGGAAAACTCTATTGAAGAATTGAAGGGAAGGGATAATGGATACATATATATAGGAATTTTCCAAGATAAAAAAATAAATATTATAGTAAAAAATAATGGAAATAAAATTGATGAAAAATTAAAAGAAAAAATATTTATAAGAGGATTTAGTACCAAAGGAAATTTTAGAGGATTAGGATTATATAATATTAATAATATAATAAGTTCTTTAAATGGAGATTTGAAATTAACATCAGATGAAATGACTATATGGGAGGTAAAGATTTAATGAATATAATTAATGTTTTTATTGTTGAAGATGACCCAATGGTTAAAGAAATTAACAAAAGATTTTTAGAAAAAATGGGTAGTTTTAAGGTGATAGATGATGCAAGCTCTATAAAGGAAGCTAAGATAAAATTAAAAAGTTGTAAAGCTGACTTAGTATTATTAGATGTGTTTTTACCTGATGGTAAGGGAATAGAGTTATTAAAATGGATTAGATCAGAAGAAATGAATTTAGATACAATATTAATTACAGCAGATAAATGTAGGGAGTCTGTAGATGATGCTTTTAAATATGGAGCTGTAGATTATTTAATTAAACCATTCAAATTTGAAAGGTTTAAAGAATCATTAATAAATTATAAAAATAGGTTTTTAGGATTAAATAATGCAGAAGATATAAATCAAGAACATATTGACCAATATATATTAAATATAAATGTGGAAGAAGAAAAAGAACTTTGTAAGGGATTAAATATAAAAACTTATAATAAGATAATAGAGTTTATGAAATTAAAAAGAAATGAGGAATTGACAGCTGAAGAAATAGCTAAGGGGAGTGGACTTGCAAGAGTTACTGCAAGAAGATATTTAGAGAAAATGGTAGAAGAAAGCAAAGTGGAAATATACCAGGAGTATGGGAAAATTGGAAGGCCAACTAATTATTATAAAGTAAAAAAATAAGACCAAAAAGACCAAAATAAACAATAAGACCACAATATTGATTGTTTATTAATTAACAAATATACTAAAGCTGTAAAAAAACTAAAAAACAAGGGGAGAAATACTAAATGAAAAAGAAAGCTTTAGCATTAGTAATGTCAGCTTTAATTTTAGTTCCTACAGCATTAGTTGGTTGTGGTTCTAAGAAAGAAACTGCTGATATAGTTATTATAGGAGCAGGTGGAGCTGGGTTATCAGCAGCTGTACAAGCTAAACAAGAAGGCGTAGAAAATGTAATTCTTTTAGAAAAAATGCCTATGGTAGGTGGTAATACTAATAGAGCAACTGGTGGATTAAATGCAGCAGAAACAGAGCAACAAAAAGACAAGAATATAGAAGATTCTATAGAAACAATGTATGAGGATACTATGAAGGGTGGATATAATAAAAACAACCCTGATTTAGTAGAAAAATTAACAAGTGAAGCTAAGGATTCAGTAGCATGGTTAACTGAACTTGGAGCTGACCTTTCAGATGTAGGTAAGATGGCTGGATCAACAAATTACAGAACACATAGACCTACTGGTGGTGCAGCAGTAGGTGCTCACTTAGTTGATACTTTAAAGACAGCAGCAGAAAATGAAAAAGTAGATTTAAGACTTTGGAATGAAGCTAAGGAAATAATACTAGATAAAGATGGTAAAGTTTCAGGAGTAAAGGCAACAGATAAAGAAGGTAAGGAATATACTATTAACACAAAAGCAGTAGTTATAGCTGCTGGAGGATTCTCAGCTAATCAAGAAATGGTTGTTAGCTACAAAGAAGAATTAAAAGGATTTGCTACTACTAATCACAGTGGAGCTACTGGAGATGGAATAGTTTTAGCAGAAAAACTTGGAGCAGATTTAGTTGATATTGAAGAAATTCAAACTCATCCAACAGTTGTTCCAGAAAAAGCTGTAATGGTTACTGAGGCTGTAAGAGGAAATGGTGCTATACTTATTAACAAAGATGGTAAGAGATTTACTAATGAATTATTAACTAGAGATGTAGTTTCTAAAGCAATATTAGAACAAAAGGATGGAGTTGCTTATCTTTTCTTCGATGAAGGATTAAGAAATAGCTTAAAGGCTACTGAAGAATACTTTAATATGGGATTAGTAACTGAAGCAGATTCAGTAGAAGAATTAGCAGAAAAATTATCAATAGATAAAGATACTATGGTAGAAAGTATAAATAAATATAATGATGCAGTAGCAGCAAATAAAGATTCAGAGTTTAATAGAGAAGATCTTCCAAGACAATTAAATGAAGGTAAGGTTTATGCTATTCCTGTAACACCAGCAGTTCATCACACTATGGGTGGATTAAAAATTAATACTAATGCTGAAGTTGTTAATACAGATGGAAATATAATTCAAGGATTATTCGCTGCAGGAGAAGTTACTGGTGGAATCCATGGAGGAAATAGATTAGGTGGTAATGCTTTAGCTGATATAGTTAATTTTGGTAGAACAGCTGGAAAAAATGCAGCAGCATTCATAAAATAACTTAATTTATATGTAGGAGGAATAATCATGAAAAAATTAATAGCAGTTATAGGAGCTATTTCAATATCAGCTTCATTATTAGTAGGCTGTGGAGGTGGAAAATATACTGATGGAACATACCAAGGAGAAGGACAAGGTGCATCAGGAGTAATTAAGGTAGAAGTTGTAGTTTCAAAAGGTAAGATTTCAGAAGTTAAACTTGTTGAGCATAATGAAACAAAAACATTAGTTGAGGGTGTTCAAGATAATTTAGTTCCAGAAATAATAGAAAAGCAAGAAACTGAAGGTGTTGAAGCAATATCAGGGGCAACAAACTCTTCAAAGGGAGTAATAGATGCTGTAAATAGTGCTTTAAAATTAGCAACAAAATAACATTATACCTTAAATATATAATAAGACAGGTGGTTTATAAAATAAACTATCTGTCTAGTTTTTTATGCGAAATTAATAAAATTGATAATGATTACTATAATATTTTCAATAAAAAGATAGTTTAATTGATACAATGTAAAATTTTAGCAAAACATTGAAGGAGTTTTAGTATATATAATATAATATGTATATAATTATTATTGCGTATATGGAGAGTGTATATTTATGAATGATGGATATGAGAGCTTTGAGTCAGACTTTAATATTTTTAATAACAAAATGTCATTATTAATTGATTCCAGAAATAAAGAAGAAATAATAAAAATTGTTAAAGCAAAACATTCTTCAGAAATTTATGATGAGGTGGATAAAGAACATAAAAGGGACGATCTTATTATATGGAATGCAATTTATACTAGAGAAATAATAAGAAATAGAATAGCAAAAAAATATTTACATCCAATTTATAATAAGTTTTATAGAAGAATTAAAGAGGCTAATTCAATAAATTCAATGCAAGAAATAGAATTAGATATGATAAATGAATATATGGAATTACTAATTAATGATACAGAAATAACAGATAGTTTTACAGTTAATAAGCTTCTTCAAGCCCTTCATTTAAATATTGAAAATCATATATCCCTAGAAGAAATTTGTAAAACTTTAAATATCTCAGTTGGGTATGCCTCAACATGCTTTAAAAAATATAAAGGTGTATCTGTAATGAAATATTTAAGAGGAATAAAAATAGAAAGAGCCAAAATATTGTTGTTAAGTACTGAAAAAAGTATATTAGAAATAAGTATTTTATTGGGATTTCACGATCAAAGTCATTTTACTAATACATTTAAAAAGTTAGTTGGGGTTTCACCATTGAAATATAGAAATAAAAATTACTCTGTTTAGGTGGAAAATATTGATAAAGTGCTAAAAAAATACTATAATTATTAATATTAATATATACATAAGGGGGCCAAAAAATGTCAGATAATTGGAGTTTAAAAGAACTTTATACCTCATTTACTTCTAAAGAGTTTCTTGAGGATTTAGATAAAGTTGATAAAAATATAAATGATTTAAAAGTTTTTTCAGAAAACTTAAATAAAGATAGCGATAGCTTAAAGTCTTTAGAAGATATAATAAATAAACTTGAAAACATATATCTTCTTATTAGTAAGGTAGCTTCATTTGCTAGTTTAACTGTTAGTGCTGACTCAAAGAATGTGGAAGGTAGAAAATATTTAGATGTAATAAATAATAAAAATAGCCTTTTAGCAGAACCACTAACTAAAATTTATAAATGGATTGCTAGTGTAGAAAATATAGATGAAATAATTAATAAATCAACTTTATTAAAAAATCATGAATTTATAATTAGAGAAATAATTAGTAAAAATAAATATATGCTAAGCGATAAGGAAGAAGCTATAATAGCTAAAATGAGGACTACAGGTTCAGATGCTTGGTCAAATTATAAGGATTATTTAATATCAACACATAAAGTAGATATTAATGTAGATGGAAAGGAAGAATCTCTTCCATTAACAGTTGTATTAAATATGGCTTATAGCAAGGATCCAGAAGTAAGAAAAAAAGCATATGAAGCTGAAATTAAGTCTTACGAGAAAATAGAAGAAGGTGTAGCAGCTGCATTAAATGGAATAAAAGGAGAAGTAATAACTACATCTGAACTAAAAGGTTATAAATCACCTCTTCATATGACACTAGAAGAGTCTAGAATGGATGAAGATATTTTAAATGCTATGCTTACAGCAATTAAAGAAAGCTTACCTACATTTAGAAAATATTTAAAGAGAAAAGCTGAAATTTTAGGACATAAAAATGGTCTTCCATTTTATGATTTATATGCTCCTGTAATAGAAAAAGAAATGAAATTTACTTTTGAAGAAGGTAAAGCTTTTGTAGAAAAGAACTTTAGAAAGTTTAGTGATAATTTAGCTGACTTTGTATTAAAAGCTTTCGAAAATAATTGGTTAGATGTATATCCTAAAGAAGGTAAAGTAGGAGGAGCATTCTGTGCAAGTATAAAAGATATTAAAGAAAGTAGAATATTATTAAACTATGGAAATAGTTTTAGTGATGTTGTTACTATGGCTCATGAACTTGGACATGGATTCCATGGAGAATGCTTAAACAATGAAACTATGTTAAATTCTGAATATCCTATGACATTAGCAGAAACAGCTTCTAACTTTTGTGAAATACTTATTAAAAAGAGTGCTGTAAAGGAAGCTAGTAAGGAAGAGGCTTTTGCTATTTTAGAAGCTGAAATTTCAGATTGTAATCAAGTTATTGTAGACATATACTCAAGATTCTTATTTGAAAGTGAAGTATTTGAAAAGAGAAAAGAAAGTTCTTTATCAGTGGAAGAAATAAATAATGCTATGCTTAATGCACAAAAAGAAGCTTATGGAGACGGATTAGATAGCAATTATCTTCATAAATACATGTGGACTTGGAAACCACATTACTACTATGCAACTGCAAACTTCTATAACTTCCCATATTCCTTTGGAAACTTATTTGCTAAGGGACTATATGCAGAATATTTAAAGAGAGGCGATAGCTTCTGTAAAGAATATGAAGAATTACTTGCAGTTACAGGTAAGAATATGGTAGCTGATGTAACTAAGATAATGAATATAGATGTTCACGATGTTAACTTCTGGAGAAATTCACTTAAGCTTATAGAAGAAGACATAGAAAAGTTTATAGAATTAAGCTATGAAATCAAGTAAGAGTTAATAGAGAATAGTTAATAGTAAGAGTTAAGGTAAAAACTCCAAGGGAGTTTTTGAAATATAATTATTAAAATTGAGCTGTCATTAAGACAGCTCAATTTTTCATTCTTTCATTCCTAAATTAATTTGTACTATTTCACTTCTACTTCCAAGCCTAATAGGTGGTCCCCATGTACCATAGCCTGAAGAAACTACAACATTTAAATTATCCTTTTTTAAATATCCATAATCAACTTCAAATATTTTGTTAGTAACTAAATTGCCTGGAATTATTTGACCTCTATGGGTATGACCAGACAGTTGTAAATCTATATTAGCATCTAAGCTTTCATCTATATATTTTGGGTTATGGTCAATAACTATTAATGGTTTAGATTTATCTAAATCTTTTGTTAAATCCTCTAGGGTAGCTCTAGGCTTATTACTATATCTACTTACTGTTATATCATCTCTTCCAATTATATAGAACTCATCATTAATTAAAACAGATTCGTCTCTTAAAACAGTAACAGAGTTTTCTTTAAGAAGATTTACAATTGTATCTTCTTCCTTAGTTAAAATATCATGATTTCCTAAAACTGCAAAAGTTCCATATTTGGATTTTATATTAGAAAATTCTACAGTCATGTTATGATTTAAAAATGGAGTGATATCACTATCAATAATATCTCCAGCTATAATTACTAAATCAGGATTAAGGTCATTAATTTCATTCACCATATTCTTCAAGTTATTATTTTTTATAATATTTCCTAAGTGAATATCAGAAACCATAACGATGTTTAGTGGTTCTTTTAAGTTTTCTTTATTAATTTTAATATCAAAGGATTTAACATATGAACTTTTAGCATTATAGCTACCAATTACTATTAATATAATAAATAATAAGTTTACTAATATCGTTTCCATTATGTAAACTCTATTATTAAAAAAAGAAGTCTTTTTCAGTATAAAGTTTATTAATCCTAAAATGGGAAAGACTAATGAACTATACATAATAAAACCAATCCAATAAGAACCTATTAATGAAAAGAAATTAGCTAGGTTTTGAGATAAATATTTTGTAAGTGACATAGAAATTATATATGATGATGATAAAGTGCAAAATACTATCCAAAAGGGTAAAGGTGAAATATTAATAGTAAGTTTAAGTCCTTTTAAAATTACCTTGCCTATATAATAATTTAAGATAGAATATAAACTGAAAAATATAGTGAAGAATATTATATATTTATCTTTCATTTGTATCAACTCCAAAAACTTTTTTTATAATTATATCATAATGGTAATTATTATAAAATATTAGTAATATTTTATATTTTATTAAAATATAAATAGCGAGAAAAATTGAAATTAATTTCCATATAGTGTACAATTTTACCATAAATTAACTGTTAAATATAAGAATTAATAATAGATAAAATGTAATGATATTTTATGAATAACATTATTTTATCTTATTAGCTAATTGGTATAAGGAGAGTTTAAATAATGGAAAAAATATTATCTGTAGAGAATTTATATAAGGTTTACAGAACTTCTAATACAAATGTTAATGCATTAAAGGATATAAATTTATACTTAGAAGATGGAGAGTTCTTAGCTATTATGGGAAAAAGTGGTTCAGGAAAAAGTACTTTTCTTAATATAGTAGCTGCTTTAGATTCACCAACTTCAGGGAAAATAAAGCTTGAAGATGAGGAAGTAATTGAAATGTATGAAGAGCCTAATGCAAGTATATATAGATCAGAAAACATTGGCTTTATCTTTCAAGATTTTAATTTACTTAAGGATTTAACAGTAGAAGAAAATATAGTTTTACCACTTATTTTAAAAGGAATTAAAGAAAAGGAATCAATAGAAAAAACTAATGAAATAATGAAAGAGTTAAATATATATAATTGGAGAAAACATAGACCTGTTCAGTTGTCAGGAGGACAAAAACAAAGAGTAGCTATAGCTAGAGCAATAATAAGTAATCCTAAGTTGCTACTTGCAGATGAGCCAACAGGAAATTTAGATTATAATACATCTATAGAAATATTAAATGTACTTCAAAATATGAAAGATAAGTTAAATAAAAGTATAATTATGGTTACTCATGATCCTGAGGTAGCAAGTTATGCTGATAGGGTTTTATTTTTCCATGATGGAGAAATAATTGATGAGTACAAGATTAAGAAAGATAATACTGATATAGATTTTATTATGAATATTTTTAAGAAAATTATGAGGTTATAGTATGATTAGGAAAGTAAGAGATATAGGATTTAAGAATATAAAGTATAATAAATTTATAGTAATTTCCTCAATATTTAGCATAATGATAGCTCTTGTTATATTTCTTAGTATGTTTAATTTCATAAGTAACTCAGAAAAAACTCTTATGGATAATATTCATAAGGTTTATGGAGACATGGATATATCCATTAGTTATAATAGAGAATCACATAAAGATTTTACACAAGAAACCGTAGATAAAATTATAAATAAAGAAGGAGTTAAAGAATCTTCAGAAGTGTTAATAGACTTTTTATATGTGGAAGGAAGTGACACATATATAGCTGGCTTAGAAGATAATGACTTAAGTAAAAGTAGATATAAATATACTAGTAGCCTTAAGGATAACTCAATAGTTATAAATACAGGACTAGCCCAAAGATTAAATAAAGGTATGGGAGATACAGTAGAAATAGAAAATAAGTTTTTCATTATTAAAGAAGTATTACAAAATGATAAAAACAACTTAGATATCCCTAATATTTTAATAATGGATATAAATAATCTTAGAGAATTTACTGGAAGAATAGCTACAGGAGTTATGGTAAAGCTTAATAAAGATGTAGTTAATACAGTAAATTTTGCAACAGGTATAAAAGAAGAAATAGATAAAGATATAGAAAGTGAGATTGTAGAAGAGAATGAGACAGTTAAAGCTAATCTTCAAAGTCTAAAAATATTTGTATCTATTTTAGGTACACTTATATTAATAATGAGTGGATATTTAATTTTAATTAACTTTAATACATTTTTATATAAATATAGAAAAGACTTTTCTATATTTAGATCAATTGGAGGAAGTGGGTGGTAATGCTTTAAGGTAGTTTTTGTTCAAAGCACTTTTATAAATGTTATAGGATGCGTATTAGGATTCATAACAGCTTATATTTTAAATTCTAAAATTATAAATGTAATAAAGCCTTTATTTAATTTTGAAATAGAAATATATAACTTTAATTTTGGGATATCTATATTAATAACTTTGATTACTGCAATAATAATTGAAGTTATGATGCTAATTCCAGCTTATAAATCTTCAAAAATATTACCTTTAAAAATAAAGGAAGAAAATGAAAGCTTGTATATTAAAAAAGTCTCTAATATAGTTCCTTATATTATTTATTTTATAGGATTTTGTATTTACTGCTATGGAGTAGTATTTAAATCAAAGAGTGAGAGTAGTACTGTATATGCTTTAGTAGCTTCAATGTTTTTTATTATAGGAACAATTATTTACCTAAGGAACAATATACAATATATATTAAATAAATTACTTTTACCAGTGAAAAAGGTAGGGGGTGTGTATAGCTTTATAGCAATAAAAAATATAATTCCACAGGTGAAAAGATATTCTTCAATTATAATATTTATATCTATTTTGTTTATGGTTATTACCTTTTCAACAAGCATATTTAATATAATAGAAAAGAATGATATAGAGTATACTAAAAGTGTTAATCCAGGGGATATAACAGTTACAAGCGTCCTAAATTTGGATTCAAAGTTAGATTATTCAATAATGGAGGATTTTAAAAAGTTAGATGAAAATAGTAGTGTTAGCTTTATAAATAATTCCATAGGACTTGTAACAGATTTATCTGATGATTTAGCATCAGTTGGAGTGATGGATATAAAACCATTTATTGAAAATAATATATTAAAAGTAGATAAGGATATTAATTTAAATGATAAGATTGTAATTACAGAAGAATTTGCTAATAAAAATAATTTGGAGATAGGAAATAAAATAAATTTAGCCTTACGTGAGTATGGATAATCTATTGAGGATAAGATAGATTATCCTATTGGTGAATTTTCAATAATTGGATATATGAATAAGCTTCCAAACGATAGAGCAAAGATAGCTATAGATTTTACTAGTGAAGCTTCTAAGGAAATTATTGAAGAGTTAGAAAAAAATCATATAAATAAATTTGAAAAATTAATAGTATTTACTGAAAACCCAAGTGATTATGCAGAAGAATTAGAGACACTAAAAGGTAAATATCCAGAATTGAAATGGAGTATTACTGGTGATTTACTAGATGAAAATAGACAATATTTATTTCAAAGATGGGCGATACTTATTATATCTATGGGAGCTATATTATTTATTGTAGTTTTAGGTGCTATTAATTCCTTAATGAATGATATAAATAATAGAAGAAGCGAGTATGCGTTATTAAGAGTTTTAGAACTTAAGCCTAAGAGTATAATTCAAGTAATATCTACACAAGTGTTAACATATATTACATTAGGATTAATTATAGGAGTAATTTCTGGGCAAATCATAAGCATAATCATTATGTCTTCAGATAAAATATTTTCACTTGGCTTTAATGGAAAGACAATATTAATATTTTCAGTCTTAATTTATATATTAGTATTTAGTATAATTTTTCCTTTTGCAATAAATTTATCAAGAAAGAATATAGTACAAGAATTAAAGAATGAAATTTAATTTAATAAAAACCACAAGTTTTTAAAGTTGTATATAGGTAAATTTTTTGGAGTGTTATAATATTATATATGATAATTCTATCGTTAGGGGATTGATATAATGGTACTTTTATTAACAGGATTTATATTTGCTTTTTGTGGATTTTTATTATATAAATTTCCACCAGAGAGCATAAATGGAGTAATGGGTTATAGAACTCCTATGGCTATGAAGAATAAAGATACATGGGATGAAGCTCAAAGATTTGGTGGATTGAGCATGATTATATTGGGTTTTATAAATTTACTTTTAGGTATAATATTTTATTTTGTTAAAGGCTTTTTATTGAATGAAACATTTCAACTAATGTTTATGTTAATAGGTACACTATTTATGCTATTAATAGATGAAAAGCACTTAAGAAAAATATTCAATAAGGATGGAAGTAGGAAAAAATAATTTGAGAGCTGTTTGTACAGCTCCATTTTTATATTAAATATTATGATAAAATAGATATATAAATAAAACTAGGAGTTGAAAATATGTCTTTAAATAAAGAGCAATCTTTAGTTGTAAATGAATTAGAAAAAAATATTTTACTTCTTGCTTCAGCAGGAACTGGTAAAACGAATACTTTATCCAGAAGGATTTCAAATATTATTAATTCAAATAAAGCCAAGGCTGAAGAAATACTATGTATTACTTTTACTAATAAGGCTTGTGCAGAAATGAAGGGCAGGATTGAAGATATTGTTGGAGAAAATGCCAAAGGTATAACTATTAGAACCTTTCATAGCTTTTGTTTTGATTTAATTAAAAGTGAAGCTAAGAAAAGAACAGATATATTTACTGATTTCTTAGTATTCGATGAAGAAGATTGTAAGGAAATAATAAAGGAATGTAATTTTAATAATTACCCAGTAAATAAATTGCAACAATTTATAGAGCTAGTTAAAATACAAAAATCAAAACTTAATCTAAAGGAAGAGGAGCCTTTAAAAAATTATAATAAAGTAATTGAAAATATATTTAAATATCAAGCTGATAAAATTAAGTCTATTTGTAGCAATAAGGGAAATCAAGATTTAAAAATGAGGGACTACCTAGAAAGTAAGGGTGGGGAGTTAGTAACATTATATAACTCTCTACTTATTAATAATCATGGATTAGATTTTGCAGATTTAACAATAAAGGCAAAGGAATTACTTACAGATGAAAAATTAGTAGAGAATTTAAAAAATCAATTTAAATATATAAATATAGACGAAGTCCAAGATACTAGCACCTTAGAATATTCAATAATTGAGAAAATATTTGCTCATAACAATATATTACTTTGTGGAGATATGTTCCAAACTATTTATGGTTGGCGAGGTTCAGAGCCTGATAAAATATTAGATTTATTTAGAAAAAAATATAATCCAATAGAAATTATATTTACTAAAAATTATAGATCAACAAAGTATATTACAGATGGTTCCTTAAGTTTTTTAGAAAATGCATTTAATAAGAAGTATTCTGATATTTATAAGGATAAAATTACATCAATTACAGATAAAAAAGGAGATAGAATTAAACTAAGGAAAGCAAAAAACTTAAGGGAAGAAGCTAGATTTATATTTGATGAAATTAGAAGTTTAGAAAAAAATGGAGAAGATATTTCTAAAGCTTGTATATTAAGTAGAGATAATAACTACAACATCAGTTTAAGCAGAGAGCTTGGAAATATAATAGGATATGAAGGTGCTAATTTTGAATTTATATTAGTTGATCAATTTAAGTTTTTTAGAAGACAGGAAATAAAAGATATAATAGCCTTTTTAAAACTTATTGCTAATAGATATGATAATGTTAGTTTAAAAAGGATTGTAAAAAGACTGCCAACAGGCATAGGAGAATCAACTTTAAAGGCTATTGAATCTAAAGAATATAAAGAATTTGGAATATCACTTACTGATTTTATTGATGAAAATGTTAAAGTATATGGAGAAAAGTATTCCTTATTAATAGAAGAATTTCAAAAGGACAATGTTATAGTTTTTGACGTTGAAAGCACAGGAACTGACGTTACAGAAGATGAAATAATACAAATTGCTGCTATAAAGATTAATTCTAAAGGTGAAGTAACAGATAGTTTTGAAAAATTCCTAAAAAATAAAAAATCTGTAGAAGGATCTTATAAGGTACATGGATTCAGTGATGATTTTTTAAGAGAAAAAGGAGAAGACAAGGAAAAAGTACTAAAAGAATTTGTAGAGTTTTCTAAGGATTCTATTATTGTTGGACATAATGTTCAGTATGATATTAATATTTTGACAAGTGAGCTTAGTAGAAATAAATTAGAAGGCCCCAAATTTAAAACTTTTTATGATACTTTAGATATCTATAGAAGATTTCATACTAAATTACAGAATTATAAATTAGAAACCTTAAGTAAAGTTTTTAATACAAAGAATAAGCCTAGTCATGATGCAATGGATGATATATTAGCAACTAAAGATTTATTAGTTAAAGCAATAAATGAAGATTTAATTCCAACTTCTTTTAATAGAATTAATTTAGTAAGTAAACATATAAAATCTTTTATTAAAATAAATAAAGCATTAAATGAATTATTTGAAAGGGCAAAAGATAAAAGACCACAGGATATAATAGTTGATATAATTAAAGGTTTTAATATAAAAACATTATATAGTGGAAGAAGTAATGAATTAGAAAAAGAAGAAAATGAAAAAATAGAAAGGCTTAGAGACTTTTATGTATTAGTAAAAGAACTAGATGATAAAGAAAAAAGTAATAGAGATTCTTTATTAGATATAATTAGAATAACTGGATTATCTAATGGTGAGTTAGAAAGCTTAATTGTAAATAGGACTAAGAAAAAAAGAATACCTATAATTACAGTTCATCAAAGCAAGGGACTTGAATTTGATACAGTATTCATATGTGGACTACAACAGGGGGTATTTCCTTCTTATATGTCATTAAAATCTAATAATATGGAAGAGGAAATGAGAACTTTCTATGTGGCTTTGACTAGGGCAAAAAAGCATTTATATTTAACTTATCATCAATATGAGGAATATGGTAGAGAAAATAAAATAAGTGACTTTATTAATTATATAAATAAAGAATATATGGATAATGATTATTAATTGTAGTATAATAAAGAAAATTTTATTAAACAGTGAGGAAAAAAATTATGAAGTATGATTTAAATATTTACGAGCTTGGACAATTATTATCAAGAGTTACAGGAAATTATAGTGTTAACATATTAGCTAAATCAAAGCTTAGTGGAGGATGGATGACTATAACTGGGGAAGTTGAAGTTATGGGAGTGCCAGAAGATAAGGTAGTACTTAAAGGTAATAATATTATTACTTTAAAGATAAAGGATAGTGGCTTAGATGGCAGTTCATTAAAGATAACTGGAGCAAAGGATGGATTATTTAATGTAGATGTATCTCCAACTAGATATAGAGAATTTGGTAATTCAGGTATTAGTTTAAATAAGGTAAAGGTTAATAATAATGAAACTAAACTTAGAATTGATGAGGATATAATCTTTACAATTAGAAATGCATCAGTAGAAGATATAGATATAATTATTAAGGGTATTTAATAATTTTTATACTTAAAATATAAAATGAAATACTAAAAATAATAAAGCATTGAACTCCTTTTATAGGAGTTTTTTTCTTTAATTTAAAGTTCTTTATTCTTATTATTTATAGATATTATAATTTCATAAATCTATATAGACATGAGAAATATAGGATTGTATAATATATGAGGTTAATTTAAAAAAGAAGGGACAAAATATGGAGATAAATGAAATACTTGAAGTAGCTAATTATGCAGGCAAAATAATGTTAGAGAGCGGTGCAGAAGCATATAGAGTGGAAGAAACTATGAATAGAATTTGTACATCTTTAGGTGTAGAATCTGCAAGTAGTTTTGCAACTCCAACTGTAATAATATCTTCTGTATCGCAGAATGGATCAATAAAATCCTTAGTTGAAAGAATTTCAAATCGTTCAGTTAATCTGCAGAAAATTCATAAGGTAAATGATTTAGCAAGAAATATAAATAGAGATAATATAACATTAGAAGAATTAAAAGAAGCTCTTAAAGAAATTGAAGATGAAAAAAGATACTCAAATAAAACAACAATTTTATTTTCAGCAATAGGAGCTTTTGGATTTGTATTTTTGTTTGGAGGTTCATTAAGAGATGCAATAGCAGCATTTTTTATTGGACTAGCAGTAAAATATGTATCTATTAAGTGTGATAATTTTGGAATTAATTCCTTTTTTAATACTAGCATATCAGCTGGTATTTTAGCTTTATTAGCTATAATTTCTATAAAAATAAATTTAGCAAATGATATGGACAAGGTTATTATAGGCTCTATAATGCTTTTAGTTCCAGGACTTGCAATTACTAACGCTATTAGAGATACAGTTGCTGGAGACTTAGTATCAGGACTTGTAAGAGGTGCAGAAGCCTTCTTAACAGCTATAGCAGTTGCAGTTGGAACAGGTGTAATTTTAAGTTTTTGGATAAGTGTCTTTGGAGGTATATAAATGATATTAGAGGTTTTATCTGCTTTTATAGCAGCCTTTGCTTTCGGAATAGTATTTAATATAAAAGGTAAAAATTTAATTTTCGCAGCTATATGTGGTGCTTTAGGCTGGTTTGTATATAAGTTAGCCTTAAGCTTTGGCTATTCTGATATAACATCCTTATTTTTAGCTTCACTAGCACTAAGTACATATTCAGAAATATTTGCAAGAATTTTAAAGACTCCAGTAACTACATTTGTAATTGCAGCTTTAATCCCTTTAGTTCCAGGAGGAGGAATGTATTATACAATGGTAGAAGCAATAACTGGAGATATTATGAAATCTTTAGAAATAGGAATCAAGACTATAGCTTCAGCAGGAGCACTAGCACTAGGTATAATTTTGGTTTCTACATTAACAAAAACATTCATTAGAAATAAGAGCTTTAATGTGAATAAAAATATTTTTAGCAACAAATAATAGATTTGTAGTCAGAGGTTATTTATTTTAATTGACTATGACTATGGGGCACTACAGGACAAAATGTAGTGCCTTTTGACATTTTAAAGATTAGTACATATAATATTTATAGATTTAAATATATTAGGAGGAAGGAATTTTGACAAAAGAAAAAGATTTAAAAAATGCTTTTGAAAAAACTATGAAAAAGCATAAAGGCAATAAAAAGGCTCAATTAATAACTATTATTGTATTTGCTATTATTGCAATATTTTCTGCCTTTTTTGGTAAAGATATTGTAGAAAATAATCTAGGAAATCCTACTGGGAATATAGAAATATCTTATTTGGATGTTGGACAAGGTGATGCTACATATATAAGAGTTAATGATTTAGATATACTTATTGATGCAGGCCCTAAAAGTGATTCAGATAAGCTAATGAAACAATTAGAAGAGAAAAATATTGATGATTTCGAGATAGTAATAGCAACTCATCCTCATGAAGATCATATTGGTGGAATGACAAAAGTTTTTGAAAAGTATGATGTGAAAAGCTTTTATATGCCTAAGGTAACTAATACTACAAAGACCTTTGAAAATATGATGAAGGCAGTAAGTAATGAGGGACTTAAGGTAAAGGTAATAAAAGAAGGAACAAGTATTGATATAGGAGAAGGTGCTAAATTTGAAGCTTACTCTCCAACAAAGGATACTTATGATAACTTTAATGATTATTCACCAATTATGAAATTAACCTATGGTAATAAATCATTTATTTTTACTGGAGATGCAGAAAAAGATGTAGAGAAAGAAGTTGTAAAGAAATATTCTAATGAATTAAAGGCTGATGTTATTAAGTTTGGTCATCATGGTTCTAGTACATCCTCTACAAAGGAATTTGTAGAAGCAATTTCACCACAGTATGGAATAATTAGCTGTGGAGTTGATAATTCTTATGGACATCCGCATAGAGAAATTTTAGATATAATAAAAAATATGGGAATTGAATCATATAGAACTGATAAGCAAGGACAAATAACAATTACGTCAGATGGAGATACTATAAATATTAAGACTGAAAAATAGCAAATTATTTTTATAAATAAAAATAAAGAGGAAGATATTAAAATAACTATCTTCCTCTTTATATTTGCAAGGAAAGTTTACCCATTTTTAATAATTAGTAGGTTAATAAGATTAAAGTAATATGCTATAATTAACTTATTTACTGATAAATTTATCAAGGTATTATAGTTTTAAATATATAGTTTCAATGTGTATTAAGTTCTAAAATCAAATTTATGTAAACATCGTTTGCAAGTTACTACTATTTTACCTTTTTTCCTTGGTAATCTTAACTTTTGACCACATTTTGGACAACTTGTTATTTTATAATTTTTCTTTTCATTTAATTTATTTTTAATTGCTTGATATGTATAAGAAAAATTAGTAAAATCAATGGGTTGACTATTATAAGGAATTCTTAAGCCTAATTTAGATAAAGGTTTATTCAAAAAGTTAATTAATGAATTATTTTCAGCACGTCTTTTAGAAAGATTTCTTGAAAAAATTCTTAATAAAGATATTATTACCAAAGCAAAGCCTATAAGGCTTGTATATCTTGAAAGATTAAATAGTGAAGCTACTAGTAATAAAATTAATGATAATAAATCAATACCATATATGCCTTGTAAAAATTTCATGTTAAACACCTCTATATATAATTATAAATATATTATAGTACAAAGAAATATTGCTATCAATTAAGATATTTCCATATTTAGAAATAAAACATTTTGAAGTAGGAGGGATTTTATGTGGTTTTTAACTTGGATAATATTTTTTGGTATTTATAGTTTCTTAGGTTGGATATGTGAAGTTCTTTATTGTTCTATTCCAGCTAAAAAATTTATAAATAGAGGCTTTCTGAAAGGACCTGTTTGCCCAGTATATGGCTTTGGTGCAGTATTTGTAATTTTAATAATGAATTCATTAAATATAAAAATACCAATATTAATATTTTTATTTGGAGGTAGT
>ERZ857882.2519-NODE-2519-length-18782-cov-3.548833_pt1 | contig 18782 bp, 11 predicted proteins | sample MGYA00519697_ERZ857882 | MGnify/ENA primary metagenome ERZ857882 (study PRJEB31778, sample SAMEA3449373) | human gut metagenome | biome: human gut; feature: human-associated habitat; material: faeces | place: United Kingdom | collected 2010/2012 ...
CAGTTGTGACGTTGAGCCTCGGCGGTGCAGTCCAGCACCTCTTGCGTCAAGCCCGAGTAGCTAAAGGCGATTGCCATATCGCCCTCATGCATGTTCTTGGCACACAAGAGCTGATCATGCCAGTCGTCGTACAGATGGCACTCTTTGTCGACACGCATGAGCTTTTGCGCCAGATCGTGTGCGACCAAACGAGAGGCACCAATACCGAACAGATTGACCGCGCGTGCCCGCTTAAGACGGGCCACGCATCGCTCCAAGACGGTGTAATCGAGCGTTCGCGCCGTCGCCTCGATCGTGCGCACGTTGCTTTTCATCACCTTCCCCACGATACGTTCGACGCTGTCATCCATGGAGATGTCCTCGAGGGCTACGTCTTTCTTGTCGCCTAAGAGCGCCAGCTCGGCAATCAGTTCGCGCTGGAACTCCTTGTAGCCCGCAAAACCCAAACGCTTGCAAAAGCGCAAAATGCTCGAGGGCGAGGAGAACGTGACATCGGCAAGACCGCGGACGGACAGCCCGACCACCTCGTGCGGATGAGCGCTTACATATGCGATGACATTGCGTTCCGCCGGGCTCGCGCTGAGCTCACGCTCGCGAAGCCGCAAAAGCAATCCGTTTGCCATCTCAAACACCTCCGTTGAGAAGAATTAAAGACCAACGAACGATTCGTACCGGATACAAACAGCTTTTGCGGTACATTGTGCCGCATCGTGGCGCACAAAGGGCGAGCGTTCTACCGCTCGCCCCTCAAATCCGACCGCTCGGAAATACGCGCGACACAAAATAATTCAACAAGGTCGCATTATCAGAAACGGGTTTGTTACCGGCTAGCGCCTCGCATGGGCGCCGATCGGCCGAGTCGCATGGCGCACCAACGCCGCCGTCAGCAATACCAACAGCATGGCGATGACATAGCCCGCAGCATCGAATCCTAGATCGATAACGTCGAAATGCCTGCCGGGAACAAAGATCTTATGCACCTGATCGCCAACGGAGCAGGCGGCGCAAAAGAGCAATACGGGCACGCAACGGGAGCATACGCTCCACGGACGCCTGGAAAAGCAAACCACGACCACCGAGGCGAACAATCCGACGAAGAAAAACTCTACGGTATGGGCAACGCGACGGACGTTTGTGCCCACCCACATGCGAATGGAAGCAAGTCGGCCAGACCGGACATTCGAGGCAGCCGAATCGGTGCCCCCGGTCATTCCGTTCTCCGCCTGAGCTTCACCCGTGGCATCGACAGCCTGAACGCCCGTAGCCTGGCCCTCCACCACACGCGCGGTGGACTCGCTCAGCAACGACGTCTCCACCGCATTTTGCTCCGTCAGCACCCAGATGCCCGCCAGCGTTGCAGCGAACAGAACGATCGCGGTCCATCCGATTATTTGTTTTACGCGCGCCAAGGGTCAACCTCCTTTTTTGAATATCAGCGAGTGTAGCCCCAGATGGCATCGTCACCGTATCAAAATTTGAATCGCAACAGGAAGCGACAAAGCGACGCAAACCCCTACCCCGCCTCGCGCATCCAGCGATCGAACGTCCCCACGCACACGCCCAGGCACTTTGCCGCCTGGCTGCGGGTAATATCGCCCGCCTCATAGCTATCGCGCACCAGCTCAAACTGAGGAGGGCACGGCTTGCGAGGTCGACCGAAACGGACCCCTCGCGCCCGCGCCGCTGCAATTCCCTCCGCCTGGCGCCGATGGATATTCTCGCGTTCCACCTGCGCCACGTAGCTCAGCAGTTGCAGCACAATATCGACAATCAGGGTGTTGGTCACATCCGGCGCGCCGCTGGCCCTGACACGCGTGTCAAGCAATGGCATGTCCAACACCACAATGGCAACCCCGAGCTCCTTGGTAATGCGTCGCCATTCCTCAAGAATCTCGGAGTAATTACGGCCAAGTCGGTCGATAGAAAGCACCACCAGCACGTCCCCGTCTCCCAGGACGTGCAGCAGCTCGCGATAACGCGGTCGATCGAAGTCCTTGCCGCTCGCATGGTCGGCATAAATATTCGCCGAGCCCACGCCATAGGCGCCCAGCGCATCCAGCTGCCGATTAAGATTCTGATCGCGCGAACTCACCCGCGCATAACCGTACACCGTCGCCATCTCATCCCCGCTTTCTTGTAAACCTGCCAAAAAGGGACAGGTTTATTTTGGTAGGTTTTACCTCTCAAATAGCAGGTAAGCGGGCGGCCGAGCAGACGGCAAGGTAGCCACGATTCAAATGCGGAGGGCGGTCCCGAAAGGCCGCCCTCCGCTCCCCCACCATCAGTCGGGATTTGGCTAATGGATAAGCTTGAAGTCCAAGTGCCCACGCGTGGTATTGACGCGCGAGACCTCGATGATCACGCGCTGCCCCAGCTCGTAACGGGTGCCCGTGTCGGCACCCGTGAGCGTTAGCGCGTCCTCGTCGAACTCGAACCACTCGTTGCCCAGGCTCTTGATCGAAATCAAGCCTTCGACCTGCGTTAGATCCAAGCGCACAAAGAGGCCCATGCTGCTAACCCACGAGACGGTTCCGGCATAGCGCTCGCCCAGACGGTCCTCATAGTACTGGGCAATCTTGATCTTTTGCGTCGCATGGCTGGCGGCATCTGCCGCGCGCTCGGCATCGCTGCATGCGCGGCAGATCTGCGGCAGAATGCGCGGCAGCGACTCGCGCCCCTTGCCGATCAGCCGCGGCGTACGGACCAAGGCGTCCTTGCCGCCGAGCTGCTCGTAGGCCAACTGCAGTTTGAGCACGCGGTGCACCACCAGATCGGGGTAGCGACGGATGGGACTCGTAAAGTGACAGTAGCACGGCGCGGCGAGCGCAAAGTGGCCCTCGTTGCGCGGCTTGTACAGCGCGCGCTGCATGCTGCGCAGAAGCAGCATGTTGACGAGCGGTGCGTTGGCCGTACCGGCGGCAGCATCAACTGCAGCCTGCAGCTCATCGGGGCTCCCCAGGGCAATACCGGCAGCACGGCGATCGTCGATGATGCCTAGCTGCGCCAGCGCAACGGCAGCACCGTGCAGGCTATCGGGGCTCGGATCCTCATGCACACGATAGCAGGCCTCGATATCACGGTCTGCCAGCCACTCTGCAACGCACTCGTTGGCGAGCAGCATGGCTTCCTCGATAAGCGACGTGGCACACGAACGCTCACGCGCCACAATCTGCACGGGCACTCCGTCCTCATCCAATAGAGCGCGAATCTCGGCTGTGTCAAAATCGACTGAGCCGCGGGCGCGACGAATACGACGGCGAAGTTCGGCGAGTTCGTTAGCGGAGACAAGGAAATCGCCGAGGTCGATGTTGTAGCCGCGGGCGGTCTCCTCGCACGCAAGACCGCGCTCAAGCGCTTCCTCGCGCGAGATCTCGGCAGCCGCAACATCCTCGGCCGCACCCTCCAGCACCGAATACTCAACCGCGCCGGCACGCACCAGCAGCGCCTCGGCGCCGTCATAGTCCATACGCACACGCGAGCGAATCACGCTGGGATACGGATCGTAATGCCGCACGCGACCCTGCGCATTGAGCTCGATATCGACGGTAAACGCAAGACGGTCCTCGTCAGGGCGAAGCGAGCACAGGTCACAGGACAGGCGTTCGGGCAGCATGGGAAGCACGCGATCGGCCAGATACACCGATGTCGTGCGATGGCGAGCCTCAAGATCGATATGCCCGTCCCAAGCCACATAGTGTGAAACGTCGGCGATATGCACACCCAGCTTGTAGCCACCCTCGGGCGTACGCTCCAACGAAATGGCATCGTCAAAGTCGCGCGCATCGACCGGGTCGATCGTGATGACAAAGCGGTCGCGCAGATCGCGGCGGAGCGGGTCCTTAAGCGCCGCGGACACATCGAGCGAAAGCTCCTCGGCCTCGTCCAGCGCGGCCTCGGGATAGCTATCGGTATAGCCGTAGCGCGCCATCACATATTGAACGCCCAAATCGGGCGCGTCATCTCCGCCAATGCGGCGTTCGATCGTCACAGCGCCCGATTCCAGGCGCGTCGGGTAGGTCAAAATGCGCGCGACAACAGCATCACCCGGGTGAACGCCCAGACGATCCGCCGAGGTATCCTCAGGCAGAATGAAGAAGTCAGCCTTCAGACGCGAATCGAGCGGCTCGATCACACCAAGCGGACCGGCGGTCTGGTACGTGCCCACCACGCTTATGGCTGCACGCTCGACCACGCCCTCGATCACGGCGCGCCGCTCACCGTGCGGGCTGTTCTTAATGCTCACGGCAACGGTATCGCCATCCATGATCTCGCGCTTACCGCGGCCCATGACCTTGTAGTCGCCGTTTTCGGTTACAACGTAGGCGCTATGCTCATGGAGCTGCACGCGCCCGGTCAGGCTCGGACGGCGTTCGCTGCGCACCGGCCCGCGCTTATTGCGAGCTCCACGCTTATGCTTGTTATTGCGCCCCATGGCGCCTCCTAACTATCGATTGCGAACTCCAAAGAGTCTACCCAAATGATTCGCCATCCTGCCGTCCCCTAGGAATCAAAAAACGGGCCGCCCCATAAGAGACGGCCCGTTGGAAGGGATGAATTCCAGGCATGCCTACACGCGCAGGTAGCGGCGCATGGCGATGGCAGAACCAAAGAGACCGATAATCACGCCGACCAGAATCAGCGCAGCATAGGTCACCAGGTAGTACTGCATCGGCAGGGCAAACGACATCCAGCCGATGCTCTCCTGCAGACGCGGAATCATCAGATTGCGCAGCAGCTCCAGAACGCCGATGGAAAGCAGCGAGCCCAAAATGGCCTGCAGCACGCCCTCGGTGATAAACGGGCCGCGAATGAAGCCGTTGCTGGCGCCGACCAGACGCATAATCGCAATCTCACGACGACGCGCCGTAATGGACAGGCGAATCGTGTTGTTGATAAAGATGAACGCGATAAAAGTCAGCAGTCCAACGAGCACCACGGCGGCGATGCGGATGTAGTTGGTCACCTGGAACAGGCGGCTCACTCCCTCCTGGCCGTACAGCACGCTCGCGTTGACGTCGCCGTCATCCGCGATCTTCTGGAAATCGGCATCCTTCTTGAGCTTCTCTGCCGTGCTCTCGACCTTGGACGGATCGTCCATCTCAATAGCGAAGGAAGCCGGCAGCGGGTTCTGGCCATCGAGCGCGCTCATGGTGGCGTCGGCGTTGCCCGACATCTTGCTCGTATACTCGGCCAGCGCGTCGTCCTTGTCCTTATAGGTCACGGACTTGACGTTATTCCACGTCTTAAGCTCGGCCTCAAAAGCCTGAACATCAGCCTGATCGGCGTCATCACTAATGAACGCGTTGATGACAACCTGATCCTCGACGGTGCCGATCACGGAGTTCAGCATCGCAGAGCCCATGATAAACAGGCCGATGATAAACAGCGAAAGGAAGATCGTGATGACGGCGCCGAGCGAGGTAGTCCAGTTACGGAAGAAGTGGCTGATTGCCTCTTTGAAGGAGTAGCCTACGTTAGTTGGTGCCATAGTTGCCGTAACCTCCCCTCTCCTGGTCGCGGATAACGTGGCCGCCCTCGAGGGCGATCACGCGACGGTGCATGCTATCGACCATCTCGCGGTCGTGCGTGGCGACGATCACGGTGGTGCCGGTGCGGTTAATACGCTCGAGCAGCTTCATGATGCCCAGCGAGATCGCCGGGTCGAGGTTACCCGTGGGCTCGTCGCAAATCAGCAGCGGCGGACGGTTGACCATAGCGCGGGCGACGGCAACGCGCTGCTGCTCGCCACCGGAAAGCTGGTCGGGCAGCGAGTCCATCTGATCGGCCAGACCGACCAGACGCAGCACCTCGGGCACCTGGCTGCGAATGACGCCCTTGGGCTTGCCGATGCACTGCAGGGCAAACGCCACGTTTTCGTAGGCGGTCTTTTGCGGCAGAAGCTTAAAGTCCTGGAACACGGCGCCAATCTGGCGGCGCAGGAACGGAACCTTGCGGTTCTTGATCTTCATGAGGTCCTGACCGGCAACCAGGATGCGGCCGCTCGTCGGCTTGACGTCGCGGTTGAGCGTCGACAGCAGCGTGGTCTTACCCGAACCGGAGTGACCGACCAGGAAGACGAACTCGCCCGGATAGATCTCGATGTTGATGTCGTCGAGTGCGGGCTTGTTGGGCTGTGCCGGATAGATCTTGGTGACATGCTCCATAAGGATGACGGGCTCGACACCGGCCTGCTTGGCCATCTTCTTGCGGCTGGCCTGCGGATCGATGGGCGCAAACACCGACGTAAAATCGGGGTTGTTGAGCGCGTTATCGAGGCTTGCGACCTCGGCGGCCTGATCGCTCTCGACCACCGGGGCAGCAGGCTGCGTGGGGTCGGGAATAGCGGCAAAGAGACCGGACTGCGCAGGCTGAGGAGCCGGCGTCGCAGGGGCCAAGGGGTCGGGAATGCCGGCCATGGTAGGCTGCGGCGTGGCGGCACCAGTCTGAGGCTGCTCCACGCGAGCGGTCACGGCCTGAACGGGCTCAAAACCCGCCGTGCCGGAAAGCGCGACATCGCTGGTTGGATTGTAGGCAAAGGGATCGGATGCCGGCTGTGCCTGATCTGCCGGCTGAGCGGGGGCCTGAGCAACAGGCTGGCCCTCTGAATCCGGAGTGGCGAAACGACTGCCCTGGACGCCTGCCTGCGTCTTGGGGGCATCATCGCCCGCACCGGAGGTACGGAAGTGGTTACCCACTGGTGCTCCTTATCGTCGTGCGTTTAAACTACATGAGCGTTTTGTATTTTAGCAGCATTAGCTTTGCTGCACATAAGAAGCATGGCGTGCTTAGGGATCCCGTCGGCCGGGCACAGGGTTACTCTCCAAATCGTCCTCGGACATGTCGGAGCCCCCGCTGCGCGCTTCGCGCGGCGGGGGCTCCTCCGTCCTGCGGAAAGATTTGGAGAGTAGCCCTGTGCCCGGCCTGCGGTAACTAAGGGGTCGCCGCGTTTATCTTGGAGTGCTGCATATACAAAGTTGGAAGGGTCTGAATTGCACTTTGCCGATATATGCCCTTTTCCCTGATGGGACCGTGCTTGAGGGGCGTCTTCATAAGTTGCGGTGAAATAGGGACTGTTGAGCCTTTAAGCTGGCAAAACAGTCCTTATTTCACCGCAACTGAAACAGGGGCGCTCTCCAAGAGAGCGCCCCTGCCGGGTTTCCATAGTACTGGCGAAACAGTTTTATAGTTCTGGCGAAGCAGTCCTTGAGATCCGTCTTGCCTTATGCCAAGAACTCTTTGGTGGTCGCCACGATGTTGGCGGCGTCCAGGCCATACTTGTGCAAGAGCTCGGCACCCGGGCCAGACTCACCGAAGGTGTCGTTGACGCCGATCTTCTTGAGCGGCGTCGGGCACTGCTCGCACAGGACGTCGGCAACGGCGCTGCCCAGGCCACCGATTACAGAATGCTCCTCGACGGTCACGACGTGGCCGGTCTTGGTGGCGCTCTTGACGATCAGGTCGGCATCGATGGGCTTGATGGTGTGCATGTTGATGACCTCGGCGTCGATGCCCTCGGCAGCGAGCTGCTCGGCGGCCTCGAGAGCCTCGCCGACCATCAGGCCGCAGGCGATGATGGTCACATCGGCGCCCTCGCGCATGACAATGCCCTTACCCAACTCGAACTTGTAGGTCTCGGGGTCGTTGATAACCGGCGAGGCCAAACGGGCGAAGCGCATGTACACCGGACCGTCGCACTCGTAGGCGGCGCGCGTCACGGCGCGGGCCTCCACGTCGTCGGCGGGAACAATCACGGTCATGCCAGGGATGACGCGCATCAGGGCGATATCCTCGCAGCACTGGTGCGTGGCGCCATCCTCGCCCACCGAGATACCGGCGTGCGTGGCACCGATCTTAACGTTAAGGTGCGGGTAGCCGATGGAGTTGCGGACCTGCTCAAAGGCGCGACCGGCAGCGAACATGGCAAAGGTGCTCGCGAAGGCAACACGACCGGTGGTCGCGATACCGGCGGCAACACCCATCAGGTTGCTCTCGGCGATACCCACGTCGAAGAAGCGGTCGGGGCAAGCGGCCTTAAATTTGCCGGTCTGCGTGGCGGCGGCCAGGTCGGCGTCGAGGACCACAAAGTCATCGTGCTCGTTGGCGAGCTCGACGAGGGCCTCGCCGTAGCTTACACGCGTGGCGATTTTCTTGACGTCTGCCATCCTAGAGCTCCTCTCCGGCGGCCGTGAGCTCTGCCATGGCCTGCTCAAACTGTTCATCGTTGGGGGCCTTACCGTGCCAGCCAACCTGGTTCTCCATAAAGGAGACGCCCTTGCCCTTCATGGTCTCGGCGATGATGGCGGTCGGCTGACCCTTGGTGGCGCGGGCCTCGGCAAAGGCGGCGCGGATCTGGTCGAAGTCGTTGCCGTCGGCGAGCTCCACCACATGGAACTTGAAGGCGCGGAACTTGTCGGCGAGCGGCATGGGGTCGTTGACCTCCTCGACGGGGCCGTCGATCTGCAGGCCGTTATGGTCGACGATCACGCAGAGGTTGTCGAGCTGCTGGTTGCCGGCAAACATGGCGGCCTCCCAGACCTGGCCCTCCTCGCTCTCGCCATCGCCCAGCAGGGCGTACGTGCGGTAAGTATCACCCCAGTGCTTGGCGGCAACCGCCATGCCCACGGCAGCGGAGATGCCCTGGCCCAGCGAGCCGGTGGACATATCGACGCCCGGGGTGTCGTTCATGTTGGGATGGCCCTGCAGGTGGCTGCCGATGTGGCGCAGCGTCTCGAGATCCTCCTTGGGGAAGAATCCGCGCTCGGCGAGCACGGCGTACAGACCAGGCGCGCAGTGACCCTTGGAAAGCACAAAACGATCGCGGTCGGCCTTGCGGGGGTCGGCCGGGTCGACGTTCATTTCCTCAAAGTACAGATAGGTCATGATGTCGGCAGCGCCGAGCGAACCGCCCGGATGGCCGGACTTGGCAGCGTGCACGCCGGTGACGATGCCCTTCCTTACCTCGTTGGCAACCTTTTTGAGCTCTTCGTCGCTCATTGTGCCTTCCTTTCATCCTCATTAGACAAAATGCGCACGGCACCGAAGGTAATCCCAACACAGCCGCAATGCACGTACGTCATTCATTATGCTGGAAACTGATGGCTTTACCAGAGTTTTTATCATTATTTGAACAATTTAGCAGGCAGAACCGCTGATGAAACGGTTTATCAATGTGAACGTCTTTTGGATAGAACGCGGTCAACCCTACGCGCTAATGTCCTTGAATCCCTCGCCGAAGGCTTCCGTAACGTCAGCGACCGTCACAATGGCGTGAGGATCGCGCTCGCGCACGATCGTCTTGAGGGTATTGAGCTCTCGACGGCTCACGATGACCATAATCACCGGCTTCTCGGCACCCGAATACATGCCAGTCGCCTTAAACTTGGTACAACCACGACCCAGGCCATACATGATATCGGCAGCGATATCAGGGAACTTGTCCGAGATGATGAGTACCATACGGCGTTTGTTGCCACCATCGACCACGGCATCGATCACGTAGCCGCTAATGACCATCGAAAGGCCTGCATACAGTGCGTTTTCGATTGAAAAGACCGGAGCCGATAACGCGCATACGGCAACATCGATCGCCATGACGGTCGAGCCCACCGGCAGCGAGGTGTTACGCGATATGATTTGGCCAATCGTGTCCGAGCCGCCGGTGTTGGCGCCGGCGCGCAACACCATGCCGTAACCGATGCCCGTAATAATGCCGCCCCACATGGCAGGGAGCATCAGGTCCGCATCCGCCAGAGGTGCTACAAACGGGGCGAACAGATCGGTAAAGAAGCCCAGCAGCACAAAGCCCGTCGCGGTCTGCACCACGTAGAACATGCCGCCCTCGCGCATAACGACCAGCAACAGCAAGGCGTTCATCACGATCGTCTGAATACCAACGGGAAGCGACACGCCTCGCGCCGCGCCGACCGCCTGGATAATGGTGGCAAGGCCCGTAACGCCACCGGCAGCAAGGCCGTTGGGAATCAAAAACAGGTCGGTCGCAATAGCGGCCAAGGCACACCCCAACATGATCTGGGGCAGGTCGTGAAAGAAGTTCATCGAAAGAATGCGCTTGATGTCCAGACGATATGCCATGCTGCCTCCCTCAAAAAAGCGCACCCCATCGGATACGCTTTGAACTTCTTCTTGTATTCGATTCTACCGATTCGCCGGACAAAAACCACCCCTGCGCAGGGTTTATTCTGGATACAAACCCGTCCAACCGTTGGGCTTGGCATCGGCTTGAAGCCACCCGATGTTTTAGACCTCCGAGCCTTCTGCATCGGCGTTGCCGGTAGCCCAGCGATGGTAGCCAATAACAAACGGGTCCAGGTCGCCATCGTCAAGAACTGCCTCGACGTTGCTGGTCTCCACGCCCGTGCGTAGGTCCTTGACCATCTGGTACGGGTAGAGCACGTAGCTGCGGATCTGGTTGCCAAAACCAATCGTGGTCTTGGGTCCGCGGATCTCATCGAGCGCCTCGGCGCGCTTCTCGAGCTCAATCTCGTACAAGCGAGCCTTGAGGATCTGCATGCACGCGGCCTTGTTCTGGATCTGGCTGCGCTCGTTTTGGCAGGTGACCACAATGCCGCTGGGGAAATGCGTCACGCGCACGGCGGAGTCGGTGGTGTTGACGCCCTGACCGCCCGGGCCGCTCGCGTGGTACACGTCCACGCGGATGTCATCGGGACTGATCTCGATGTCGATATCATCGGGTAGCACGGGGATGACCTCGACGCCGGCAAACGTGGTCTGGCGGCGCTTCTTGTCGTCGGTGGGGCTAATGCGCACCAAGCGGTGGACGCCAGCTTCGGCGCGCAGCATGCCAAATGCGTCCTTGCCCTCAACGGTAAAGGTCGCGCGGTCAATGCCGATGACCTCGGCCGCGGGACAGTCGTTGATGGTGACCTTCCAGCCGCGACGCTGGCAGTACTTCATGTACATCTTAAAGAGCATGAAGGTCCAGTCCTGGGCCTCCAGACCACCCTGTCCGGGCTTGATGGTCACGATGGCATCGCCGTGATCGAACTCACCGGTAAACCAGCTCGAAAGCTCAAGCTCATCGATGGCCCGGGCCAGGCGCTCAGCCGTGGCTGTAGCCTCCTCGCGAAGGGCGACGGCGTCGGGGTCATCCCCCATCTCCTCGGCAAGCTCCAGCGCAGCGCGGGCATCGGAAAGCTCGCCGCGCGCGGTGTCCACGGCAGCGATATCTTCCTTGGTGCGCGCAATCTCCTCCATGGTGGCACGGGCGGCGTCGGCGTCATCCCAAAAGCCAGGGGCAACACTTTTGGCCTCGAGCTCGGACACGCGGGTACGCTTCTCGTCCAGGTGGAGATATGACTCGACCTCACCGAGCCGGTCCGCAAACGCGTCCAGCTCGGCGGGCGTTACCTCTAAAGCCTCAGCCATTAACGATTCCTGCCGTGGCAGTACTTAAACTTCTTGCCGCTACCGCAGGGGCACGGGTCGTTGCGGCCCACGTTGACGTACGGATCGTCGCTCTCGGACTTGCGATAGGTGGTCACCTTGCCACCGTTGTTGACGGCAGCCGGACCACCCTGGACAGCCGTGCGGGCCTGCACCTGCGCCTGCTTGCGCAGCACCGAGTCGCCGTTGTCACCATCGACCTCGGCAGGGCCGGAGAAGCGCGCGCCCTCGAGCGCGGGCTCCTCCTTGTGCTCCACGGCACGCGGGGCAGCCTTGATCTCGATGCGCAGAACCGTGCGCAGGTAATCCTCATACATGGTATCGACGAGTATCTGGAACGCGCCGTAGGCCTCGGTCTTGTACTCAACCAGCGGGTCGCGCTGGCCAAAGCCGCGCAGGCCGATGCCGGTCTTGAGGTAGTCCATCTCCTGCAGGTAGTTCATCCAGCGGGTGTCGATGACGCGCAGCATGACCTGGGTATTGAGCTCGCGCATCAGGTCCTCGCCCAGACGCTCGGCCTTCATGTTGTAGCACTTCTCAACATAGGCCAAGACATCGGCAGCCAGGGCTTCAAAGTCCTCGTCGGGGAACTTCGGCGTATCGATGTGGCCGGTGAGCTCCACAACCCACTTGCGCAGGCCCTCCAGGTCGCGCTCACCATCGTGGCTGTCCTTGGTGCAGAACTCCTGCACGCAACGGTAGACGGTATCGTGCATGACCTCGGTGATGTGGTCGGTCAGGTCCTTGCCGTCCAGAATCTTGTTGCGCTCGGCGTAGATGACCTGGCGCTGCTTGTTCATGACGTCGTCGTACTCAAGGACGCTCTTACGCATGGAGAAGTTGATGCTCTCGACCTTGTGCTGGGCGCTCTCGACGGCCTTGGAGATGATCTTGTGCTGGATGGGCATGTCGTCGCCCATGTCGGCCGTGACCATCATCTTGGAGACGCGGTCCATCTTGTCGCCGCCGAACAGGCGCATGAGGTCGTCCTCCAGGGAGATGTAGAACCGGGTCTCGCCGGGATCGCCCTGACGGCCGGCACGGCCGCGGAGCTGGTTGTCGATACGGCGGGAGTCATGGCGCTCGGTGCCGATGATGAACAGGCCGCCGGCGGCGCGGACCTTGTCGGCCTCGCCGGCGATCTCCGCCTTGTGCTGGGCCAGCTTCTCGGCGAACAGCTTCCGGGCGTTGAGGATCTCCTCATTGTCCGTCTCGGCGTAGCCGGTGGCCTCGGCGATCAGCTCGTCGGTGAGTCCGGCCTTGCGCAGGTCGTTCTTGGCCATGTACTCGGCGTTGCCGCCCAGCATGATATCCGTACCACGACCGGCCATGTTGGTGGCCACGGTGACGGCGCCGTACTGACCGGCCTGCGCCACGATCTCCGCCTCGCGCTCGTGGTTCTTGGCGTTCAGCAGATTGTGCTTGATGCCCTCGCGGGTCAGCATCTTGCCCAGCAGCTCGTTCTTCTCGATGGACACGGTGCCCACCAGCACCGGCTGGCCCTTGGCGTGGCACGCCTTTACCTGCTGGATGACGGCGCGGTACTTGCCGTTCTCGGTCTTGTACACGCTGTCCTCGTTGTCGATACGGGCGATGGGGCGGTTGGTGGGGATCTCGATGATGTCCAGCGCGTAAATGGTGGCGAATTCCTCCTCCTCCGTCAGCGCCGTACCGGTCATGCCGGACAGCTTGCGGTAGAGGCGGAAGTAATTTTGGAACGTGATGGTGGCCAGCGTCTTGCTCTCGCGCTGGACGGACAGGTGCTCCTTGGCCTCGATGGCCTGGTGCAGACCCTCGGAGTACCGGCGGCCGAACATGAGGCGGCCGGTGAACTCGTCTACGATGACCACCTCGCCGTCCTTGACCACGTAGTCCACGTCGCGCTTCATGATGCCGTGGGCCTTGATGGCCTGGTTGATGTGGTGGGCGATGGTGCTGTTTTCCGGGTCGGACAGGTTGTCCAGATGGAAGAACTCCTCCGCCTTCTTCACGCCCCGGGCAGTGAGGGTGACGCTGCGGGCTTTCTCGTCCACCACATAGTCGGCGTCGATGTCGGTGGCTTCCTCCTCTTTGTCATCGCTCTCCACCACCACAAATTTCTTCAGCCGGGCGGCGAACATCTCGGCCATATCGTACAGCTGGGTGGACTTCTCGCCCATACCGGAGATGATCAGGGGGGTACGGGCCTCATCGATCAGAATGGAGTCCACCTCGTCCACGATGGCGAAAGCGTGGCCCCGCTGGACCTGCTCGTTGGCGTACAGGGCCATATTGTCACGCAGGTAGTCGAAGCCCATCTCGTTATTGGTGCCGTAGGTGATGTCCGCCTGATAGGCCTTCTGGCGTTCCTCCTTTTTCATGTCGTGGATGATCAGACCCACGGTAAGGCCCATGAAGCGGTGGACCTTGCCCATCCACTCGGAGTCACGCTTGGCCAGGTAGTCGTTGACGGTGACGATGTGGATGCCTTCGCCGGTGAGGGCGTTGAGGTAGGCGGGCAGGGTGGCCACTAGGGTCTTACCTTCGCCGGTCTTCATTTCGGCGATACGGCCTTGATGGAGGATGATGCCGCCGATGAGCTGGACGCGATAAGGACGGAGGCCCAGGACACGATCTGCCGCTTCCCGACAGGTGGCGAAGGCTTCGGGGAGGATGTCGTCCAGGGTGGCGCCGGCGGCCAGGCGTGCCTTGAACTCGTCGGTCTTGGCACGGAGCTGTTCATCGGTGAGGGCTTTGTATTCGTCGGACAGTGCCTCAATTTTATCTACAATGGGGGTAATCTTTTTGACTTCCCGCTTGGAGTTGGTTCCGAGAAGTTTTCTCATCATTCCCATGCTTTATCGATTCCTTTCTTAAATCCGTTGCGGATGTACTCATTCAGATTGAATTATAACACAAATGGTAGCGAATGTGAAACACAAAATTGAGAAAGATTCCCTGTATTTTGGCCGCATTCCCCACTTTTTCTTGTTCAATCGAGCGAAAAGGCAGAGCCGAAAGGCTCTGCCTTCTGTTTTGGGCGGTTGTTTTATTTTTTGATGGTGACGGTTTTAGTTTTGCTCCACTTAGAATAGTAATCCAGCTTCGTTTTCTTTTCCTTTTTGTATGTCCGAATCCGAACATAATATTTCTTGCCTTTTTTCAAGCCCTTAATGGTTTTCTTAACCGTTTTTGCTTTTTTCGCTACCTTCTTTTTAGCATTTTTAAAGTTGCTGTCCAGTGCATACTGAATCTCATATCCATCTACATAATCAATTTTACTCCATATGATATTCAGCTTTTTGCCTTTTGCATTCGTAACACCAACAAGCGTGGGCTCCTTCGGGATAATCCTGAAACTGATCGTTATCTTTCCGTGATAGTTTCCAGTTACGATTACCTTCGCTCTGCCGATCTCTACATTATTCTCATACGCGACTTTATAATGTGTTCCTTCTTTTAGCCGCAAAGAATTTCTGCTCACAGTCACGGATGGCTTCTTCCCTTTTCCTGTGTATACACATTTTTTATAAGACAACTCAATCGGGCATTTCCGCAACACATATCCCAACCACTTTTTATATTTAGTGTATTCATCGGGATACGTCTTCTTCAAGCTTTCAATCCAGCCGTTATTAACATCCCAATACCCGTTATCCGTACCTACATAAATACTGTCGATCTGCCTTCTTAATTCCTTTGTGTTTCCTGAGTTAAATGCATAGAGTAGATTTGATATCACCGCATCATCAACTGTTTCCACAAAATTATCCGCATACTTGCAATCAACTTTTCTGCAAACATATGCCAAGCGAACAACTCGATTTAGCATCTTTGCATTCCGGACATTCTTATTAGCATTATAAGATTTCTTAATGTCACCATAAACGCTCCGCAACAAGTCTTCTGTATTAACCAATATCCCCATCTTGCAATACTGCTCAGAGATTTTATCTGTACTGAGAAGTCCATTACAAAAACCTTTCGACGTTTCATATGCCTTCCACAGTACCGCAATATAAGGATTCATCTTTTGTGCCGATTTCTTTAGCATACTCCAGCATTTATCTACGCCAAACTTTACAGCGCTTTTCCCTGCTTCATCTGCCAATTTATCCAGCATCGCATAGTAAAATTCAGTTTCCGTGCTATCCATGATGGATACACAGTCTTTCAGCGCTGCTTTTAAATCCGCATCCGTTGCTTTCTGATACATATCTGACATGATTTGCTTACTATAAGAATTCATGCTCAACAACGTCTCACAAGTCGCAACGTAGTCACACCAGTCTGCAAACTGTTTGGCATACTTTATCACATCGCCAGCTAAGTCAATCTTGCCGCTGATTTTTTTCAAGATTGAATCCTGGTCTTCCAGCCATTCATTTGCTATGAGGAACAAAGATTGCTTCTGTTCTTTTGTCATCTTTGACAAATCATATGTCTTTGTCAAATCAAGATTGAACTTCAGCTTCATTGCTTTTTTCACATAGCTAAATAATTTTCCAGACAGCTGTACCGCTTTATCTGAACCCTGAAGAATCGTATGTGAATTTTTGCTTTCCGCCTGGAAAATACTAAAAATAATCGCACTATACATATTCTTCTTTTCAAACATCAAATCAATAGCACTGGAAGGCTTATCTATCGTGTCCAATGCACCTGTTACCGCTTTCCATGCAGCTACAACATTTGCCAGGCCTTTTTCGCGACCAGCATCATAGAGAATTTTGCATGGGGAGCCATCGGCAGAAAAGTTTGTATTCTCCGTGACTGAACTATGCTCTTCCAGATAATAATCCGCTCTATATATTGCAGCGTTGAATTCTTTGCTGGTTTGCTGCGGGATCCATGTTTTCCACTCAAATGCAGAATCCCAATCCGGAATTTTCTGCAACACATTTTTTACGCTCTGCCAGCTAGACTCGTACTTTTTCGGATAATAAATCGTTACCCCAGCAAAAAGGAAGGCTTCGGCAAGTCCCTTTGGTGGACTGCCTTCAAAATAAATTTCGCCATCCTCAATGTTACAAAACACGCATTCATCAACTGTTTCTACGCTATGTGGAATAATGATTTTCTGTAATTCGCAGTCATCAATGGCAACCGCTCCACTTGCCCCACAGTCAAATGCGCCTCCACTTATATGTTCTACGGTGCTGGGAATTGTATAGCTTTTCATACCATTACAAACAGGGTATGCTACCAATATAGTCTTATCTTTATTGAACAAAACACCTTGCCGTGCGGTAAAATACTTATTCCCTGAATCAACCTGAAACTTTTTCACACCTGTTCTTGAAAACGCATTTTTTCCAATAGATTTAACATTTTCAGGAATTGTAATGGTATTTACAAACTGATAGTAGTCAAAGGCATATGCCCCAATGGAGGTTAGTGACTTGGGCAAAGAGATACTTCTAGAAATGCGCTCTTTCCCAGAAAGTCCCATCTCCACTATGCCCGAAAACGCATGGCTTCCTACTTTAGTAACTCCCTCTTCCACAATAATATGTCTTGTCTCATATGCCACCCGATTACTGCCTGCCCAAGGAGGGGCTTCTTCCCAGCTATAATTATACATTGCCCCTTTCCCGCTGATAGTCAGAGTTTTTGTTTTGGAATTATAGCTCCACTTTGCATTTTTCCCGCACTTCCCCGACGTAGCCGCCATAGTACTCAGCGAAATATCCTCCACCGGCTCCTCGTCCGGCTCTCCGGTCTCAGTCATCTGCGGCTCTTCCGCTTCCACAGTCTCGCTAGTATCCTCCGGAGCTGCGACCTCCGTCGTTTCCGCCTCGCTCCCAAGCTCCGTGGCCAACACGTTGGCTGGCAGAACACTCAGGCACATGGCCAGCGCCAGCATGAGGGCGATCCATCGTTTTCCTTGTTTCATTGGTTCCTCTTACTCTCTCTTTTGTAGCTTACACCTTCTTCCAAAATCGTATCACAAATGTATGACAATTTCAACCTTTTTTCGCCCTTTTCCCCCGAACCATTTGCTTCTTGCCCCCATCTAATGTAAAATAAAAGACAATCGCAACAAACAGACATCGGAGGGCACGACTATGCCAGAACTGAAAAAGAACAGCATCCACACCATCACCATCGACCGCTACGCCAGCGACGGTCAGGGCATCGGCCGGCTGGACGGCATGGCGGTGTTCGTCCGGGGGGCGCTGCGGGGAGAGACCTGTCAGGTCTCGCTGATGAAGGTGGGCAAGTCCTGCGCCTGGGCACAGGTGGTGAAGATCTTGGAAAAATCCCCCGCTCGCATCCCCTCCGACTGTCCCCACTTCCCCATCTGCGGCGGCTGCACCCTGCGGCACATGACCTATGAGGAGGAGCTATTCCTGAAGCGTCAGCACATCGACGACGCCCTTCAGCGCATTGGTGGGCTGGACCTGTCCGTCAGCCAGATGTACGGAGGCAAGGACACCCAGCGCTACCGGAACAAGGCGGCATTCCCGGTGAGCCAGGATCACAAGACCGGAGTGAAGGTGGGCTTCTACCGTGGCCGCAGCCATGAAGTCATCGACGTTGGCAGTTGTCTGCTTCAATCGGACATTGCGGACAAGGCCGGTCGTGTGGTGCGCAAGTGGATGCACAAATAAGCCGTCCCCGCCTATGACGAGCGCACTGGTGAGGGGCTCATTCGTCATGTGTTTGTCCGCACCAATCGGAAGCGCCAGTCCCTCATCTGCGTGGTGGCCAATGCCAAGGCGCTGCCCTTTGAGAAGGAGCTGGCAAAGGCGCTGACTGCAGCCTGTCCCAAGGCGGTGGGGGTGGTCTTGAACGTGAACACCCGCAAGACCAACGTGATCTTGGGGCGGGACTATCGGGTGCTGTGGGGGCGTGACACCCTGGAGGATCGTCTGTGCGGCCTGACCTTTCAGCTATCCATCCCCTCCTTCTTCCAGGTCAACCGCGACCAGGCGGAGGTGCTGTACAACTGTGCGTTAGAGTTTGCCGGACTGATCGGCCAAGAAACGGTGGTGGACTTGTACTGCGGCACGGGCACCATCAGTCTGGTGATGGCGCAGCAGGCGAAACACGTCATCGGTGCGGAGATCGTTCCGCCTGCCATCGAAGACGCCTGGGAAAACGCCAGAAAGAACGGCGTGACTAACGTGGAATTCATCTGCGCCGATGCCAGCAAGGCCGCCGCCGACCTGGAGCATCGTGGCATCCGCCCGGACGTGGTGTGCGTGGATCCGCCCCGAAAGGGGTTGGCGCCCGACGTTATCGACTCCATCTGCGCCATGGCGCCCAACCGCGTGGTCTACGTCTCCTGCGACCCAGCCACCCTGGCACGGGACTTGAAGCGGTTCACCCAGCTGGGGTACCGGGCTGAGCAGGCAGTTGGGGTGGACTTGTTC
>ERZ857882.2533-NODE-2533-length-18707-cov-11.976624_pt1 | contig 18707 bp, 16 predicted proteins | sample MGYA00519697_ERZ857882 | MGnify/ENA primary metagenome ERZ857882 (study PRJEB31778, sample SAMEA3449373) | human gut metagenome | biome: human gut; feature: human-associated habitat; material: faeces | place: United Kingdom | collected 2010/2012 ...
GTGCAGGCTGCGGGGACTGCTGCCGTAACCGGCGGGACCTGGTGCTTTCCGGTTATGACCTGTACCGCATTGCCCGCCGCCTGGGCCTGCCCCCGCGCTTGACGGCGGATGCTTTTTGCAAGCAGGAGTTTGCCCCGCAGACCCTTTTGCCTGCCGTGGTGCTGCGCCCCAATGCCCGCACAGGCAACTGCCCCTTTTTTGAGGCCGATGCCTGCACTATCCACGCCGCCCGCCCGCTGGCCTGCGCTCTTTACCCGCTGGGCCAGGCCATTGACCCGGCAACAGCCGCCATGGAATATTACGTGCAGCTGCCATTGTGCGGTGCCCGCGTATCCGCACAGGAACAGCGCACCCTGCAAAATTACCTGGACGATGCCGCCATCACCGCCCGCGCCGGGATTGACGCCCGGTGGGCTGTGGTGTGTACCCAGCTTTCGGATAAGCTGCAGCAGGCAGGCGGACGCGAAAACCCGCGCTACCAGCCCGCCGCCCGCCGCATTGCACGCGCCCTGTATTTTGATTATTCCATCCAGGATGATTTTTACCCCCAGTTCAACGCCAACACCCAGGCGCTTTGGCCGCTGCTGGATAAAATGCTGTGAGATCAACCATCAGCGGCTCGGTAAGCGAGACGTCGAGCTCCTCGGCACCGTGCGATTTGCGCGACTTGCCGCTCCACCAGTGCCCGAAGCGCATCGCCAGGTCGGGATGCAGCAGCCACGAAAAGAGCCAGCGCAACGTCCGCGAGCGGAATACCGTATTGAGGAATTTGAGCACGGGCTGTCCGTCGATGTTCATGTTGTCGCCGTGGGCGATGAAGACGTTTTTACCGTTCAGGCGGAATTGCTGCGGCGAGGTATAGATCTCGACGCCGCATTCGCGGGCGAGGTAATCGCCGACCCACATGTCGTGGTTTCCCGTAAAGAATACCACCCGGATACCCCGGTCGGTCAGTTCGGCCAGCTTGCCGAGCGTCCGCACGAAGCCCTTGGGCACCACGCCCCGGTATTCGAACCAGAAGTCGAAGACGTCGCCCACCAGGAAAATCGCCTCCGCATCCTGCGCCGCATCGTCGAGCCAGCGCACGAAGCGCCGTTCGGTCTGCTGCGCAAACGCCTCGCCGCCTGCGCCCAGGTGGATATCCGATGCGAAATAGTACATCAACGGGTCAGTTCATCGAGTTTTTGTTCGAGGCTCTTGCCGTAAATATCCTTCCCGACGATATTCCCCTCCTTGTCGATCAGGAAATTGGCCGGAAGTTTCTGCACGTTGTAAAGTCCCAGCGACGACGATGCGCGCCCGCGCAGGTCGCTCACCGAAACCCAGGGAAGCTGCTGCTCCTGCACGGCCGAAATCCACAGGGGCTTCGACGTGTCGATGGCAACCTGGTAGACCTCGAATGCGACGGGGGCGTCGGCATATTTCTTATAGACCTCCTTCAGTTCGGCATTGAGCGTATTGCTGTTGCCCAGCTCGGCCGACCAGAAATCGAGCAGCACGACTTTCCCCGCGAGCGACGAGAGACGCACCTTCTTGCCGTAGATGTCCGACAGCTCGAGGTCGGGATACCCCGCCTCGGTAATCTGGGACGACAGGCTGATGCGGGCGTCCATGCGGGCGATCTCCCCCATGAGCGATTGCAGGTAGGGCGATTCGGGATAAGTCTGTTCGATGGCCTCGGCCACCGTGCGGTAATAAACCACGTCGCTGTCACCGTTGAACAGGTATGTATCCCCGGGCAACCGCTGGTAAAGGGCATAGACCGCCGCCAGCGACGCTTTATTCTCGATGATGAAGCGCAACTGTTCGCGGCGGATACGGTAATATTCGGCCGTGTACTCCTTTACCAGTGCCTGGCGGTCTTCCTCGGACAGCGTTGCCTTGGCAAACTGCGAGGCGATGTTATCCAGCCGCTGCGCGCCCGAAACGAAAGCCTGGTAGAACTGCCGCAGCAGTTCCGACTCCTTCGAACCTTCGACCGTATAGTTGCGTACGACGCTCCCCACCGAATTCAGGGAAAGTTTCTCGCCGCCGGCGAGGAACAGCGGAATGCGTTCGCCGTTATATATTATATTATAAAGCGACGGGGTCTTCGCCACGCCCTTCAACTCGAAACGGTAATTCCCGTCCTTGTCGAGCACCGCGGAGTCGATCACCGACTGCGTCAGGGGCAATACCTGTTCCAGATAAACATCCTTGGCATCGTTACCTACGAAGCGACCCGAAATCTTCACCTTCGACGACTGGCATGCGCACAGCATGACGGCCGTGGTCAGGGACACGAAAAGCGTTTGTTTATTCATTTATCCTTGTTATCGCAGTTAAATGCTTACAAATATAGCAAAATTCCGGATATGCGCACTTTTTATTTCGACGAATTGCGGTGTGCGCCGTTGTTTTTCGAGAAATTGCGCCCGTGCTGCTGGTTGCGGTTTTTCTGCGGGCGCTGCTGCTGACGCTGCTGCGGCCCCTTCTGGGGACGTGCCGTAAAGTGCTGTTTATAGTCACTTCGGAGATTATTTAATGCCACTTCATCGATTTCGATCGCTCCGCCGGACATGCGTTTGATGTCTTTTACGATCACTTCGTTGTTGGGATGCTCCTGGTTGTACTCGTAGCTCTTCGTGCGCATGTAGCGGGCCAGGTTGTCCACCGTGCGCGCCATGGTACGCCGGTCTTTTTCCTCGGAAAGCCCGGCGATCATCCGCTCGACATACTTGCCGTAATGCTTATAGGAGATACGCCCCTGCGTGTAAGCCATGCGGCGCGGCGTAATGGTCAGCTCCTGACGCGAAGGCTGCGGGTATGGAGAATCCACATCGAGCTGGAAATCAGACATTATGAAAAGGTGATCCCACAGCTTGTGGGTGAAGTCGGCCGTATCGCGCAGCAAGGGGTTCAGGTTGCCCATCACGGCGATCACGGCACGCGCCTGGCGGTTGCGCTCGCGACGGTCTTCGATCAATTGCAACGAGTCGATCATCTCCTGGATATGACGCCCATACTCGGGCAGGTACAACTTGCGTCGTGTGTAATTATAATTCTTTTTCATATTGTATTTGCGGTTCTCCGCACTGTTTCAATCCGTCCGCCGGAGCGTCCGGCAAGCCCGTTGCGGTAAACCGATTCAAGACGTTTTTTCCGACTTTCCACCCCGTCCGGCAAGACCCTACAAGATTGGTTTTACACCGCAGAAAGTCATAACTTTGGGACAAAAGTAGGTAAAATTTCAGGAAAAACAAGCTATGGCAAAGGTTTTAATTTTAGACCAATCAAAAAGTATGCGAAACACGCTGCGCGAGCGGCTCGAATACGAAGGTTTCTCGACAGAGGCCGCCGAAGACGAAGAGGCGGCCTCGAACATGTGCGAGAAAATCCCGTTCGACGTCATCCTGTCGGACACCGGGTGTAAAATCCCCGACAAGGGCGTCCCGTTCATCGTGCTGTCATCCGAGGTGTCGATCGACTCGGCCGTGGAAGCCGTACGCAACGGTGCCCAGGACTATCTGACCAAACCCATCGACATGAACCGCCTGCTGCAGTCCATCCACCGCACGATCGACGACCCGGCCCCCGTGCCCGCCCCCGCGGCGGCCCCGGCACGCCGCACCCGCCGCGGGCACAATGCGCAGACGGAGCATATCATCGGCACCTCGCCCCAGATCGAACATGTCCGCCTGTTGATCGACAAGGTCGCGCCGTGCGAAGCGCGCGTGCTGATCACGGGCGAAAACGGCACCGGCAAAGAGCTGGTCGCACGCTGGCTGCACGCCAAAAGCAACCGCGCCGCGGCTCCGTTCGTCGAGGTCAACTGCGCGGCGATCCCCTCGGAACTGATCGAAAGCGAACTCTTCGGCCACGAACGCGGCGCCTTCACCTCGGCCATCAAGCAGCGAAGGGGCAAGTTCGAACAGGCCGACGGCGGCACGCTGTTCATGGACGAGATCGGCGACATGTCGCTGGCGGCGCAGGCCAAGGTGTTGCGGGCGCTTCAGGAAAACAGGATCAGCCGCGTAGGCAGCGACAAGGACATCGAGGTCAACGTACGCGTCATCGCCGCCACGAACAAGAACCTGCGCGAGGAGATCCGGAAGGGCAATTTCCGCGAAGACCTTTACCACCGCATCGGAGTGGTCGTCGTGCGCGTCCCGGCGCTGCGCGAACATGCGCAGGACATCCCGCTGCTGGTCGACCATTTCATACGCACAATTTGTGCCGAATACCACATCCCGGCAAAACGCATCGAGGACGAAGCGCTTGCCGAGCTGCAAACGATGCCCTGGAGCGGCAATATCCGCGAACTGCGCAACGTCATCGAGCGGCTCATCATACTCAGCGAGGAGCGCATCACCCCCGCCGACGTCAAGGCCTACTGCTGACCGAGGCTCAGAACAGCACCCCGACCTTCAGCAGGAGGGTGCCGTGGCTGAGCTGCTCGGCAAATTCGGCGGAGAACCAGCGGCCTTCGTATTTCCGGAGCCGCTCCAGCCGCTGCAACTCATAGCCTGCCGCGAAGAACAGGTGCACACCGCAACGCAATGCATACTGCACCCCCAGTTCGGGATTGAGCAGCAGTCCCCCGTTGGCATCCCTGCGCGGTGCGAAAGCATATCCGGCGGCGCACCCGGCATAGGGCGTAAAGCTGCGGCGGCGCATAAGCAGGAACTTCGCATCGGCAAAGAGCGGCACGAGCGTTTTTTCATAGCAGGAAACCCCCGTTCCGGCACCGACCGAAAAACGGCGGCTCACATTGTAATGACCCGTCACGCGCCAGACGACGGGCACCGACGACGGGCGGGTCAGGCCGAAGCCCGTCCCTACGGACGCCGAACAGGAAAAGCGGGGCAACTCCTGCGCCGGCACCTCGGCGGCAAGGAAAGGCAGCACGCACAGCGCCGCGGCCAATACTCGGGATCGCCCCGTTATCGGACACGGATCGTAATGCGTTCCACGATCCGGAGCGCTGAAGTGAGCCCCGAAATATCGGGGTCTATCCCGCCCGAACTTCCGTCGGGACTGCTGTGGCCGACCAGCACGGCTTCGAACTCCTCGCTGCCCGACGACAGGTCGACGTCGGCGGCATAGACCACGGCCGGCTGGCCGCTCCCGTGCCGCCCGCCCGAGTAACCGGGCTCCCCCTCCTTGGCCGATTCGGGATAGGTTTCGTTGAAATCGGTCGAATGGTTCACCTCGACCTTTACGACGAACCGATCGAGCCCCGCCTCGGGCGAGAGCTTCAGGTCGAAACTGCCGCGCGGCGTGGCACCCGATATGCCGTCCGCCAGCGGTTCGCTTTTCGTCGGCAGGTAAAGCCCGTCGGCATATTGCACACCCCGGCTATGGCACCAGTGAGGCAGCGCCTCCCTGCGGCGGTTTCCGCCCGCCGCCAGCCAGGACTGGGTGGCGATTTTGGAACTCGCATAAACCGTGGAGAGGTAGCGCCCCTGCGCATCTTCGATCCAGACCGCGATCTGCGGCGGGTTCTTCCTTTTAATCCCCAGGAACAGGGGAAAATCATGCAGCCATGCGTCGCCCCGTTCCACGACAATTTCCACGCTTCCCTTTTCGTATTCGACCAACTTCTTATCGCAGGAACCAAGCAATACGAACGGTAAAATCCATGCCATTGCCATCTTTCTCATTGTTTTTGGTTTCCATTTTGTTACCTATTGGTAACATTTGTTGTAAAAAAAATACACACTCTTTCCCGGGCCGCGGGCCGGTCATTCCTTAAAAGTCTTGTCGATCAGCAGGTCTATCCCGAGGACGATCTGCTCCCAGCCGGCAGCCTCTCCGATCGGAATCCCGTTGTAAACCGGGCAATATTCCTCCAACAGCACAAGGTAGGTCACCGAAGCCGTCAGGAAAGTAGCCAGCACGGCCACCTCCGACTCGGGCAGCCCGGTTTTCCGCGACACCCGGGCGATCAACTCCAGCCCGGCCTGCTCGCGCTGCCTGCGGAGCGCCGCCACGAGTTCGTTCTTCGAGGACAACTCCCAGCGGTACAGGCGCCTAAGCGTAGGGTCGCCGTGCAAACGCCCGATCATCGTGCGGAACGTCTTTTTCAGAAATTCGGGCAAATGCGCGCGGCCGGGAATGTCGAGCGGAAAATTGATCCAGAAATCGTGCTGCCGGATATAGGCGGCCAGCAGTCCGTCCAGCGAACCGAAATAGCGGTAGATAAGTATTTTCGAGACTCCGCAATGCGCCGCGACGGCATTGACCCCGAGTTTCTCGAAACCATCCCTGCGGATCATCTCGCCCACCGCTTTCAGCATACGCTGTTCGGTAACATCCCGGTCACGCTCGGTATTGTTGTTCTTCGCCATATGTTACTATTCGGGAACAAATATATGTCTTTTTTCCCGGAATCATGCAATTTTCTGGGAATATTCACATATTCGGCATAAATTGAGAAGAATCCGCAAAAGGATCCGGACTGCCGGACAACCGCGGCACCCGGACTATAACAACTCCAATATCTTGGCCGGATTGTCGACGATGTGCCGCGCCCCGGCCTCCTCGAGCTCAGTGCGCTCACGAAACCCCCACGTCACCCCGACCGAGCGAACACCGGCGGCCGCGGCTGTCTGCATGTCCACGCCCGAGTCGCCGACATAGAGCACCCGCTCCTTCGCCACGCCCGTAAGCGCAAGTATCTCCCCCACCACCGCGGGGTCGGGCTTGAGCGGCACGCCCTCGCGCTGGCCGAAGACCGCGGCGAATTCGACACCGGGGAAAAACAACCGGATCAGTTTTTCCGTTCCAGCCTGGAACTTGTTGGATGCCACGGCGATACGGATACCTCGCCGCGCGATCTCCGCAACCAGTTCCGGAATTCCTTCGTAGGGTTTCGTATAAACGTCGATATGCTCGGTATAATATTTCACGAAATCCGCGCGCACGGCCGCGACCGTATAAGGCGTGCGGAGCTCTTCGGGCAACGCCCGCTCCACGAGCCGCATGATGCCGTTGCCCACGAAATGGCAGTATTCGTCATAGGTATGCTGCGGCAGGCCGCGCATGGCCAGCACGGCATTGCATGCGACAGCCAGGTCGCCGATCGTATTGAGCAGCGTGCCGTCGAGGTCGAATATCACAAGTCCGGTATCCATCTTATATTCCATATTAATGCGGATGCGCCGCAGTACCTGCGGCTCTTTTGATCTTCCACCCGATGGCCGCCACCATCAGCGACATCAGGGGACTGACAATATTGAAAATACAGTAAGGCATGTAGACGAATGTGGAAACACCCAGCACGGTGGCCTGCGTCATGCCGCACGAGTTCCACGGCACCAGCACGGAGCAGACCGTGGCCGAATCCTCGACCGAGCGGCTCAACAGCCGCGGTTCGAGCCCCCGCTCCGCATAAAGTTCCCGGAAAAGGCGCCCCGAAAGGATGATCGAGATATACTGGTCGGCGGTGCAGAGGTTGAAGAAGATGCCCGCGCCGACGGTCGAGGCCACGGCCGAAAAGGCACGGCGCACGAAACGCAGGAAAACGGAGGTCAGCGCCCCCAGCATCCCGCTGCCGGTCATCACGCCGCCGAAGCACATGGCGCAGATGATGAGCCATACGGTATTGAGCATGCCCGCCATGCCGCGCGTAGCAACCAGCTCGTCCAGCTGCGGGCTTCCGGTAGGGATCGCCGTCGGGCCGAAGCAGCTCATCAGCACGCCCTTGAACCCCGACATGAAATCCAGCCCTCCGACTCCGGCCACCTTCGCCACCAGTTCGGGCTGCGCCAGCAGCATGGCTATGCAGGCGAAAACCGCGGCGCAGAAGAGCGTCACGATGGCCGGGAGTTTGCGCACGATCAGCACGCCCGTCGCCACGGGCACCGCCAGCAACCAGGGCGTGATGCGGAACGTCCCGCGCAATGACTCGGCATACATCCCGGCATGCGTGCCGCCCGTATGGTCGAGCGTCAGCCCCGCGATGACGAAAACCGCCAGCGCGATGACGAACGACGGGACGGTCGTATACAACATGTAACGGATGTGCGTGAAAATCGGCACCCCGACGGTCGACGAGGCAAGCACCGTGGTATCGGACAGGAGCGAGAGCTTGTCGCCGAAATAAGCGCCGGAGATGATCGCGCCCGCGATCCACCCTTCGGGGAAACCCATGGCCTGCCCGGTGCCCATCAGCGCCACGCCGATCGTGGCGATCGTCGTCCACGAACTGCCGGTCATCAGCGAAACGCCCGCGCAGATGACGCACGAGGCAACCAGGAAGAACGAGGGGTGCAGGATCTTCAGCCCGTAATAGATCATCGTCGGCACCACGCCGCTCACCATCCACGACCCGGCTATGGCGCCGATCAGCAGCAGGATGATGATTGCCGAAGCCGAAGCCCGGATGTTGTCGATGATCGCCTCTTCCAAGACCGCCCACTTGCAGCGGTAAATGCCGATGGCCAGCATGACGCAGACCGACGTGGCCGACAACAGTGCGATCTGGCTGCCGCCGTTGATCGCGTCCCCGCCGAAACAGCGGATGACCACGTAAAGCAGCAGCGTCAGCACCGCCAGCGGCAACACCGACACCCACGGCGAAGGCTGTTTGGCCGCATATTCTTTCATTTCCGGATTCCCATTAACCATACGGACGGCAAAAATACGAAAAACTTACCACATATCCGCACGCCCGGCACCGGGGATAACCATTTCCGGCCGGAAGATATGCGCGTGCAACTTTTCCGGGCGCATTGTTTTTTATTTCCGAAATTTTATCTATTTTTGGTAAAAGATAGCGACGGATATGGCGGCACAAACAATCAAAAAGATCTTCCGGTTCTACCTCGACGGGTTCCGGAGCATGACAGTAGGCAAAACCCTGTGGGCCATCATCCTGGTCAAGCTGTTCATCCTGTTCGCAATCCTCAAGGTATTCTTTTTTCCCGATTTCCTGGCCGGGCAGAGCCCCGAAGAGCGCAGCCGTTCGGTCATGAAAGAACTAACCCCCGACAAATAACCATCGCTTATGTTATCTGATTATCTACAAACAGTCGACTGGTCGCGTGCGCAATTCGCCATGACGGCCATTTACCACTGGCTTTTCGTCCCGCTCACGCTGGGGCTGGGGTTCATCATCGCCATCATGGAGACCCTTTACGTCCGCACGGGTGATGAGTTCTGGAAGCGCACGACCAAATTCTGGATGCGCCTGTTCGGCATCAACTTCGCCATCGGCGTGGCAACGGGCATCATCCTCGAATTCGAGTTCGGCACCAACTGGTCGAACTACTCGCATTTCGTGGGCGACATCTTCGGTGCCCCGCTGGCCGTCGAAGGCATCATGGCCTTCTTCATGGAGAGCACCTTCATCGCCATCATGTTCTTCGGCTGGAACAAGGTCTCGAAAGGCTTCCACCTCACGGCGACATGGCTCACGGCCATCGGCGCGAACCTCTCGGCACTGTGGATCCTGGTCGCCAACGCCTGGATGCAGCACCCCGTGGGATGTACGTTCAACCTCGAAACCGTACGCAACGAAATGATCTCGTTCTGGCAGGTACTCTTCTCGCCCGTGGCGATGAACAAGTTCTTCCACACCATCACCTCGTCGTTCGTGCTGGCGGCACTGTTCGTCGTGGGCGTCAGCGCCTGGTATCTGCTCCGGCACCGCGAACAGAAGATGGCCTGCAAGAGCATCGCCATCGCCTCGGCTTTCGGCTTCGTATTCGCGCTCGTCACGGCGATGACGGGCGACAAGTCGGGCGCCGTCATCGCCCGCGTGCAGCCGATGAAACTCGCAGCCATGGAGGCACTCTACGACGGGCAGCAGGGTGCGCCCCTGACGGCCATCGGCATCGTGAGGCCGGAGGCGGAACGCACCTCGAACGAGGACGCATTCTATTTCAAGATCGACATCCCGAAACTGCTCTCGATCATGAGTTTCCGCGACGCCGACGCCTATGTGGCGGGCATCAACGACCTGGTGAACGGCAACGAGAAATACGGCGTGATGTCGGCCGCGGAGAAGATGGAGCGGGGCCGCGTCGCCGTGGGTGAACTGGCCCGTTACCGGGCGGCGCTCGAGGCCGGCGACCAGGCGGCGATCGACCAAATCACCGCCAAGTTCGACCCCTCGAAGCCCGAAGGCGAGGAGTTCCTGCGCGAATATTTCGCCTATTTCGGGTACGGCTACCTCGACACTCCGCAGCAGGTAGTCCCCAACGTACCGCTGCTCTTCTACTCGTTCCGCGTGATGGTCGGTGCCGGGTGCTTCTTCATCCTGCTGCTGGGCGTCATCTGGTGGCTCAACCGCAAGGACAAACTGGCGGACAAGCGATGGTTGCTGCGGGTCGCCGTATGGTCGATCCCGCTGGCCTACCTCGCTTCGCAGGCCGGCTGGGTGCTGGCCGAGGTCGGACGCCAGCCGTGGGCCATCCAGGATCTGATGCCCGTGGGCATCGCGGCCTCGAAGATCGGCCCCGGGTCGGTATCGGCCACCTTCTTCATCTTCCTCGCACTCTTCACGGCGTTGCTGATCGCCGAGCTGAGCATCATGTTCCGCCAGATCAAAATCGGGCCCGAAAACGAAAAACAGTAAACGACTATGGATACCCTAACACTCTTGCAACACTATTGGTGGCTGATTATCTCCCTGCTGGGGGCACTGCTCGTATTCCTGCTCTTCGTACAGGGTGGGCAGGGGCTGCTCTACGACATCGGCAAGACCGAAGAGGAACGTAACATGCTGGTCAACTCGCTGGGCCGCAAATGGGAATTCACCTTCACGACGCTCGTAACCTTCGGCGGCGCATTCTTCGCCTCGTTCCCGCTGTTCTACTCCACGTCGTTCGGCGGTGCGTTCTATGTATGGATGGCGATCCTGCTGGTTTTCGTCATCCAGGCCGTGGCCTACGAATACCGCCGCAAACCGGGCAACGTCTTCGGCGAAAAGACATTCAACGTATTCCTGATGATCAACGGCATCGCCGGCCCGCTGCTGCTGGGCACGGCCGTCGGAACACTTTTCACGGGCGCGAACTTTACGGTCGACCGCCTCAACCTGGCCAACGGCGCCGGAAGCGGCAGCGCAACGGTGATCTCGCAGTGGACAACCCCGTGGCACGGGTTAGAAGCACTTACGGATGTCTCGAACGTCTTTTTGGGCATTGCCGTGACATTCCTCGCCGCAACGCTGGCCTGCCAGTATTTCATGAATAACATCGATGACAAGACCATCCTCGAACGTACCCGCCGGCGGATGATCCCCGCAGCCGTCTGTTTCGTGTTCTTCTTCGTAGCATGGCTCTGCATGCTGCTCTTCGCCGACGGCCGGGCGATCGATGCCGCAGGCCGGATCTCCATCGAGCCGTACAAGTACCTGCATAACTTCATCGAGATGCCTTACCTCGCCGTGGTGCTGCTCCTCGGCGTGGTGGCGGTACTGTGGAGCATTGGACTGGGCTGGCGCGGCCGGCGCAACGCCATCTGGTTCGGCGGTGCGGGTACGGTACTGACGGTACTGGCGCTGCTGCTCTGCGCCGGATGGAACGACACGGCCTATTACCCGTCGCTGGCCGACATGCAGTCGTCGCTGACGATTTACAACTCCTCGTCGAGCCTCTTCACGCTCAAGGTGATGTCGATCGTCTCGCTACTGATCCCCTTCGTCGCAGCCTACATCTGGTACGCATGGCGGGCGATGAACCGCAAGCCGATCACCCGCGAAGAGATCCGCGGGGACGACCACCAATACTAATACCGACTGCCTCCGACCGTATGAAATATAGTATAATATTACTCCCGCTTGTATTCTGCAGTTGCGGTTCCCGTCCGGGAAAAGCAACTGCAGAACTGCAGGCCACGCCCTCGGCAGCCCAAAGTCCGCAACCGGCAGACCTGCCCCGTCTCGGTAGAAGATACGGTTCGCCGCCAGCTCGGCGGCAAACTGTTCTTCTCCGAATTTTCCAACTTCAACCCGGCCGACTCGATAACCGTTATCGAAACTCATTACCGCAAGGCGGAAGGAAAGGAACTCTACCGCGAATACCGGTTTATCACCCACAACCGGAACAGTCCCGCCCACAGGTTCTTCGAGAGCCGTTACCTCGATTCTGTCTACATGTCTTATTTAAACGACCCAAGCTATCGCGATTTTTATGACCAGATGCTGCCCGACTCTGTAAAATCTGAATACATCGCCCCGGAAATCCGGAATTTCAACGGCTATTAGGTCAATCTGAAGGAATACAAGGGTGATTATTACCTCGATGACGACTGGTCATGGCCCATTTCGTTCCACATTGCTGACAGCGTCAAAACAGATCTCTATATGGACGGGCCCTATCCCCGGAAAATCAGGACGGCAACAATGCTTCCCCAGGGCGGCATATTGCTCCGCTACCACAGGCCGATTCGCTGCACTCCTACAAGTACGACTCGCTGCATATCGAGGCCGTCGACATCCAAAGAGGCGTCTACCGGCTTTCGGGCGAAAGCGACTATTTCGCGGCTCCGGCGCAAGCCGTACACAAATTCGAGATCATCCAGTACGCCAACAGCACGGGAGATATATTTTAAACCGGCACGAACAATGATTTCCCACATATTGATAAAAGGGAAAGCTTTTTCAGGCTTTCCCTTTTATTCAAGCATCTCCGCCAGCTATTCCGCGTTCTCGCCGAACGGGTACTGGTTCTGGTGCACGTCCTCGAAACGCATCCCCTTTTCGTAGGTCTTCATGGCGCGGCGGCTCATACCCATCGACGCGAAACCGCCGTCATGGTAGAGGTTCTGCATCGTCACTTTGCGCGTAAGATCCGAGAAAAGCGTCAGCACATAGTCGGCGCAGTCATTGGCCGAGGCATTGCCCAGCGGCGACATGTTCTCGGCGAAATTCATCAGGTCGCCCATCCCCAGCACGCCACTTCCGGCCGTGGTCGGCGTCGGCGACTGCGACACGGTGTTGATGCGCACGTGCTTCTCACGGCCGTAGATATACCCGAAACTGCGGGCGATCGACTCCAGCAACGCCTTGGCATCGGCCATGTCGTTATAACCGTAGAGCGTACGCTGTGCCGCGATATACGAGAGCGCCACGATCGACCCCCAGTCGTTGATGGCGTCCTTCTTGCGGGCCACCTGGATGACCTTGTGGAACGAAATGGCCGAAATGTCGAGCGTCTTGGAGAGGAAATCGTAATCCAGATCGTCGTAGGTGCGGCCCTTGCGGACGTTGGGCGACATGCCGATCGAGTGGAGCATGAAGTCGAACTTGCCCCCGAAATGTTCCATCGTCTTGTCGATTAGGTTTTCCAGGTCTTCGACGCTCGTAGCGTCGGCCGGGACGACGATCGTATTGCATTTTTCAGCCAGCCGGCCGATTGTACCCATGCGAATAGATACGGCAGTATTCGTAAGGACGATTTCGGCCCCTTCTTCAACGGCGCGTTCCGCCACTTTCCATGCGATCGACTGCTCGTTGAGTGCTCCGAAAATAAGGCCCTTCTTGCCTTTCAATAAATTGTATGCCATCCTATTTAGATTAAAAATTCGGGCAAATATAACAAAAATATTTGAAACGGGCGAACCGCCGTCCCTGCAAACCGCGGCAAACGGCATGTCCCCGAACCAAAACACGGGTTGTAAATCACGGTTTTTTCACGTTTTACACATTTTTCGGCTTTTTATCGTACCTTTGTGCCGAATAAAACATGCACATGACCATTACAGACGATTTCAGCGCCCTGGGGCTTTCCGAGCAGATGCTCGCCGCAGTCCGCGCCAAGGGATTCGAGACGCCCACCGCAATCCAGAAGCTCACCATCCCCCACCTGCTCACAAAACCCAACGACATCATCGCGCAATCGCAGACCGGCACGGGCAAAACCGCGGCCTACGGACTGCCGATACTCCAGACCCTCGAACCCGCCCGCGGGCCGATACAGGCCATCATCCTCGTACCGACACGCGAACTCGCACTCCAGGCGGCCGAAGAACTGCTCTCCTACAACCGCGAAAAACGGCTCTCGATCACGGCCATCTACGGCGGTGCGGCGATGAGCGAACAGCTGCGGCGCCTTGCCAAAGGCATCGACATCGTCGTCGGGACACCGGGGCGCGTGCTCGACCACATCCGCCGCGGCACGATGAAACTGGAAAACGTCCGTTACCTCGTGCTCGACGAAGCCGACGAGATGCTCAACATGGGCTTCGTCGAGGACGTCGAAGAGATCATGAGCCACACCAGCGACGAGCGGCGCGTGCTGCTCTTCTCGGCCACGATGCCCGAGCGCATCATCCGGCTTTCGAAAACCTACATGCGCGACACGGAGATCGTGCGCGTGGAACACAAGCAAATCACGGCCGACCTCACGGAACAAATCTATTTCGAGGTACGCGAGGCCGACAAGTTCGACGCCCTGACCCGCATCATCGACGTCGAACCCGAATTCTACGGCATCATCTTCGCCCGCACCAAGATCGGCGCCGACGAAACCGCCTCGCGCCTGACGGCGCGCGGCTACGCAGCCGAGGTGCTGCACGGCGACGTGTCGCAGGCGCAGCGCGAGAAGATACTCCGCAAATTCCGCGACCGCACGATCAATATCCTGGTGGCTACCGACGTGGCCGCCCGGGGCATCGACGTGGGCAACCTGACCCACGTCATCAACTACTCGCTGCCGCAGGACTCGGAGAGCTACGTGCACCGCATCGGCCGCACGGGCCGCGCCGGCAAGCAGGGAACGGCCATCACGTTCGTCTCGCCCTCGGAGTTCCGCGGCCTGAATAACCTGATGCGCGACATCAAGGTCGAGATCAAACGCGAAACCCTCCCCTCGCCGCAGGACATCGTAGAGATGAAACGGCTGAAGATCAAGGAGGAGATGCAGGAGATCGTCGAAAACGAAAGCTACGACGGGTACAAGGAATTCGCCGAAGAGTTGCTCGCCGAATACACCCCCGACATAGCCCTGGGTGCGCTGCTGCGCCTGGCGTTCCGCAGCGAGCTCGACCAGAACAACTACCCCGAAATACGCTCCTTCTCGGTCGACCGCAAGGGGACGGCACGGCTGTTCCTGGCCGTGGGCAAACGCGACGGCTACACGGCACGCAAGCTGGTCGACATGCTCAAATTCAAATGCGGCCTGCGCGACAAATATATCAACGACGTCCAGATTTCGGACAACTTCTCGTTCGTGAGCGTCCCGTTCCGCGATGCCGAGGAGGTCGTCCGCAAACTCAACCGGCTGAACCGCGGCCGCCGGCCGATGGCCGAGATCGCCCGCGACGGGGAAAACGGGGCGCAGGAAGCCCCGGTTCGCAAGCCCCGCCGCACAAAAACCGAGGATTACCAGGCCGCCGGGCAGACATACGCCCCGGCACCGAAAAAGCCGACGCGGAACGTGAAGCCGGCAACGCCCGTCCCGGCAACCCCGACGGCGTACGCCCCGGCGCCCGCCCACGACGAAACGGTACACGCAGAACCCTCACACGACCAAACGGCATATGACCCAACGTCATCGCCGCGCCGGAAGCTGAAAACCAAGCCCCAACCCCACCCAGACATCCCCGATTTCAGCAAGATGTCGAACGAAGGTTTCGACTGGTCGGCATTTATGAAATTCGACGAAGGCACGGCATGGGGACGCGACGAGAATGGCAAAGGCAAGGGCAAAGCGACCAAAAGCGTACGCAAGCCCCCGAAAAAAACGGTCACAGCCGCCCAACGGGTCGCTGCCAAAGGCAAGAAACGGAAATAGGAAACAATAGAATTGAAATAATCGCAATAAAAAAGACCCGGTTTTGGGTCTTTTTTATTCTCAATCTCTCTTAGCCTGTTTAATAGCCTATTACAACGGGGCAAATTTCGCTCTATCCCTTTTGATTTAGATAAGAAAGTAGGTCTTAACATGCTGGATGATAAAGTATAATACCTGTTTGCGATGCATGTTGTCTTTTAAGATAGATTAACTGCTTTAAGTCTATCCTATTCTCTATTACCATAATTATATCTTGATAATCCATCAGGATTATATTTGAGTTTTCTCTTCTTATACATTCGTCTGCAAACCCTGAAATAGATATAAACAAGCCAAGTGTTGTTGTTAATTTATCTTTAACTTTACCACTAAACGCATGCAATGCTGATTTTGGCATGGCTTTAGCCTCCCATTTTGCCTCAATTAGATAATCTTGGTTATCATGAGTAAACGCACCGTCAATTTGCTCTCCACTAATTTTATAGGAACATTTCGGGTCTAAATCAAATAAATTAAATAAGGAGTTCAGGAATTGTTCAAATTCATATCCGCGTTTTTGTGGACTTGCCGATGACGCAGACATTCGATTAAAGTCTATTTTTAATTTTTCTAATTCTGATTGAAAAAATTGAGCTTTCTGTATTTTATTTTGGTATGTTATCTTCCGGGTTTCTGCTTCCTTTTGTTCTTCAATAATAGCAAAATAACCTTTTGTATGTAGTCTTAGCGCTTCAACACTTTCCTGGGCTTTTTTTTATCTTTTTATCTGCGTCTTCCCATTTCTTTAAATGCGAAAAATCAGACATATCGGATACTGCTTTAAGTAATAATAACAAATCTTCTTCATATATGTCCAATCGATTTGACATTCTATTTACAATGTCATTTGCTATTTCTCGTTTATATTTGGTCATGTCTAAAGTAGATACAAACGATTTATTATTGATTGTATGATTAACAAACATTTTAAGATCGTTTTTTATCCAATAAATATTAGTTAATGCCTCTTTGAGGGCTATTAATGCAGAACCGGATATTTTATGAGAATTAGCCATTAGAAAATCTTTTGACAAAAATATATAAAATCTAATATTCCATCAATCTAAAATGCAAGAAGTTATTTACATTTTACGATTTATCATTTTTTTTATATCTTTGCTCCTGCGAACATTATTTTCAAAAAACCTTTTCACTGGATTCTCAATACGGGAAACCACGAAAAAAGTATGCGCAGAGCCGTTGGGGAGCAATCCCGCGAACGGCACCTGTATTGAGCCCGTAAAAAGGTGAAGATAGTGTTCGCAGCTGCGCACACTTTTTTTTGTATTATGCGAACACTATCTTCCGTCCGTACCCCGGTACAGACACGCCGCAAGGCCAGCCGCAAGCGGTTTCCGCCGTGCAACCTCCCGATCCGTCTCCATTTCCACCCGCCCGATTAGCAAACGACTGCTAACCAAACCTTTATTCTCTTTGTTGTGCCCCGTTGCACGATAAGGACAGCCCTTTTTATGCCCATCGTATCCGCTGCCACAGGCAGCGGCAGGCCGAAGCCTCCCCCGGCGGAGGTCTGCAAACACGCTGCGCATGTTTTCAAACCCCGCAGGCTTCGTCTGCAATCTTAAAATCAAACAAAATGGAACCGAATCAAAACCCCGCGCAGGAACAGCCTGTGCAACCCATAGTCCCCCAAACCACGCGGGCCGCGCAACAGCCGGACATCGAACAGATCGTCGCTCCCGCCATGGAACCGGCACAGCCCGCCGCGCAATCTGCCGCGCAACCCGCACCGCAACCGCAACCGCAACCCGGGCGCCCCGACGAACTGCTCTACGACCCCAACGAAGCGGCGCAGATGATCCGCCACCTGACGGACGGCTATTTCGACCCGGAATACGTCCTGCTTTTCGGAAAGCTGGCCGGCGGCACGCCCCACAGCGATGCCGTGGCCTACGACCTGCTGATGGTCGTGCGCGAAACGCCGGAATACGACTGGATTCGGGCAAAACGCATCCTGCGGTACAGGATGCCGTACCGCTACCGGAAGGTCTCCTACATCAATCCCTATATCCTGCCTTTGAACTATGTCGAATCGCATCGGACGCCGTTCCTCTACTTTGCCCATGCCGAGGGTGAACTATTGCATTGCAGCGACCACTATCGGTTTCGCCGCCCGAAGCACCCGATTGACTTTGCCAAAGCCTATGCCGACGCCAAATTCCATTTCGACACGTTCCGCACGCTCGGCAACGACCTGCTCGAACAGGCGCAGGATGCGTTTGCCGGTGGCCGCAACGTGCGTCTGGCGGCACAGTTCTCGGCGCAGGCGATCGTCTATTTCTACCACACGCTCTACTATGTCTATCACGGTATGGAGTTCGACATCCATGATCCGGTCGTGATGCACGACCGGATGCGGACGCTTTCGACAAAGCTGATGCTGGTATTCGACGACAACCATATCGAAAACATCTTCACGCTGCCGCGGCTGAAGGAGGTATTGATGAAAACGCCCTACAGCGCCGAATTCCGTATGGCTCCGCAGGAAATGGAGATGCACATGGACCGCGTTCAGCAGGCGGCCGGAATAATCGAAAACTGCTGCGAACTGAGGATGGAGCTTTATAAAGAGCTGAGCGAACGGCCGTAAGCCGGCGGGGCGTGTCGCCTAACCGTCCCTGCGCATGGTCAGCGCAATGCGTCCGCGGACGGTGTCGATGCCTGTCACCCGCACTTCGACGTGCTGTCCCAGGTGCACCACGTCGGCCGGGGAGGCGACGTAGCGGTCGGCCAGCTGCGAGATGTGGACCAGTCCGTCCTGCTTGACGCCGATGTCCACGAAAGCCCCGAACGCCGTGATGTTCGTCACGATGCCCGGCAGCTGCATCCCCGGGCGCAGGTCGTCGATCGTGTGCACGTTGGGATCGAACGCGAAGACCTGCAACTGCTCCCGCGGGTCGAGGCCCTGCTTGTCGAGCGCTTCGA
>ERZ857882.2542-NODE-2542-length-18664-cov-8.093449_pt1 | contig 18664 bp, 16 predicted proteins | sample MGYA00519697_ERZ857882 | MGnify/ENA primary metagenome ERZ857882 (study PRJEB31778, sample SAMEA3449373) | human gut metagenome | biome: human gut; feature: human-associated habitat; material: faeces | place: United Kingdom | collected 2010/2012 ...
CAGTGCAGCTCGCCGCGCGCGAGCATCGGCTTGAGCAAATTGCCCGCGTCCATCGAGCCTTCGGTCTTGCCCGCGCCGACAATGGTGTGCAGCTCGTCGATAAACAGGATGATGCGGCCCTCGGACTTCTTGACCTCGGCCAGCACGGCCTTCAGACGCTCTTCAAATTCACCGCGGTACTTTGCGCCTGCAATCAATGCGCCCATATCGAGCGAGAAGATCGTTTTGTCCTGCAAAGACTTGGGCACCTCGTTCGCGACGATCCGCTGCGCAAGGCCCTCGACGATGGCCGTCTTGCCGACGCCCGGTTCGCCGATGAGAACAGGGTTGTTCTTCGTCTTGCGGGACAGGATGCGGATGACATTCCGGATCTCGTCGTCACGGCCGATGACCGGGTCCATCTTCTGCTCCCGTGCACGCTTGACCAGATCCGTGCCGTATTTGGCAAGCGCCTCATACGTATCCTCCGGCGTGTCGGACGTCACGCGCTGGCTGCCGCGCACCGACTGCAGCGCCTGCAGGCAGGCCTCCTTCGTGATCTGGTACGGACGGAACAGGCTTTTCAGCACCGCGTCCGCGTTTTCGATCAGGGACAAAAACAGATGCTCGACGGAGACATATTCGTCTTTCATCTGCTTCGCGATGTCCTCCGCGCTGTTCAGCGCCGTGTCGACGGCGCGCGCAACATAATATTTATCCGCCTCGCGGCCCGAGCCGGTCACGCGCGGCAGCTTCGCCAGCTCCGCGTCCACCGCAGCCTCAAAGCTTTCAAGCGTCACGCCCATCTTTTTCAGCAGCTGCGGCACAAGGCCGTTTTCCTGCTTCAAAAGCGCGGCCAGCAGATGGATCTGCTCGATCTGCTGGTTCTGGTTTTCAATGGTCAGCTTCTGGGCGGCCTGAATGGCCTCCAGAGATTTCTGCGTATAGTTCTGTGCGTTCATAGTTCACACCTCTTCTTCCAGCGTTAGCACTCTATATTCATGAGTGCTAATTCATTTTGGCTTCATCATAGTCCTGTACCCGGAATTTGTCAAGGGGGAGCAGGGCCGAAAATTGTGATATTTTTGTAAACATTTGATCGAAAAAAGAAGTTTCGAATTTAATAGTTATTTAAAAACTTGCCTCTAAGTTTTTTAATAAACCCTTGCTATGATAATCCTGCAAGAAGCGATAAACACTTTTTCATTTTCCCCTCATATTGATAAAGAATCCCCCGCAGACAAGCCGGTCACTTGTTTGCGGGATTTCTTTCGCCAAAACAGGACCCGCGCAGCCTCAAGGTTGAAGCTGCGCGGGTTCTGCTTGTCCACGTGGATGAACCCGGCGGACACGAGCGAGCTCATGTGGTGGGAGATCGTGGCGGGAGACAGGCCGATGCGCTCGGCCAGATCCTGCCCGCAGAGAGATTCGTTTTTGATGAGCTTGATGATATCGAGCCTCCGCTTGTCGGAGATCGCCTTCAGCCTGTCGCAGAGGTATTATGAAACGTTCTGAGATCAACAAAGCGCTCAGGGAGCTGGAGGCCATGTGCGAAAAATACAAGTGCTATCTGCCGCCATTCTGTCACTTCACGCCCGGGGAGTGGAAGACGAAGGGCCATGAATACGATGAAGTGCGCGACTGTATGCTCGGCTGGGATATCACGGATTTCGGCCTCGGCGATTTTGACAAATTCGGCTTCTCCCTCATCACCATCCGCAACGGCTGCCGCACGCAGCCGGAAAAATATCCGAAGGTCTACGCAGAGAAGCTGCTGTATCTGAAGGAGGGCCAGATGGCCGCGAACCATTTTCACTGGTACAAGACCGAGGACATTATCAACCGCGGCGGCGGTAACTGCCTCATCCGCGTGTACAACAGCCTGCCGAATGAAGAAATTGATTATGAGTCCGACGTGACCGTCCACTGCGACGGCCTGAAGCGCACGGTTCCCGCGGGCACGCAGATCCGTCTGCGTCCGGGCGAAAGCCTCTGGGTCACGCAAGGAAAGTACCACGACTTCGCGGTCGAGGCGGGCACCGGCCCCGTTCTGCTCGGCAAGGTCAGCCAGTGCAGCGACGACAACACCGACAACCGCTTCAACCCGCCTGTCGGCCGCTTCCCGAAGATCGAAGAAGACGAACCGCCGTACCGTCTGCTGTGCAATGAGTATTTCTGACTGACAACCGAATAAAAGCAGGAGGCAGCCCAAAGTTATGGGCCGCCTCCTGCTTTTATTCGGCTGGTTGGTATTAAGGCTGGCAAGAAACGTCACTTGTTCAGCTTGCACAGCCGATTCCGTTCTGCCAGCTGAGCAGCCGTGCGTTTGATCAGCACCTGTGCGCTCTCGGTGTCATTGTCAACCACTGCCCGCTCCAGCTCGTCCATGCAGGCGGAAAGTTCGTGTTCAGCGTCTTTTGTCGCGTCATTTGTCACGGGGTCGCTGTATCGGAACGCGTCGGAAAGCTTCTGCGCGTCTGCCTTCAGCGCTGCATCCTCACAGCGAGAAGTCAGCGCTGCCGCACGGGACTGAAGTGCGCGCATGGCAGCCACATCGGTTTTGAGCTGTCTGTCCTGCCGCTCGACTTCGTCGCGCATCGCGTCTGCCGCAACAACACCAACGGCCGCAGCAGCCAGCAGAAGCACGAAAACGACCGCGGCGATCCAAGCCGGGCAGAATGCGGCGAGCGCCATGAACAGAAAGCTCAGCACGATCTGTATGATCAAGTACACAGAGGCGATGCGCGCGATCGGAAAACCGTAAAATTTGCTGCGCGCATCCTTGCCCTTTGTAAACGACAGCTTCAGTACATACAGCTGCACGCCGAACGCTGCCAGTGTGAACACCAGCGCCAGCCAGAACACAGCGGTCTTTGCAAACGGGATCACGAATGCCAGCAACAGATATGCGGCCAGCACAATGGCAAGAATCAGAATCGTCTGAAATTTCCCTTTGCTTAGTTTCATCGTCTATCCCTCCAATCAGCAGGACTCATCCTTCTTCCGTCCGCAGTTCGGGCAGAAGTTTGTCATAATTTCCTTCGTACCGCAATCCGGGCAGATCCAGCCGTGTTTTTCTTCCGGTTTCCGTGCACCGCAGTTGGGGCAGAACTTGCTCAGAATATCTTTTGTGCCGCATTCCGGGCAGATCCAGCCACTGGATCTCTCTGGCTTTTTCGCACCACAATTCGGGCAGAATTTGCTCTGGATGTTCTTCGTGCCGCACTGCGCGCAGTCCCAGCCAGTCTTCGCTTCAGGCTTTTTGCCGCCGCAGTCAGGGCAGAAGTTTGTAGTGATATTCTTGTGACCGCACACCGGGCAATCCCAACCGCCCGCGACGGCTGCGCCGACCGCCGCGCCCATCTGCGCAGCGTCCTGCGTCATGGGGCTCAAAGCATCTTTTGTCATGCCGATGACGCTGCCCATCGCGCCAAGGCTCACGCCAAGCCCCGCGAGATCGCCCAGCGCGCCCGCAGCGTTCGCGCCGCCGCCAAGTCCGTTTTTCATCGCTTCCAGGCCGACCTGCCGGGACGTTTCCTGCTGATAGGTATAGCCCTTCATGCGCATTTCGGCGGCTTCCGCCTCCGCCTGCATCCGGTAGGCCTCTGCTTCTGCCTGCTTCTGAATTTTGAGCGCTTCCGCCTCGCCCTGTGCGCCGATGATCTTCATCCGCGCCGCCGTCTGCGCCTCGACCGCCTTGCGGTCTGCGGCAGCTTCCGCCTCAGCCTTGCGGATGTTCTCCTGCCGGACGAGCAGATACTGCTCGGCGTACTGCTCCTTCATGCGGCGGAAATTGGGGTCGTCGTCCGGCGTTACAATGCGGCTGACGTAGAACTCCGGCATGGTCAGACCGTACTCGTCCAGCGCGGCATTGATCCGCTCGCGCAGCGCGCCGGAGAGTGCCATAAGGTGCTCGTCGATCTCCAGAATGTCGATGGAATTTTCTTTGATCGTCTGCGCAAGGAAGCTCTTGACCTGCGCCATAATCATTGAGCGGAACAATCCCCTGTTCGCTTTCACCGACGTGGTTTCCTTTTGGCTGACGCTCTCGCCATTCTGGCCGCTGTATTCCGTCCGCTCGCTGGTATGCGTGTAGGAAACCGTCTGTCCGCCGAGCAGATCCGACTGCCCAAGGCCGCCCGTTGTGCCGACGATTTTGAGCAGCAGCTTGCGCGAGTCAGTTACGCGAATGCTGAACTCGCCCGATGCACCGATCTCAATATGTATGCGGGATTTGGGATCAAACAGCCGGACTTTGCTGTCCGTGCCCCACTTGACGCCCATCTGGGTGGCAAGATTGACAAAGTAGACCTCGGAATGGAACGTGCCCTCGGTGTCGGTCGGGAGCTTGTAGATCTTCTCCAGCAGCGGAAGCTGCTGCGTCTGCAGCGTGTAGCGCCCCGCTCCAAAGAGGTCGAGCGCCTGCCCGTCGCGGAAGAAAATGGCCTCCTGACTCTCATGGACGATCAGCTGCGAGCCGAAGTTGAAGTCCTCAATCGGGTGCTTCCAGACGAGCGTTTCGTTGTCACCCTCATACTTGATGATGCTGGCAAGGCCGTCCTTTTTGATCTTCTCGGTCGCGACCCGCTCGGCCACGTCGTTCACGCAGTCGCAGACGGGGCAGGTATAGGTCTGCGCGGCCTTATTCGTGCGCAGACGCACGCCGCACTGCGCGCAGGAAAATTCTACGGTGTTGGACTGCTCCGCCATCGTGTTGATCGGCTCATGGCAGACCGGGCAGAGCGCCTTTTCCCCCTTGGACTGGTCGAACACGACCATGTTCCCGCAGTGCGGGCACTCCCGCCCCGCCAGCTTGTCCGTGCGCACGTTGATCGTGTAGCCGCACGCACAGTCGATCTTCTTACGCGCAAAGAAGCCTGTCTTGGCCTCTGCAAATTTCCCACAGTTGGGACATTCAATGACAAATTTACTCATATTCTATCCCTCATTTTTCAGACGGTATATACTGGATCTCTCCACCAGCAACGGCATATAGGCATCGTTTTCCATTTGGTATCTGCTTGATGTCCGGTTTGATCATTTCCTGATAGTTCTTGCAGAAGTCAGCGATTGCGTCTTTCCCGACAATCAGAACGAGTTCAACATCTTGAGAGCCGCCGCGTCCAATTCCTTGGAATACTGGGACAATACCATTTGAATCAATCGGATGCGTCAACTTTTCTTTAAGCTCTTCTCCAAAAGATAAGGATATTGATTTCTTCGCATCTTCGTGAATACGAGACTGCACTGCGGCATTCCACACGATATAGCAATCCTTGTCACAGTTATGGTTTATCACGAGCTGAAAACTGTCTTTCAAATTGCCTACGGTAGGGCCCGTTGTCGATCTTCTGAATTTAACAACATTCTGATAATCAGGAATGTATTCTGTAACTGCTTTTACTGCTTCATCAGGCCATCTTTCCAGCCATTTGTCAACAATACCGCAATCTCCAGTTTTAATTTCCATTACATTATTCCTCCTACTATATGTGAGAGTTTTTAGTTTGGGATCTGATGTCTGTCCAGCCGGACACCTCGCACTGACCGTCCTTGTTCTCTCCAACAGCAATGACCGTGCCGTCTGCTTTCAGACCAACGGTGTAGTCGCTTCCTGCTGCAACGGCGACAATGTCTGTCCAGCCGGACACATTGCAGCAACCATAATAGTTATCGCCCACCGCCACGACCGTTCCGTCTGATTTCAGGCCGACGGTGTGATCCCATCCTGCTGCAACGGCGACAATGTCTCTCCAACCGGACACGTCGCACTGACCATCCTTATTGCCACCCACCGCCACGACCGTGCCGTCTGCTTTCAGGCCGATGGTGTGATTCCATCCTGCTGCAACGGCGACAATGTCTGTCCAGTCGGACACGTCGCACTGGCCAGCCCAATTGACACCCACTGCAACGACGGTTCCGTTTGATTTTAATCCGATCGTGTATTGGCGTCCTGCTTCAATTGCAGTAATATCTCTCCAGCCAGAAACATTTATGGCTCCTTCATCATTGTATCCGCATGCAACTACCGTCCCGTCTGCTTTTCGACCAATCGTGGCTGTTCCAGTTGCTAAAACGGCTACGATATCGGACCAGTTAGAGACATCGCCTTCGCCGTAATAAGCGAGGCTTGTTTCTCCTTCAATGTGCTTTGTCACAACAACGGATCCATCAGCTTTCAAGCCAACTGTGTGGGAAGTTCCTGCCGAAATTGCTACAATATTTGTCCAACCTGCAACATCACACTGACCTTCTTGATTCCGACCTGCTGCGACTACTGTTCCATTTGATTTCAAGCCAACAATATGTTGATAACCTACGGATATTGCTACTATGTCCGTCCAATCGGAAACGCTGTGATATCTATCACTATATTCTCCTGCAACAACCACTCTGCCATCCGTCTTTAATCCTACAGTAGTGCTATTTTTAGCAACAATGCTTTCTCGTTCTGCTACGCTGTTCCATAATGCAAAGCTCCGTTCTTTTGCATCCTTGTATCCAATAAGTTTGCCAAAGGCGATAGCAGCCTTCGCCATTTCATTCTGCGCTTGGAACTGATCAGCTATCAGGTATTTACATTCCTTCAGTCGATTTACAGCGTCATTGTAACGACCCAGCGCAGCAAATGCATCAGCAGCTTTCGCATAATCACCGCTTTCCTGCAAAGAAATCGCTTCCTGATATGCTTGCGCATTTTCCGTTTCCTGCTTCTGCGCTTCTGCATCCTTTGCTCGGCTGGCTGCATCCTGATAATCGCCTAGTTTCGTAAATGCAGCGATAGCGCCGTCGTAATCCCCGCTTGCCAGCAGCGCTTCCGCATCGGCATATGCCTGCGCGTTTCTGGCTTCCTCCTCAGCTGCTTCTTTGGCACGGCGCTCGTTTTCTTTCTGTTCTTTTGCTTGCGCCAATTGCCCAGCCGCCTCCTTATAGTCACCCAAATTTGTGAAGGTGGTGATTGCATTGTCATAATCACCTGCCGCAAGATATTTTTCTGCTTTGGAATAGTTCACAGCCGGAATAACGACGTTAACAGTGACCAGCACAAGCGCAATCATAGCTGCTGCAACGCCTGCAATGATCCCGGCCTTTTTCACTGCGGCTTTTGCTTGGCGCTGACGGTTGACTTCGGCTTTCTTTGCTTCCTCCGCCTCTTTCAGCCGCTGCGGGTGCTCCTTTTCCAGCTTTGCTTCGGTTTCCGTCAGGAAGTCGCGGTAGTTTGCTGTGATTGCAGCGCACTCGACTTTTTCACGCTGCTCCGCATCTCGCCGCAGCGTGTCCAGCGTCTGCGGAATATCCTCCGTGATCGTCTTGGCCTCGCTGGAAGCATATTTTACCGCGCGCATCAGGTCTTTGTCGGCGGCAAACTCCTCCTGTGCTTCCTCTGCACGCAGCGCGTAAAGGCTCGATGCCTCACAATATTCCAGATCAAACTCCAGCATCTGACGGATCTTATCCCCACTCAGGATCCCGGGCACTGTATATTTTTCCACGCACGACGTGATAAAGGCCTCATCCGGTTCACACGCATCCGCGTTTTTTTCGTTGGGAGCTTCGGCCTTCACGTCTTCGATATACGCGTCCGCGTAGGCCTTTGCCGAACGGCGCTCCACGCGGGCTAGGAACTTCCCCAGATACGCTGCGCCACATTTTGCGTCTTGGTTGAGCACCTGCTCGAAGAATTCATCGGCCTTTGTCCACTCGCCGTCTTCCAGCGCCATCTGCCCGCGGTCGAGCAGCGCCTGCACGTTGCCGCTCGTCTCGTTATGTAGCACGACGGTTTCTTTGACGGTTTCGGTCGCGACCTCCTGCGGCTTTGCCGCGTCGATCACCTTTTTGACGCCGCGGATGAGATCCTGAATGAAGCCGATCCTGCCCATGTCCTGACTTTGCAGCATACTGAGTTCCTCGGGCATATCATACGGATCCATATCGCGGTAGCAGGGGATGAGCAAACGGCTGCGGTCGGTGCGCATGAGCGCCAGATACCGGCTCCACTCGTTTTTGACCCAGACGGCGTTCAGATATTCCGGCTTCGTGCCGACCACGACCATGACCTTGGCCGAGTGCAGGGCAGCAAAGATATACGGCTCGTATTCCTGCCCGAGCTTATCTTCCAGCGTGATGCGTGCGAAGAAGACCTTATAGCCCGCGTCGGTGAGCTGGTAGTAAATATCCTGTGCCAGCGCGGAATCCTTCGTGCGCCTGCCGTTCTCGTCAGACTCTTTATAACAGATGAACACGTCAAACGGCGTTTCCTTCTGCGAGATCGCCAGAATGTCCTTTTGCAGGTTGGCAATACGCAGCGCTTCTTTTTCGTACAGGCTCCGCGCCACGCCGTCGGAATATTGCAGCGCGGCCTGATAGTCCACGTCGTTCAGAATGCTGTCAAAGCTTGCGCGGTGGCAGGTCGGGATGCGCTCGCCGGAGGCCGGATCCTGCACATACTCGATGCCGTAGCGGCAGAGCAGCAGGTTCCAGTGCGCCTCGGCATCCGCATCGTTTTCGCCGATCAGCCGCTCGTAGATCGCCGCAGCCTTGTCAAATTCGCCGTTTCGCCGCAGATGCGTGCCGCGGTTGAATAAGCTCAGCCGCTGGCCGTCGTCCGTCTTCGGCAGCGTCATCGTGCTGCCGCAGTATTCACATGTTCCAAAGGTCTTGTCCGCAGAGATCTCAATATCTCCGCCGCACATCTTACATTTGATGATCGCCATGGCTTTTCCCCTCTCTTTCTATCCGCTTCAATCGCCCATACCTTTTCGGAAAAGCTTGCAGAGGCAGCCGATGCCGCTGCAGATCGCGCCCAGCAGCGCTGTCCCAAAGATCATGCCGATGACCTCCCCGAAACTGGGCGACTCACCCGGCATCAGCAGATTGACGATGATCACAAGAATGGCGTATATTACGCCGCCGGCCGCCGGAAGATTCGCGAACGCCTCGGGTGTTTTGTGGCTGCGCATGATGATGCCCTGCAGGATCGTGAAAATAAGATAGATACCCAGCACACACAGATACGTTCCGCCGCTGTCCGCGGCGAGGATCGCGCGGAATACAGAGCTGAACGCCACAAACGCGGCCAGCGCGGCGCACAGCCCGATATGCAGTGCCACGCCGCGGCTCCTGCGCCGCTGTTTTTCCTCTTCGCGGCTGCGCCGTTCCGCTTCGTCACGCTCGGCGCGCTGGCGTGCCTGCTCCTCACGATCTGCCTGCTCCTGCTGCTTGCGCGCGGCGGCCTCTTCCTGCCGCCGCTGTTCTTCCTGCTGCTTCTTCTTACGTTCCTCCCGCAGCGAGCTTACCTTCAGCATCAATGCGCTGCTGCGGGACTTGGAATCGACATAGTCACCCAGCGCGTCGAACCGTGCCGCGAGTGCGATCATATCGTTCTCCGACTCGGCCATCGGCTGATCGGAGACTGCGCGTGTGTACAGCAGCTTTTTCTGCTTCATCCGCAGCTCGTCGAGCGTCTGTTTGTAGCTGCCTGCCGCAAAGCGGCATGCCTTGCAGTAATCGGGATATGTTTCGAGTGGCCTTGGTGCGCTGACCAGCGCCTCTTCGTTGACCGTTCTGATCTTCAGCTCTGCCAGCAGCAGATACATATACGCGTGCGGCTCTTCCGGGTCGAGATCGAGCACACGGTTGGCATACTGCCTTGCGCTGGCAAAATCGCCGTCCGCCAGATACATGCCCGCGCGCTTTAAAAGCGGCGCCTTCGGGTCGGCTGTCTGCGGCTGCGGCGCGGGTGCGGGCGCAGCGGTTCTGCCCAGCAGTTTGTCGATCCCGCGCAGCAGATCCTGCGTCGCACCGATCTTGCCGAGATCCTGTGCCTGCAGCTTTGCGAATTCCTTCGGCATGTCATGGGCGTCGATGTTCTTATAGCACGGAATGAGCGACTTCTTCTGTCCGGCAGCAATCAGCTGTAAATACCGGCTCCACTCGTTCTTGACCCACGGGGCGTTATAATACTCGTAGTCCGTGCCGACAGCCAGCATGACGCGTGCGGAGTTGAGGGCTGCAAAGATTCCTGCCCGAGCTTATCCTCCAGCGTGATGCGGGAGAAGAACACGCGATAGCCCTTTTCCGTCAGTGCATCATATAAATCCTGTGCCAGAACGGAATCAAGTGTCCGCTGACCATTCTCATCCGTCTCTTTGTAGCAGATAAAAATATCATATGGTTCTTCACGACTGGAAACTTCGATAATGCCGCGCCGCAGCTCCTCAATGGCTTTGGCTTCCTCGCGGTAAAGCTTCCGCGTGACTACGTCGGAATATTCCATGACCAGCTCAAAGTTTGCATCTTCGAGCACGCTGTCAAAGCTCGACCGGTGGCAGGTCGGAACCTTTTTACCCGTAGCCGGATCGTCAACGTATTCAATGCCGTATTTGCAGAGCACCAGTCCCCAATAGGCCTCTGGTTCCTCCGGAAATTCCGCGACGATCGATTCATAAACGCCCGCCGCTTTGTCAAATTCGCAGGCAAAGCGCAGCCGGTTCGCCCGCGCGAACAGCGTCAGCTTTTTCTCGTTGTCCTGCTTTGGAACCGTCTGCTGCGTTCCGCAGTATTCGCAGACTGCGATTTGGCTGTCTCCCGCAACGTTTAAATCCCCGCCGCACATTTTGCACTTGATAATTGCCATTCTTTTCTCCCTCTTTCGGTTTTATTTGGAACCCCTATCAAGATGATTTAACGCAAACTCCATGCAGAGTGTTAAAACTTCATTTCTTGTCCGCCCTGTATCGGCTGCAATCGCATCAATTTCCTGCAGCATATCGCGAGGTAATCGCATGGAAATAACAGCAGATTCACCGATGTACTTTTTTACTGGAATCTCCAAACGCAGCTCATTCAAACAATACCACCCCTTTATTTACCATCGTACTACAAATGTATTCTTCGTGCAAGCCTTTTCATAAAATAAATGCGATCGCAGACAAGCGTTCGCCGGGAAGCTCCTGCGTGACGATAAACGGCGTCCCATCAAGGCAGTAATCTACAACAGGAGGCGTCAGCTGCGAACGAAGCTGTGACAGGATCGAAATTTCATTGCCTCCTCAAAAATTCGATTTTCCAGTTTTCTTCCTGTCAAGTATGCCATACGGAATGAAATCCTGTAAAGAAATCTGGTAGAAAGTCCAGACGCGGCTGCTATCGGAACGGGAAAGACTATTGCAGCTCTCACCGCAGCCACGAGGAAGTTCTGAATAAAGCCGTCTGGGAACATACAGAAAAGCTGCGAGCGCAATATGCAGCCGAGCTGAAAAAGGTCACGCAGCTGCAAAAACAGTGGGCATTGAGGAAACCGGTCCTCGACGCCCACTGTTTTTGCAGAAAGAAATCCTGCGACTGGAGCAGGAGATTGACGAACTGGTGATGGAAAAACTAGGGTGTATCTGAAAACTCATGATGTGACCGGCAACGAGGGATTTTTGCGTTGCGCAAGACATTTTTTCGCAGGAATACTGACGTATTTCAAGGAAAAATGACGCGGCGCACCGCAAAAAGGCCCGCTGTCCGGGTGCGTTGGGAGTTTTCAGATACACCCTAGCGTTCTGCAACGGCCAGAGCCGCATCGCCGAAAGAAAAACTATGCCCAATGATCAGGTCATATCCCTGAGATGCGTAGTCCGTGAAAACTGCTTCCATCTCGGTAGGCTTGATGTTTTCCGTATATTTTACGGAGATGTTGTAGGTATCCTTTGCTTTCATAACAGCGTCATAAGCGAGCTGACTCCATGCTCCATCATTCACAGGAGTGACCAGGCAAAGTGCGACTTTCGCCTGATAGGCATCATCCTCTGTAGAAGCAGGAGACGCGCAGGCACACATACTGACCAACATCAGCAGGGCAAGAAATAAAGCGGTAAGTTTTTTCAAAGTAAATTCCTCCATCCTCACATCACATATAACTGATTTTTTCGCGCTAAGAAAACGCTTAGCTGGGATGTCGTCTGTAGGCTGCAGCGCTACAGGGGGAACATCTTGCATTCAAAAATAGCAGTATTATTTGAAGATGTCAATAAAAACAGAATTATTTGTTGAATTTTGGAGATGTGCAATATTTTGCAGTTTGATGTTTTTATAAAAAGACAAGTTGTCAGACAACTTTCATCCCTAGTGCAGGAGCAACCGTAAGGGCGAAATACGGGCAGGATGCGAATTTCCAATTGCGGCTGAAAGATGCCTCACTGTCGGTGCGCAAAACACATCATAATACTGTAAAACCTGCACAAAGAGCGGCGGCATAAAAATTGGTTTATTTTTTTAATCTTACTGCTTCAAAACGGAAGGATAATGGAGTAAAATTAAGTTGAATGCAAGAAAAAGTTTATTATTGTTCGAAATGCTTAAAAATGCTTGAAAAATCAAAGAATTCTACGTAGAATGGTTAAAAAATGTTTTGAGTTCGCGTTGAGGCTTTGACACAGTGCTTTCTGCTTTAAGAACATAATAGACCTTCTGACTACTAAAGGAGGATTTTTTATGGACAGCATCGATGCTCAATTGCTTCGGATTTTGGCAGAGGACGCACGCTGCTCTGCGACTGACATCTCAAAAAAGGTCAATCTATCCATACCGGCAGTCAACAAACGGATTTCCAGGTTGCGCGAAAACGGCATAATCGAGCGATTCACGATTCAATTGAATCCACAAAAGATTAACAGTTCTGTCCAGGCATTTGTACTGCTTGTTGTTGATCAGTATTCAAGGGTAAACGAACTACTTGAGTTTGTAAATGCAAAAGAGAACATCGTTGACTGTTATGCGATTACAGGAGAGTATGACTATCAGTTAAGACTGTACGCAAGGGATATTACAGAACTGGAAAGCATCTTACTCGAACTCAAAGGAAAAAAGTGTGTTTCCAAGAGCCATACGATCTTTGTGCTGATGGAACACAAACACATGCTGGGACCCTTCACCACCTAGCCTGTCAGATTCCGAGCACAATCAGAACTGTCGCCGGACCGGTCTTTCGCCCCCACCTTTATCACCTGTACGCCAATTGAGAAATCAAGAACAAACGAGAGAAAAGGAGATGTGAAATGTCCGTTACGTCAATACCGTCAATGGCCCTGTAAGCCCTAGGGTGTATCTGAAAACTCCCAACGCACCCGGACAGCGGATCTTTTCACGCTGCGCTGCACCATTTTTCCTTGAAATACGTCAGTATTCCTGCGAAAAAATGTCTTGCTCAGCGCAAAAATTTCTCGCTGCCGGTCACATTGGGAGTTTTCAGATACACCCTAGGGAGTTGGGAATAACCCTGATGCATGAACACCTTGCAGAACTGAATAACTCAATGAAGCGGTGTTATGCAGATTGGTTTCATGCTGATATCTTCCTGGAGAAAATCAAGCCTGTCTTTCAAAAAGCAAAAAATACGGATTGAGCACATATGTCGATCAGACAGCCGTGAATATGGGACGGGATATTTGCTTTATAAAGCGGGTTTCGGAATCGTGCGATGTCAACATTGTGGCGGCTACCGGTTTGTTCTTCTATGAAGAGAGCTGGCAAATCGATAAACCGTATGAGGAAATATCGGAGTTGTTTATTCGGGACATTGAAGAGGGCTGCGAGAGCACCAATATTAAGGCGGGAATGCTGAAAGCTGCGACGGACAGATTCGGGATCACCCCTGTAAATGTATTTCAGTTAAAGGCAGTAGCTCGTGCAGCGGCAATTACCGGCATACCAGTAACAACGCATACCATAGCGGCTGACCGGCTTGGTCTCGAACAGGCGCTGATTCTTGAAAAGGCAGGCGTGGATCTGTCCAAAGTTGTGATCGGTCACGTCGGCGACACGAATGATCTGGATTATTTGGAAGAGCTGCTGCGCATGGGTGTTTATCTCGGGTTGGACAGATTTGGGTTGGAAGTGCTATGGCCGGAGGAGGATCGCGTAAGGAATCTGCTGGAGCTTATGGATCGCGGCTGGATCAACAGACTCATCATCTCGCAGGACATCCCCTTTTATTCCGACTGGGGGAAAAACAGCTTCAAAAAGTTCGAAGCGATCCGTTCTTTTGATAACATAACAGGCTTTACGCATATTTTTGAGAGCGTGCTTCCGAAGCTGAAAGCACGCGGTGTCAGCGAGGATGAAATCCATACGCTGCTTGTAAAAAATCCGGCTCGTGTTTTTCACGGAGGATACACATATTAGCTTGCCGAAGGCTGGAGCTGATTCAGGCCCTGTACCCAGTTCCTATGTTCTGGCGTTTTGGCTGTGTAATAAGGAGGAAAAAATGGATAGTTTAAAAAGGCTGGCCGCATCGGCTGTTGTGCCGGTTGTGGTATTGGATGACGCGAAGGACGCGGTCGCGACGGCGAAGGCTTTGCTGACCGGCGGCGTGGACGTGATGGAAATCACGTTCCGCACGGCGGCTGCGGCGGATTCGATCAAGGCGGTCGCGGAAAGCTGCCCCGATATGCTCGTCGGTGCGGGCACGGTCATCACGCTCGACCAGTGCCGCAAGGCCGTCGAGTGCGGCGCGAAGTTCATCGTTGCCCCCGGCTTTGACGAGGAAGTCGTCCGCTGGTGCGTGGAAAACGGCGTTGCCGTGACGCCCGGCTGCGTGACGCCGACGGAAATCATGGCAGCCATGAAGCTGGGACTGAACGTCGTAAAGTTCTTCCCAGCAGGCGTGTATGGCGGACTTTCTGCCATGAAGGCGCTCTCGGGTCCCTTCGGCGGGATCAAGTTCATTCCGACCGGCGGCGTCAACACGCAGAACATCGGCGAGTTTATCGCCGCGCCGTTCATTCACGCGGTCGGCGGCAGCTGGGTCTGCCCGAAGGCGGACATTGCAGCCGGTAATTTTGAGAAGATCACCGAGCTTTGCAAACAGGCAAGATCTGCCGCGCTCGGCTTTGAGGTTGCGCACATCGGCGTCAACTGCGAAGATGCCGCAGCGGCATCCGCGGTCTGCGAGAAGCTGAACGAAGCGTTTGATCTGCCGGTCAAAGACGGCAGCTCTTCGATGTTTGCATCCAGCGGCATCGAGGTCATGAAGACCATGTTCAAGGGCAAAAACGGTCATATTGCGATCCGCACCAACTCTGTGGAGCTGGCGGTGGCAGAGCTTGCAAAGAAGGGCTTTGCATATGACGAAAGCTCAGCAAAGTATAAAAACGGTCGTATGACAGTTGCATACCTCAAAGATGAGTTCGGCGGTTTCGCCGTGCATCTGCTGCAGAAGTAAGGAGGGGCGAAGATGAAAGTTCTGACATTCGGTGAAATTATGCTCCGCCTGAAAGCGCCGGGACACGAGCGCTTCTTCCAAAGTCCGATGCTCGAGGCTACCTTCGGCGGCGGCGAGGCGAACGTGGCAGTCTCCCTTGCAAATTACGGCATGGACGCGGAATTTCTGACTATTCTGCCGCAGAACGATATTGCAGACGCCTGCATCCGCGAGCTGCGCTATTTTGGCGTGGGCACAAAGAAGATCGTCCGCGGCGAGGGTCGTATGGGCATTTATTACTTGGAGGGCGGTGCAAACCAACTGCCGAGCAAGGTCGTCTATGACCGCGCGTATTCCTCGATCGCGCTGGCAAAGCCGGGCGATATCGACTGGGACAAAGCCTTCGAGGGTGTGGACTGGTTCCATATCACGGGTATTACGCCTGCGATTTCTGAAAGCGCGATGGAGCTGTCTCTTGAGTCTGTCAAGGAAGCGAAGAAGCGGAACATCACCGTTTCCTGCGACCTCAATTACCGCAAGAACCTCTGGAAATATGGCAAAAAGGCCAGCGAGGTCATGCGCGAGCTTGCCAAGTACGTCGATGTGGCGATTGCCAACGAAGAAGACGTGCAGAAATCGCTCGAAATTACCGTCGATGTGAACGTTGAATCCGGCGAGCTGGACCGCGATAAATACCGCGCGCTTGGCAACAAAGTTTTGGAAGCCTACCCGAACATGAAGTGCATCGCGATCACACTGCGCGAGAGCCACAGCGCGGACTGGAACGGCTGGGCGGCGTGCCTGAATGACGGCAAGGACTTCTATGTGTCTAAAAAGTACGAAATTCGGGATATTATCGACCGTGTGGGCGGCGGCGACAGCTTTGCGGGCGGCTTGATCTATGGATTGAACCACTATGAGGACAAGCAGTCCGCGCTCGAATTTGCAGTTGCAGCTTCCTGTCTGAAGCACAGCGTGATCGGTGCCTTTAACCGTGTCAGCGTTTCCGATGTGGAAAAGCTCATGGGCGGCGACGGCACGGGAAGAGTGCAGAGATAAAAGGAGAACATCAACATCATGGAATGGATCAATGAAAAAGCCAAAACGCTGAAGCAGGGCGCGATCCGCGCCATGTTCGACCGCGCGAACACCATGACCGGCGTCATCAGCCTCGGCATCGGTGAGCCGGATATGCCGACGCCGAAGCTGGTCTGCGAGGCGGCAAAGGAGGCGCTCGACAAGGGGATCACGCATTATACCCCTAACGCCGGCACGCTCGCGTTCCGTCAGGCCATCGCCGAGAAGTCCTATCTGAAGGAGCTGCACTACGACCCGAACACCGAGATCATCATCACAAACGGCGGCATGGGCGCTTTGAGCCTGCTGTTCCTTGTCCTGCTGAACAAGGGTGATGAAATCCTCATTCAGGACCCGCAGTGGCTGAACTACGTGGCGCAGGTCGCGTACTGCGACGGCACAGCTGTCCGAGTTCCCACGGATCTGGAGCATAATTTTGAAATGCAGCCGGAGGCCATTGAAAAGCTCATCACACCGCACACCAAGGCTCTGATGATCAACACCCCGAACAACCCCACTGGCTCCGTTATGACGCGCGAAACGATGGCAAAGATCGCGAAGCTGGCGGTGAAGCACGACCTGCTGGTGATCTCCGACGACGTCTACAACACACTGCTTTACGCCGGAGAAGAAGCCCCCTGCATTGCGTCCTTCCCGGGCATGAAGGAGCGCACCGTCATCGTTAACAGTTTCTCAAAGTCCTATGCAATGACCGGCTGGCGCATCGGCTTTGTCGCGGCCCCGGCGGAGATCGTTGACCGCATGACCAAGTGTCAGGAAAACTTCAACGCCTGCGCCAACGCCCCCGGCCAGTACGCGGCGACCGTCGCGCTCGACCATCCGGAGCTGTGCGAAGAACTGCGCCAGATCTTTGAACGCCGCCGCAGCATCCTGCTCGACGGGCTTGCCAAGATCGACGGCATCCGCTGCAACCGCCCGAACGGCGCGTTCTACGTGTTTGCCGACATCAGCAGCTTCGGCCTGAGCAGCGTCGAGTTCTGCAACCGCCTGCTCGACGAGCAGAAGGTCGTCTGCATTCCGGGCAGCGCCTTTGGCGAATGCGGCGAAGGCTTCATCCGTATCGCATATACCTGCTCGGATGATGAACTCCACGAAGCGCTGAAGCGTATATCGCGTTTTTGCAGCGAACTGCGTGCGGCATGACTCTTTGACTTCACTGCGGTCAATACAGATGTTAAACCGCCATGCATGGAGAGAGAACACATCTGCGACGCAGCAATGAGTGATCGCCGCACGATCGCGCGGCGATGCCCCGACTTTTCCAACTATTTTAACCATAGCTCATGACAAGAGAGGTCATAACATGACATCATAGTTCCGCCGCCGCTATATCAAAGCAGGAATCTTTGAAACGCGAATGTCGGAGATCATCGCTGTCCTGTTCGATGTTCGGACAGACAGCGACTACGACGATTTTTTCGTGATCTCCAAAGCGGATACAGCTGCGCAGATCGAGAACGCGGCGTATTTCGTTGACCGCATAGAATTGTACCTGAACACTAGATAAAAACCCACGCTGCCTGCAAAACTGGCAGTGTGGGTTTATGTATGCAAACAGGAAAAGAACTGCTCACGCGTGGCGCTGCGATAAGTGCGGCTGATGGGAATACGAAGTCCGCCCGGCAGCCAAAAGCAGTCGTTTTCCATCGTCTCGATCTGATGGAAGTTGACCCAGTAGCTCTGGTGGCAGCGAATAAATTGCTGCGCGCTGTCCGCATCCAGAAGCTCCGCGGGTGTCAGCGGTGTCCATTCCTCCGCGCCGCCCAGAAGAGTGAGCTTCGTCCGGCGGAGAATGCGTTCCATGCACAACACCTGCGAACAGGGTGTGTTACGAAATCCCTGGGATACAGGGTAGTGTAGAATCGGAAGCGGTTTTCGCGTCAGTGCCTTTTGCAGCGCAGCCCCGATGCGCTGGTCAAATTCGCTTTTCAAGATGAAATATGCGTGCTCCGTTTCATAGACCTCGGTCGCAAAACCGAGATACGACGTGGCGAAGATGACCGCGCACTGCGGCAGCGCTTCGTTGATGCGCTTTGCCAGCTCGATGCCGCTCATTTCGCCCATCTGAATATCGACGACGGCAACGTCCGGGGTATATCCGTGGGCGCTGATCTCCTGTAAAAGCGCTGCCGGCGAAGCAAAAAGCCGCAGCTCCGCATGTTGTCCGTTTAAATGATTCTGTACAGACCGCGCAAGCCGCTCGCGGTGCAGCGGCTCGTCGTCACAGATCGCAAACATGTGCAAAAGAAGCTCCTTTCAGGATCAGACTGGCTGTAAACCGACCGTTTTCGGTGTGGTACGAGAAGCTGCCGTCATACTTCCGGGCGAGCTCCTGAAAAATTGAAAATCCGATGCCGCGTTCCAGCTCCGGGATGCGGCGTTTTTTTTTCTGCAGCT
>ERZ857882.2543-NODE-2543-length-18663-cov-2.520798_pt1 | contig 18663 bp, 15 predicted proteins | sample MGYA00519697_ERZ857882 | MGnify/ENA primary metagenome ERZ857882 (study PRJEB31778, sample SAMEA3449373) | human gut metagenome | biome: human gut; feature: human-associated habitat; material: faeces | place: United Kingdom | collected 2010/2012 ...
TGACGGGCCTCGATAATCTGATGTATATGTCATCTCAGAGCAGCGGCACCGGTCAGGCATTTGTCACGTTAAGTTTTAAAGCAGGCACCGATCCGGACGAAGCCGTGCAGCAAGTACAAAACCAGCTACAATCAGCCATGCGAAAGTTACCGCAGGCGGTGCAAAATCAGGGCGTGACGGTGCGTAAAACCGGCGATACAAACATTCTGACCATTGCCTTCGTCTCTACCGATGGTTCGATGGATAAACAGGATATTGCCGATTATGTTGCCAGTAATATTCAGGACCCGTTAAGCCGCGTGAATGGCGTCGGGGATATCGATGCCTATGGTTCGCAATATTCCATGCGTATCTGGCTGGACCCGGCGAAACTCAACAGTTTCCAGATGACGGCTAAAGATGTCACCGATGCCATTGAATCACAGAACGCGCAGATTGCGGTTGGGCAACTTGGTGGTACGCCTTCCGTCGATAAGCAGGCGCTCAACGCCACCATTAACGCCCAGTCACTGCTGCAAACACCAGAACAGTTCCGCGATATCACCTTGCGGGTGAATCAGGACGGCTCAGAGGTAAGGCTGGGCGATGTCGCCACCGTCGAAATGGGGGCGGAGAAATACGATTATCTTAGCCGCTTCAATGGTAAGCCAGCCTCCGGGCTGGGGGTAAAACTGGCCTCCGGCGCGAACGAAATGGCGACAGCGGAGCTGGTGCTCAATCGTCTCGACGAGCTGGCGCAGTATTTTCCACACGGACTGGAATACAAGGTGGCGTATGAAACCACCTCTTTTGTAAAAGCCTCCATTGAAGACGTGGTGAAAACGCTGCTGGAAGCTATCGCCCTGGTTTTCCTCGTTATGTATCTGTTCCTGCAAAACTTCCGCGCCACGCTGATACCCACTATCGCCGTGCCGGTGGTGTTGATGGGAACCTTCTCGGTGCTTTATGCCTTCGGCTATAGCGTCAACACCTTAACCATGTTCGCGATGGTGCTGGCTATCGGCCTGTTGGTAGATGACGCCATCGTGGTGGTGGAAAACGTCGAACGTATTATGAGTGAGGAAGGACTCACTCCTCGCGAAGCCACACGTAAATCGATGGGGCAAATCCAGGGCGCACTGGTCGGGATTGCGATGGTGCTTTCGGCGGTATTTGTGCCAATGACCTTCTTCGGCGGCACCACCGGGGCCATCTATCGCCAGTTCTCTATTACCATTGTTGCGGCGATGGTGCTGTCAGTACTGGTAGCGATGATCCTCACTCCGGCTCTGTGTGCCACGCTACTTAAGCCACTGAAAAAAGGTGAGCATCACGGGCAAAAAGGCTTTTTTGCCTGGTTTAACCAGATGTTTAACCGCAACTCCGAACGCTACGAAAAAGGGGTGGCGAAAATTCTCCACCGTAGCCTGCGCTGGATTGTGATTTATGTCCTGCTGCTTGGCGGCATGGTGTTCCTGTTCCTGCGTTTGCCGACGTCGTTCTTACCGCTGGAAGACCGTGGCATGTTTACTACCTCGGTACAGTTGCCCAGCGGTTCAACCCAGCAACAGACCCTGAAAGTCGTTGAGCAAATCGAGAAATATTACTTCACCCATGAAAAAGACAACATCATGTCGGTGTTTGCCACCGTGGGTTCTGGCCCTGGGGGTAACGGGCAAAACGTGGCGCGAATGTTTATCCGCCTGAAAGACTGGAGCGAACGCGACAGTAAGACCGGCACCTCGTTTGCCATTATCGAGCGTGCAACGAAGGCGTTTAACAAGATTAAAGAAGCTCGCGTTATCGCCAGCAGCCCGCCAGCAATTAGCGGTCTTGGTAGTTCTGCGGGTTTTGATATGGAGTTGCAGGACCACGCTGGGGCAGGTCACGATGCGCTGATGGCAGCACGAAACCAGTTGCTGGCGCTGGCGGCGGAAAATCCGGAGTTAACCCGTGTACGCCATAACGGCCTCGACGACAGTCCGCAGTTGCAGATTGATATCGATCAGCGTAAAGCTCAGGCGCTGGGCGTTGCTATCGACGATATTAACGACACGCTGCAAACCGCGTGGGGTTCGAGCTATGTGAATGACTTTATGGATCGCGGTCGCGTGAAGAAAGTCTATGTGCAGGCAGCTGCGCCGTATCGCATGCTGCCAGATGACATCAATCTCTGGTATGTCCGAAATAAAGATGGCGGCATGGTGCCCTTCTCTGCTTTCGCGACCTCACGCTGGGAGACAGGCTCGCCGCGTCTGGAACGCTATAACGGTTATTCTGCGGTTGAGATTGTTGGGGAAGCCGCACCGGGGGTCAGTACCGGTACGGCGATGGATATTATGGAATCGTTAGTGAAGCAGCTGCCAAACGGCTTTGGTCTGGAGTGGACGGCGATGTCGTATCAGGAGCGGCTTTCCGGCGCGCAGGCTCCGGCGCTGTACGCCATTTCCTTGCTGGTGGTATTCCTGTGTCTGGCGGCATTGTATGAAAGCTGGTCGGTGCCGTTCTCGGTAATGCTGGTCGTGCCGCTGGGGGTTATCGGCGCGCTGCTGGCAACCTGGATGCGCGGGCTGGAAAACGATGTTTACTTCCAGGTGGGTCTGTTAACGGTCATTGGTTTATCGGCGAAAAACGCTATCCTGATCGTCGAGTTTGCTAACGAGATGAACCAAAAAGGCCACGACCTGTTTGAAGCGACGCTCCACGCCTGCCGTCAGCGTTTACGCCCGATTCTGATGACCTCGCTGGCATTTATCTTCGGCGTATTGCCAATGGCAACCAGCACAGGTGCCGGTTCCGGTGGTCAGCATGCGGTGGGTACTGGCGTAATGGGCGGGATGATTTCGGCCACTATTCTGGCTATTTACTTCGTGCCGCTGTTCTTTGTGCTGGTGCGCCGCCGCTTCCCGCTGAAGCCGCGCCCGGAATAAGCAATAAAAAAGGCGACATGCCAATGTGTCGCCCTTTTCAACTTTCCGATTAAGAACCTGCTCAGCAGGTTCTTGCTGTTTGTACTTTGTCTCAGGAATTACTTACGAAGCATAACTTCGATAAAGTCTTTCCAGTTCCCCAGTTCACGTTCAATCATAACAACCTCTCTTATAATTATGGGTATTCTACGGAAACAATATACCGTGGTGAAGCTAATTTACTCGATTGCTGCGATGACTACCTCCGGGGGACAAACCTTATGTAAATACTATGGTCCTGCGGTGATGATTTGTATGTGATACACCGCAACATTTCGAGATATTCATACGGCATCTAATACTGATTTAATTCTGGTTAAAATACAGACAGATAACAAGATGAATATTCTTAATGTTTACGTTAAAAATGTTTAATGTTATTTAATAGTTGTTAATTTGAATACTTCGATAATGTTATATTTCCTGATAATCATTTGCAGGCAAAATGTTTTCACCTTTAAATGAGTATTTATTCTCATAAATCGAAAAAGGATTCATTATGGTTACACTTTACGGCATCAAAAATTGTGACACCATTAAAAAGGCTCGCCGTTGGCTGGAAGCCAATAACATCGACTATCGTTTTCATGATTACCGAGTCGATGGATTGGACAACGAATTATTGAACGGTTTTATCAACGAATTAGGCTGGGAAGCGTTACTCAACACCCGTGGTACAACCTGGCGTAAACTGGACGAAATCACCCGCAATAAAATCACCGATGCGGCCTCTGCGGCGACATTAATGACTGAAATGCCTGCAATTATCAAACGTCCATTGCTCTGCGCGCCTGGTAAGCCTATGCTGCTGGGTTTCAGTGAATCCAGTTATCAGCAATTTTTCCATGAGGTGTAGTCTATGTCGTGCCCGGTTATTGAGCTGACACAACAGCTTATTCGCCGCCCTTCCCTGAGTCCTGATGACGCAGGATGCCAGGCTTTGTTGATTGAACGTTTGCAGGCGATCGGTTTTACCGTTGAACGCATGGACTTTGCCGACACGCAGAATTTTTGGGCATGGCGTGGGCAGGGTGAAACGTTAGCCTTTGCCGGGCATACCGACGTGGTGCCGCCTGGCGACGCCGACCGTTGGATCAATCCGCCGTTTGAACCAACCATTCGTGACGGCATGTTATTCGGGCGCGGTGCGGCAGATATGAAAGGCTCGCTGGCGGCGATGGTGGTAGCTGCAGAACGTTTTGTCGCACAACATCCCAACCATACGGGGCGACTGGCATTTCTGATCACCTCTGATGAAGAAGCCAGTGCACACAATGGTACGGTAAAAGTCGTCGAAGCGTTAATGGCACGTAATGAGCGTCTCGATTACTGCCTGGTTGGCGAACCGTCGAGTATCGAAGTGGTAGGTGATGTGGTGAAAAATGGTCGTCGCGGATCGTTAACCTGCAACCTTACCATTCATGGCGTTCAGGGGCATGTTGCCTACCCACATCTGGCTGACAATCCGGTACATCGCGCAGCACCTTTCATTAATGAATTAGTGGCTATTGAGTGGGATCAGGGTAATGAATTCTTCCCGGCGACCAGTATGCAGATTGCCAATATTCAGGCGGGAACGGGCAGTAACAACGTTATTCCAGGTGAACTGTTTGTGCAGTTTAACTTCCGCTTTAGCACCGAACTGACGGATGAGATGATCAAAGCGCAGGTGCTTGCCCTGCTTGAAAAACATCAACTGCGCTATACGGTGGATTGGTGGCTTTCCGGGCAGCCATTTTTGACCGCGCGCGGTAAACTGGTGGATGCGGTCGTTAACGCGGTTGAGCACTATAATGAAATTAAACCGCAGCTACTGACCACAGGCGGAACGTCCGACGGGCGCTTTATTGCCCGCATGGGGGCGCAGGTGGTGGAACTCGGGCCGGTCAATGCCACGATTCATAAAATTAATGAATGTGTGAACGCTGCCGACCTGCAGCTACTTGCCCGTATGTATCAACGTATCATGGAACAGCTCGTCGCCTGATGAGTGGTTCTGCAAGAGGAAATAAGCATGGACTGGCTGGCTAAATATTGGTGGATTCTGGTGATTGTCTTTTTGGTAGGCGTCCTGCTGAACGTGATTAAAGATCTCAAGCGCGTCGACCATAAGAAATTTCTCGCCAACAAGCCGGAGCTTCCCCCGCATCGTGATTTCAACGATAAGTGGGACGATGACGACGACTGGCCGAAAAAGGATCAACCGAAGAAGTAAGCTAAGTGGCCGGATAAGGCGTTAACGCCGCATCCGGCCATGATGCCTGATACAGTCTTATCAGGCCTACCCGGCTATTATTACATCATTTCAATCACATCATCATCGCCAGGCTTACCGCCACTTAGCGCTTCGTCGAAATAATGTTTCGGAATGGTATAACGCAAGTGATCCAGGGCTAATTGCATACTGCGATTGTCGATCGCATGGCCTAAATCCTCCACGATATCCAGCGTCACATCGCCACCGGCACTGATTAACGCTTCCTGCGCCGCAACCGCATGCGCCAGATCGATAACCGGATCTTCACCGCCATGAATCAAGTGAATTGTTGTGGCTGTAGACGCAGTTTCCGGCAGGCTCGCATAGCGTCCGTTAAAGGCAATGACGCGTGAGGCAAGGCCCGGTTCGGCTTTAATGCTCTCCAGCGCCATAATCGCGCCTTGAGAGAAACCGATTAGCGCCGTGGCGTTAGCCCCTACTCCGCTCTGTTTCTGCCAGTAGCGCACCGTTTCAATAAACGTCGGCATGATGGCATCCACACGCGCCTGGCGATTATCTTCCGTAATACCCTGCACCGAAAACCACTGACGCCCCGCCGGATTACCGCTCGGCTCCGCGCCACCGACACTCACCACCAGCGCATCAGGAAACAGCGGCGCAAACCAGCTACCTATTTCCCCCATTGCCACCGGGTTATCCCCGACACCGTGGAAAAGCAGTAACAACTGTTGTGCTGGTTTATCCGGGCTTTGAACAACAAAATGGTCATGTTTCATGGCGAACTCCTTAACTGATGTCATTAATTTTACGCCGCTGACTCACAATGACCATGGGAGAAAATTGAAGGAGTCAGTGAAAAAATTGCCATTGCGTTATGCGATCGCGCAGACGCTCAGTGCGAACATCATCAAGTGCGAATAGCGCCTGCGCGGCCTCTTCCCGCTGGCGAACCAGTAACAGCTTACGGCCTGAAAGTTTAAGTGTGGTACATAACTGCGCGTCACTGGCGTTTTTCTGTAAACGCCCACGCAGCGCCGGTAATGCCAGTTCGCTGGTTTGTAGCAAACGCAATAAGCAACCTAACGATGTTAATAGCGGACGATGAGTGAAAGCAAAACCGGCCAGTTCAAGCCAGTCGTCGTCAGAAAGGACGGCATCGTTTAGTGGATCAACAGGAAGCATTTCGCCATTCCACTGCGCGAGAGCTTGCGCATCGCGACGTAAACGGTAATGCTCACGTTCAGCCAGTTGTTTACCCGCATCACTCATCGGTAACAGCGCCATCGCCGTATAGCAACCGCTGCTGGCTTCACGATGATTACCCATTCGCACCAGCACAAAACCGCAGCGTTGCCAGAAACGCCATAACTCCTCGGTGTAACCAAAACTCACCGAAAGATAGTCGAGGTCATGAATATATTGCAAAGCACCAGCAATAAGCTGTCGCCCTGTGCCTTCCCGCTGACGAGCCGGATGAACTGCTATCCGGCTAACCCGCCGTCCGCGCAATGTCGCCGCCAGTGGATTGCTGCCGTGCGCCGCCAGCGATTGAGCCACCAGATTGCCCCGTGGACGACGATAACCCGCCCATACCGCCTGACTGAGTTCTTGAGATAATCCACCCTCATCCACCAGACACAGCGCTCCGGCAATCTCGTTTTCGCCAGCCGCCTGTAAAAAATGTTGACCTGGTGCATCCATCATGCGGCGTAAATCCAGCGGCGAAGTCCGGTAGTGCGCACCAGACAATAATTGATAAACCTTTAACGGCGTTTCTGGCTCGCTTCGCCATAACGTCTGTTCAAATGCGGAAATAACGATATTGCCTTGTGGTGTATGGGTGAAGTTTTCATCGTCAAACACCAGTGCCTCACTAACCATTTTTTCCAGCGGGCATCCCTGCGCCCAACGGATCGGCTGTTGTAGTTCAAAACGGTGTAAATGCGGAAAGCGAGCGCAAAATTTCAGCAAAAAACCACGTCCGGTGCCTTCGTAGCCCTGCACCGTAGTGGTTAACAACGTTCGAGGAAAACGCGATACCAGTTGATGCAACAACGGCGCAGGTATAGCTGCGGCTTCATCGACCACCAGCCAATCGGCTTGCTCATCGCTGGCTAACAAGGCATCCGGTGCAATAAAGCGAAACTTCTCGCCCGCAAATTGTGCCAGTACATCCGTTGCCGCTTTTGCGGGCGCGGTGACAATCGCACTGCCCGCAATACGAGAAATGAGTTGCCCTGCCAACGCCGACTTACCGCGCCCACGCGCAGCAGTTACCGCTGCCACGCCCGGCGGCATGGTCAGTAACTGCTGTAAGAGTTGCTGTTGTTCTGGTTGTGGTGCGCCGGTAGCGGGGTGCCAGTCAGTACGGGGAGTAAAATGCGCCAACGAGAACGGCTGGTTTTGCCGCCAGAGGATAGCGTCGTTATTCGCCGTAAGTACACGTTTGAGGTGCAGGACAAAATGCGGCGTCGCAATAGGGTCAGGGCAATCACTCCAGCGCAGCGAGTCGGCATCAGGTTGGTTTTCCCACTCATCCCATACAGGGAGTAACAACACCAGCCAGCTTCCCGCTTTCAACGTTCCGCTAAGTGCCGCAAAGGCAGCGGCATCAAAGCCGTAGCGGGCGTCGAATACCGCATGCCGGAACTCGCGCCCAAGTAAAGTTTGTAGTGCCGAGGGAGAACAGTGGTTTTCAGCATCTGGCTGCGGCGAAATCCACAGCCAGTCGCCAGGTAAGGCATCACGCAACTTAAGCGCATGATCAAAACACCAACGCTCTTCCCCGCTCAACACCAGCAAGCGGCGGATCCCTTCAAGTTTCATTTGCGCTGTTAATGTGTGAAGCGCAGTCAGTTCAGCCATCCCTGCCCCGGAAGTTAAATGCTTTTACCAAAAGTATTGCATTGTGCCGGATCGCCGCTGTCGAAACCACGTTTAAACCAGCTGTAGCGTTGCTGAGAAGTGCCATGAGTGAAACTGTCTGGTACTACTCGCCCCTGACTTTGCTGTTGTAAACGGTCATCGCCGATGGCCTGCGCCGCGTTCAGCGCCTCTTCCAGATCGCCGGTTTCCAGAACACCTTGCTGCTGCATACTATGCCCCCAGACACCGGCAAAACAGTCGGCCTGGAGTTCCATACGCACAGATAAGCGGTTTACTTCCGCCTGCGTCGCGTTTTGTTGCAGTTGACGAACTTTCGGCTCGATGCCTAACAGTTTCTGCACATGATGACCGACTTCATGAGCGATAACGTACCCCTGGGCAAAATCGCCATCCGCGCCAAGTTTGTCTTTCATGTCATCATAGAAGGAGAGATCGATATAAACTGTGCCATCCGCCGGGCAATAGAATGGCCCCATTATGGACTGGCCCGCCCCGCAGCCGGTACGCGTCATTCCACGGTACATGACCAGCTTCGGTTGCTGATAGGTTTTACCCATCTTCTCGAATTGCTGTCCCCAGGTGTCTTCCGTGGTTGCCAGAATCACCGAGGTGAATTTTGCGGCTTCGTCTTCATTAGGGCTAATTGACCGCGTTGATTGCTGTTGGGAAACCGGCTGTCCGGTCATCAACCCGGTTAAATCAACGCCATAGTAGCCTGCAACCAGCACGACTATCAGTAAAATCAGCCCGCCTTTACCGCTTGGCAGGCGAAAACCGGGACCGCCCATTGACGGACCGCCGGAGCTATTGCGCCTGTCTTCAACATTGTCACTTTCACGTCGCCCTTGCCAACGCATAGATACCTCAACATTATATTCATTATAGAAATGATCGTAGGTGGTTCAGAGGAAGATTACCACAGGAAAGCGGGATGAAATGGCGGAGGAATGAGCGTTCAATACTCATCTTATGAGAGCGGTTGTCTTGCCGTGCCAGCAGCACGGCAAGATGATGAATAGAAAAATCAGTCCAGCTGTACACCCAGGCGGCGGGCAACGGCTTCATAGGCTTCGATCAGGCCACCGAGGCTCTGGCGGAAACGGTCTTTGTCCATTTTCTCCAGCGTTTCTTTGTCCCACAGGCGGCTGCCGTCCGGGGAGAACTCATCGCCCAGTACCACTTCACCTTTGTACAGACCAAACTCCAGCTTGAAGTCGACCAGAATCAGACCAGCATCATCGAACAGTTTTTTCAGCACGTCGTTCGCTTTGTAGGTCAGCTCTTTCATACGCGCCAGGTTCTCTTTGCTCACCCAGCCAAAGGTTTCGCAGTAAGATTCGTTGACCATCGGATCGTGCATGGCGTCGTTTTTCAGGAACAGATCGAACAGTGGCGGGTTCAGCTCAATACCTTCTTCGATTCCAAGACGTTTCACCAGAGAGCCAGCAGCACGGTTACGCACGACACACTCAACCGGCACCATATCCAGCTTTTTCACCAGACATTCGGTATCGGAGAGCAGACGCTCCATTTGAGTCGGGATACCCGCTTCAGCCAGTTTGCTCATAATGAAGTAGTTGAACTTGTTGTTCACCATACCTTTGCGATCAAACTGCTCAATGCGCGCGCCATCCCCTGCTGACGTATCATTGCGGAATTCGAGCACCAACAGGTCCGGGTTTTCCGTGCTGTATACGGTTTTCGCTTTACCACGATACAACTCAGCTTGCTTTTGCATCTTTATCACTCCTGGGTGTGAATTAACGTTTTAAAATCTTTTGCTGTCTGGTGTGCCGGATGTTTTATCGGATGCGGCGTGAACGCCTTATCCGACCTACGTCCGACAAACAAATTTCGTGCGAATTACCGCTAAAATCGCGTTTTTCTGTCGACGCACACGTTTGCGTATCATATCAGAAAAAAGGGCCGGATGACTCCAGCCCTGTATTTTTACTTGCTAAACGCAGCCTGGAAGACAGCTACCAGCGCGTCGTTCTGACTCTGAGTCAGAGTATGACCTTTCGGATCGATGAACTGTAGGCTGCTGCGGTTATCTAAATCGCCAACCTGCAGTTTATAGTCACCGGATGCCAGACCTGGATCGCTCGCGCCCAGTTCGTGCCATTCGCTGTCAGACAGCGGCTTATAAGTTACGGCCATGTTGCCCTGCGAACGGGTGCTGTCGGTCACTTTCATGCCCACTTTTTCCAGCGCAGCTGGCAGACGTTGCCAAACCACATTGAACGGCCCGCGTACGACCAGCATTGGTAAACCGGTGTCATCAGCTGCACTTTGTACGTCCATAGTGGTGGAGGCACGGTTTTGCGCAGCGTTCGCGGCGTCAGTGGCAGATTTATCCAGACCGGCGGAAATAACGTTCATCATCTCCGTGCTGTAACGCTGCATGGAAGCCGCGTCTGCAACCGGTTTGCCCGCCTGTTCCAGGTTCAGCAGTTTAACCGTAACCGCCTGCTGATAACCCTGCGGCTTAACAGAGATTTGATAACGACCACGATACTGCTCGTCTTCGTCCAGACGGTTCCATTGTACCCAATCGGTGGTCAGTGTCTGACCAGCATCATCACGTTGGGTGATGGTGTAGTTTTTCGCCTGCAGCACGCTAACCACCTGCGGCCACAGAGTATTGCCACGACCATTTTCCACCAGCAATGAAGCGGTATCGCCCGTGAACTGGGTACGCGCGCCAGAAACCAGTGCCAGCGGCTGGGCTGGTGGACGAATGTCCAGCGCCTTACCGACGGCACCACTACCGTTGGTCACCGGGATTGCATAATCGCCGGAGGTCACCGGCAAGATCATTCCAGCCGGGGCATGAAGCTCCGCAAGCGGTGCCGCTTCCAGGTAGGCTTCATCACCACTGACCTGACGCTTATAGCGTGAGTCAGAACTACAGGCAGCGAGTAATAAAACAAGCGAAACCTTTGCCAGGCGCGACTTTTGAACAGAGTAAGCCATCAAATCTCCCTAAACTTTACAGCAAACCGGCATGCTTAAGCGCCGCTCTGACCGTCTCACGACCACTGTCGGTGATTGGTGTCATTGGCAGGCGCAGCGTATCGGTCGCCACAAGACCCAGTTCCTTACATGCCCATTTCACCGGGATTGGATTGGGTTCGACAAATAGTTTGTTGTGTAATGGCATCAGACGCTGATTAATAACGCGTGCCTCGGCAAAATGCCCTTCTGCTGCCAGTTTGCACATCTGGGCCATATCACGCGCTGCGACGTTAGCCGTAACGGAAATAACCCCATGACCGCCTAATTGCATGAAGTCCAGCGCGCTCGCATCATCGCCGCTCAGCAGAACAAAATCATCTGAAACCAGCTCTTTGATCTGGTTTACACGCGTTAAGTTCCCTGTTGCCTCTTTGATTCCGATAATATTTTTTACTTTCGCCAGACGGCCCACCGTTTCCGGGAGCAGATCGCAGCCAGTACGGGACGGCACATTATACAGAATTTGCGGCAGGTCAGTATGTTCAGCGATGGCTTTGAAATGCTGATACAAACCTTCTTGCGACGGACGATTGTAGTAAGGGGTTACCGTCAGGCAGCCGACGATACCGCTGTCATTGAAGCGCTGCGTCAGGCTAATGGCTTCCGCAGTAGCGTTAGCACCGGTCCCGGCAATCACCGGAATGCGCCCGTCAGCCAGCTCCAGCGTCATCATCACCACATCAGCATGTTCGTCATGATTTAAGGTAGCGGACTCGCCAGTGGTGCCAACAGAAACGATCGCCGAAGTACCGCTGGCGACATGATAATCAATCAGTTTTTTCAAGCTAGCCCGACAGACATTACCTTTTTCATCCATCGGAGTAACAATCGCGACAATACTTCCCGTGAACATGGGCCATCCTCTGTGCAAACAAGTGTCTCAATGGTACGTTTGGTATGGCATTAAAAGCAAGCAGACAGAACCGTTCTGATTGTTGTATGCATGTTTTTTTTATGCTTTCCTTAAGAACAACTCACCCCTTGAAGGAATAACCAGTTTGACACTGTCATCGCAACATTATCTGGTGATCACTGCGTTGGGTGCCGATCGCCCTGGAATAGTGAACACCATCACCCGTCATGTCAGTAGTTGCGGCTGTAATATTGAAGACAGTCGCCTGGCGATGCTGGGAGAAGAGTTCACGTTTATCATGCTGCTTTCCGGTTCATGGAATGCCATTACTCTGATTGAATCAACGTTACCGTTGAAAGGTGCCGAGCTGGATCTTTTAATCGTGATGAAGCGCACGACGGCGCGTCCGCGTCCGCCAATGCCAGCATCTGTCTGGGTTCAGGTCGATGTGGCAGACTCCCCGCATTTAATTGAACGCTTCACAGCACTTTTCGACACGCATCATATGAACATTGCGGAGCTGGTGTCGCGCACGCAACCTGCTGAAAATGAAAGGGCTGCGCAGTTGCATATTCAGATAACTGCCCACAGCCCCGCATCTGCGGACGCAGCAAATATTGAGCAAGCGTTCAAAGCCCTATGTACAGAACTCAATGCACAAGGCAGTATTAACGTCGTCAATTATTCCCAACATGATGAACAGGATGGAGTTAAGTAATGAATCCACTGAAAGCCGGTGATATCGCACCGAAATTTAGCTTGCCGGATCAAGACGGAGAACAAGTTAATTTGACCGACTTCCAGGGACAGCGTGTTCTGGTTTATTTCTACCCGAAAGCCATGACCCCCGGCTGTACCGTACAGGCCTGCGGCTTACGCTATAACATGGATGAGTTGAAAAAAGCGGGCGTTGATGTGCTGGGTATCAGCACCGATAAACCCGAAAAACTCTCCCGTTTTGCGGAAAAAGAGCTGCTTAACTTTACGCTCCTGTCTGATGAGGACCACCAGGTGTGCGAACAATTCGGCGTCTGGGGTGAAAAGTCCTTCATGGGCAAAACCTACGATGGTATTCATCGCATCAGCTTCCTGATTGACGCTGATGGCAAAATCGAACATGTTTTTGACGATTTCAAAACCAGCAATCACCACGACGTTGTGCTGAACTGGCTGAAAGAACACGCCTGATTACTTTGCTCCATTCCGTGCTGGCTGCGCTTGCGGCCAGCACATCTCAAATCTTCTCACTGCCCTGCAACACTCGTTTCAAATTTTTTCGCTGAAGGTCAGTCTTGCGCGATTTGCCCATCAGGCCAGGCGTGAATCACGGCTTTGATCAGCGTCGCCAATGGAATAGCGAAGAATACGCCCCAGAATCCCCACAAACCACCGAAGATCACCACCGATAAAATAATCACCAGAGGATGCAGGTTAACCGCTTCGGAAAACAACACCGGTACTAACAGGTTGCCGTCCAGCGCCTGAATAATCAGATACACCGCGAAGCAGCTCCAGAATTCCGTGCCAGCACCAAACTGGAATAGCGCCACGCCAACCACCGGAATGGTCACCACAAATGCGCCAATGTACGGAATAAGTACCGAGAAGCCGACCAGCACCGCCAGCAGCAGCGAATAATTCAGCCCAAAGAGCAAGAACCCCAGCCAGGTGGCGATCCCTACCACGATCATCTCCAGCACTTTGCCGCGGATATAGTTGGTGATTTGTTGATTCATCTCCTTCCACACCTGTCCTGCCAGTCCACGGTTGCGCGGCAGCACCCGGCGAACGGCGTTCAGCATCTGCTCTTTGTCTTTCAGCAGGAAGAAGACCATCAATGGTACCAGCACCAGATAGACGGCAATGGTCAGCAAACCGACCAACGAGGCGAGGGAAATTTTCACCACCGAGTCCCCCATACTGAGCATCCGGCTACGCATATTTTCAGCCATTGCATCAATAATCCCCGCATCCATTAATGCCGGATAGCGGCGCGGTAACGTGGCAGCAAAATCAGAAAGTTTATTAAGCATCCCTGGCATATCGCGGATTAAGTAGATGCCCTGCTGCCAGGCGATAGGCAGTACCACGAACGCCATCAGTAGCAGGATGCCCACAAACAGGATCAGCACGATAGATGTCGCCCAAGGGCGGGAACAGCCAATAGACTGCAGGCGGACAGTCGGCCATTCCAGCAAATAGGCCAGAACAATAGCCACCAGCAACGGCGCGAGTAGGCCGCTAAAGAAAAAGATAATGCCAAAACCAGCAACCAAAATAACCAGCAAGGCAATCGCTTCCGGGTCGCTAAAACGGCGGCGATACCATTGCATCAACATTTCGAGCATACAGACCTTCCCTGAACCTCAAGAGCGGGATTGCGATCCGCAATTGTATCGAAATGTCACAAAAAAGACTTCGCTTTTTATGACGGATTCAGGAAACTGAAAAGTCATTTGAGTGGGCTAATCTTCGCCGTTACACTCAAAGGCGGCGCGGTGGGAACGATATTTCACAGTATCGGTCAAATGACTATCTCCAGAAATACAGGATAGAGGTTATGTTCAGGCAGTTGAAAAAAAACCTGGTTGCAACCCTCATTGCTGCTATGACCATTGGTCAGGTAGCCCCGGCGTTTGCCGACAGCGCAGACACCTTGCCGGATATGGGAACCTCCGCAGGAAGCACACTTTCCATTGGTCAGGAAATGCAGATGGGCGACTATTATGTCCGCCAGTTACGCGGCAGCGCGCCGTTAATTAATGATCCGCTGTTAACGCAATACATTAATTCGCTAGGAATGCGTCTGGTTTCGCATGCCAATTCGGTTAAGACACCGTTTCATTTCTTTCTGATCAACAACGACGAAATTAACGCCTTTGCTTTCTTTGGCGGCAACGTGGTGCTGCACTCTGCCCTGTTCCGTTATTCCGATAACGAAAGTCAACTGGCTTCAGTTATGGCGCACGAAATCTCCCACGTCACCCAACGTCACCTGGCGCGAGCGATGGAAGATCAGCAGCGCAGCGCGCCGCTGACCTGGGTCGGCGCGTTAGGTTCTATTTTACTGGCGATGGCCAGTCCGCAGGCGGGGATGGCGGCGCTGACCGGTACACTGGCGGGAACGCGCCAGGGGATGATCAGTTTCACCCAGCAAAATGAACAGGAAGCGGACCGCATTGGTATTCAGGTGCTGCAACGCTCGGGATTCGATCCGCAGGCGATGCCGACCTTCCTCGAAAAATTACTCGATCAGGCGCGTTACTCTTCGCGCCCGCCAGAAATTCTGCTCACTCACCCACTACCGGAAAGCCGTCTGGCTGATGCCCGTAACCGTGCCAATCAGATGCGCCCGATAGTGGTGCAATCGTCAGAAGATTTCTATCTGGCAAAAGTGCGCACACTGGGGATGTACAATTCAGGGCGTAACCAACTCACCAGTGATTTGCTGGATGAATGGGCGAAAGGAAACGTTCGTCAGCAACGAGCGGCGCAATATGGTCGTGCTTTACAGGCGATGGAAGCCAATAAATACGACGAGGCGCGTAAAACGCTGCAACCGTTACTGGCGGCAGAACCTGGCAACGCATGGTATCTCGATCTGGCTACCGATATCGATCTTGGGCAAAACAAAGCCAATGACGCTATCAATCGCCTGAAAAATGCCCGCGATTTGCGCACCAATCCGGTGTTGCAGCTCAACCTGGCGAACGCTTATCTGCAAGGGGGGCAACCACAGGAAGCGGCCAATATTCTGAATCGCTACACTTTTAACAATAAAGATGACAGCAACGGCTGGGATTTACTGGCACAGGCGGAAGCCGCACTAAATAACCGCGATCAGGAACTGGCTGCGCGAGCAGAAGGTTATGCGCTCGCCGGGCGACTCGATCAGGCTATTTCCTTGTTGAGTAGCGCCAGTTCGCAGGTGAAATTAGGCAGCCTGCAACAAGCGCGTTACGATGCGCGCATCGACCAGTTGCGCCAGCTGCAGGAACGCTTTAAGCCTTATACCAAGATGTAATTCGCATTAAAGGAAGAACAATGACCAAACAGGTAAAAATCTACCATAACCCACGCTGTTCAAAGAGCCGGGAAACGCTGAACCTGCTGAAAGAAAACGGCGTGGAGCCCGCCGATGCGGCAACGCTGCGTGATTTGCTGAAAATGCTGGGGATGAATAGCGCTCGTGAATTGATGCGCCAAAAAGAGGATCTTTATAAAGAACTGAACCTGGCTGACAGTTCGCTTAGCGAAGAGGTGCTGATTCAGGCGATGGTAGAGAATCCGAAGCTAATGGAACGCCCGATTGTGGTCGCGAATGGCAAAGCGCGGATTGGTCGTCCACCGGAGCAGGTACTGGAAATCGTGGGTTAAGATGTGCTCCATCGCTAGTTGAAGCACATTGCCGGATGCGACGCTTGCCGCGTCTTATCCGGCCTACGAATACTATGGATTAACTTCGCGTAGGTCGGATAAGGCGTTCGCGCCGCATCCGACAATAAACACCTTATCTACAACTTCAGAATTTCTTTCACAAACGGAATGGTCAGCTTGCGTTGCGCGGTAATCGACGCACGATCCAGCTGATCCAGCGTCATAAACAACGTGCGCATTTCTCTGTCGAGCCGCTTCAGCAAGAAACGCCCCACATCTTCCGGCAGTTCAAAACCACGCAAACGCGCGCGTAACTGTAGCGCCTGCAACTTATCTTCATCAGAAAGTGGCTGCAATTTGTAGATCTGCCCCCAGTCGAGACGCGACGCGAGATCCGGTAATCCCAGATTCAACTGCCGCGGTGGACGATCGCCGGTGATCAACAACCGTGTTTTGCCCGATTCCAGAATTCGATTGTAGAGATCGAAAATCGCCATCTCCCACAACTCATCGCCGGCAATACACTCAATGTTGTCAATACAGACCAGCGACAAATGCTCCATACCGTCGAGCACTTCCGGAACAAACCAGGTACGTTTATCCAGCGGGACATAGCCCACCGCATCGCCACGCTGCGACAATTCCGCGCAAGCCGCGTGCAGCAGATGGCTGCGCCCCGCGCCTTCGCGTGCCCAGAGATAGATGTAACCGCTATGTTCCTGACGCAGCACGTTTTGCAGCGCGGCCAGTAAAGAGGAGTTATCCCCCGGCCAGAAACTTGCAAAGGTTTCGTCGTCAGGAAGATAAAGTGGCAAAGAGAGCTGTGCCGGTGTGTTCAGAGATACCTCAACCAGGATTTCACAAAATCGCGAGAAGTTTACCACAGAATCCCATGATGTTTGAACCGGGCAGCAACACTGCCCGGTCGGTACATTATTTGTCTGTTATATCCGCGTCTTCTGCGTCCAGCACCACTTCTTCAGGGCGCAGCATACTAATCAGTTTGAAGATCAAACTTAAGCCGATACCGACGATGGTCGCCAGCGCCATACCTTTCAGCTCCGCCGCGCCAATGTTTACCTTCGCGCCACTGACGCCGATGATCAAAATAACGGAAGTCAGGATCAGGTTCTGTGCTTTGTTGTAATCCACTTTCGATTCGATCAACACACGAATACCGGAAGCACCGATGACACCGTAAAGCAGCAGCGAAACGCCGCCCATCACCGGCAATGGAATCATCTGGATAGCAGCAGCCAGTTTACCGACGCAGGAAAGCAGGATAGCGAAAATCGCCGCACCGCCGATAACCCAGGTACTGTAAACACGGGTGATCGCCATCACGCCAATGTTTTCTCCGTATGTGGTGTTTGGCGTGGAGCCAAAGAAGCCGGAGATCACGGTCGACAAGCCGTTAGCAAACATCGAACGGTGCAGACCTGGATCGCGCAGCAGATCTTTTTTGACGATATTAGCCGTTACGACCAGGTGCCCTACGTGTTCGGCAATAACCACTAACGCCGCTGGCAGAATAGTCAGAATGGCAAACCACTCGAAGCGCGGCGTATAGAGGGTCGGCAGCGCAAACCAGTGAGCATTAATAATCGGCGTGGTATCGACAATTCCCATTGCGAAAGAGAGCGCGTACCCCACCAGCACGCCAATTAAAATCGGGATAATTGCCAGGAAACCACGAAACAGCACGGAACCTAAAACCGTGACCGCCAGGGTGGTAATAGAGATGATGATGGTTTTGGAGTCTGGCGTTTGCCCTTCAGCCGGGAGTAAACCCGCCATACCGGCAGCTACGCCCGCCAGCTCCAGACCGATGACGGCAACGATTGCGCCCATTGCCGCAGGTGGAAACAGCACGTCCAGCCAGCCGGTCCCCGCTTTCTTCACGATAAAAGAAACCAGGCAGAACAGCACGCCGCACATAATAAAGCCGCCCAGCGCGACTTCATACCCTAACGGCAACAGTAACAATACCGGTGAAATAAAGGCAAAGCTGGAACCAAGATAAGCCGGAATTTTCCCTTTACAGATGAAGAGATACAGCAGTGTTCCTATACCGTTAAATAACAGTACAGTCGCCGGGTTAATATGAAATAAGACGGGCACCAGGACGGTTGCACCAAACATGGCGAACAAATGTTGCAAACTAAGCGGGATTGTCTGTAAAAGTGGCGGTCTTTCACTCACCCCGATAGCACGGCGCGTCATAGTATTATCCTCTGTATTATGTGTTATAGGCGCTTTACTCAAAAAAAAGCCGACTCTTAAAGTCGGCTTTAATTATTTTTATTCTTTATTTCGTACCAAAGATTTTGTCACCGGCATCGCCGAGGCCCGGAATAATGTAT
>ERZ857882.2545-NODE-2545-length-18659-cov-5.227370_pt1 | contig 18659 bp, 13 predicted proteins | sample MGYA00519697_ERZ857882 | MGnify/ENA primary metagenome ERZ857882 (study PRJEB31778, sample SAMEA3449373) | human gut metagenome | biome: human gut; feature: human-associated habitat; material: faeces | place: United Kingdom | collected 2010/2012 ...
ATGTTTTGGTTTGGCGCGGCTATGGCGGCGTGTGCGGTTATATTCTATTATGCCTGCTATGCTAACACAAAGGAGCGTGTTCCCTCCGAGGCAGAGCCTAAGGTGGATATGAAAAAGCTGTATGCCGGAATGTTCAAGAGCCGACCGTTTATAGTTTTAGCTCTTACGGGAATACTGATAAGCGGCCAGCTTCAATTTGCTTCGCTCAATCAGTATCTCTATAAGAACTATTTCTGTAATACAAGCCTTTCCGTTATAGGTACAATAGCACAGTATTTGCCTATGGCTGTTATGATACCGTTTGTGCCGAAACTCGTTAAAAAGTTCGGCAAAAAGGAGCTCAGCGGATTCGGAGCGTTTTTCTCGGCTCTTGCCGCAATAGCCTGCTATATTATAAAGCCGAGACCCGATCAGGCAGGCATTTTCATTTTCCTGCTGTTCATTATAGGCTTCGGATATTCCTTTGTTTCCATAACAAACTGGGCGGTTGTCGCCGACGTTATCGATTATCAGGAATATAAGACCGGAATTAAAAACGAGAGTGCGGTATACGCTGTTTATACCTTCTGCCGTAAACTCGGTCAGACAGCGGCTGACTACGGCGGACTTATGCTTCTCGGCAAGGTAGGCTATGATGTGCAGCTTATGTCAAACGCCGGATATGTCGACGGCGTAAGCGAGGGAATACTCAAAATCTGCACACTGATTCCCGCAATAACTTATACTCTTATATTCCTGCTTTATCAGTTCGCATATCCGCTTTCGAAGAGCAAGCTCGAACCGGTTTACGATTATGTTCGTAATATGAACTGTGCGGCGCAAAGCAGAGAAACTTATTGAATAACAATAAAAAATAAAAGCGCAAACCGGAGCCCCATAAAAGGCTCCCTTTACAATGAAACGCGACATAAGCTTCAAGCTGTCAGTCATTCTGCTCTCGACCCATTCCGAATGGCAGCATATGGCGATAGTGGTGTAAACCGTTCTATTGGAAGACAAAATGGATATAGGCAGGATACTATTTATGATGTCGTTAGTTCTTTGCCTTCAGATTCACCGGTTAATTTTAATTTGTTGTACAACCATAGGCATCTTTAAATATCATTTTTAGTCGAAAGGAATATAGAAATGAAATTTTCAGATGAATATAAACTTACAGAATACTATCAAGTGCAATCGACGATTGATTATATTACGAAAGGAAAGAATAAATTATCCGCTGGAAGCTACGGAGATGGTATTTTCAGCATTTTGGATATCGATACTTCTGTTAATATAATTAAAAGTTGGAATTGGAAATTCAATAAAAGATTTATTCCTATTGTAGCAACTGCATTTGGTGATCTATTTTTGTATTGTGTTGCCAACCAATACGTGTACTATTTTCAGCCACAATACAATACTAACGATATGATTACAAAAAATATAGATGAATTGTTTGATGAGGCATTCAATCATCCAAGTATAAAATCGGGATTACTACAAGAGGAAAAATTTAAAAAAATCACATCACTATTTGGCTATCTCAAATATGGAGAAGCATTTATTCTTAAACCATGGATTTTACTGGGAGGAACAGATAAACCCGAAAATTATGTTATAGGTAATTTGAGTACATATTTAGATTTAGTTTCACAAACACTCAATAAATAAAACATAATTTGGTTCAAAAAACATGCATGTTGAATTTTTTGTGATTAAGTAATTTCAATATGACTGTATTACTGGTAAGATGATATAAGAATAAATTTACTCTGAAAGAACCCCAATCGCCGTATCTTGCGATATGACGGTTGGGGTATACTGGATAAGAATAAATCTCCAAAGGGGATGAATGGTATGAATATGTACTTTTCTGCAAGAACGCAGACGCTGGCACAGTTCAAGGAAGCCTATGACAACGATCCCGAGCTGCAGAACCTGCTGCTCGACCCGTACTTCGGCGAGACGATCAAGGGCCTCGTGCCGGCATGGCGCAACGTCGTGGCCGAGGCTGTCAAGCACGGCATTCCGATGCCTGCGTTCTCTTCGGCGCTGTCCTACTTCGACGGCTACACCACCGAGAAGCTGCCGCAGAACCTGCTGCAGGCGCAGCGCGACTACTTCGGCGCGCATACCTACGAGCGCCTCGATAGCCCGCGCGGCGAGTTCTTCCACACCAACTGGACGGGCCATGGCGGCAACACCTCGGCCTCGACCTATACCGCATAACCGATTCTGTCGTACAACAAGCGCGCTTCCGCTCCATCTGTCGGGCGGAAGCGCTGCCCATTCTGAAACACCATACGAAGGCGCGCACGCTCATGCCGGGCCGCGCCAAAACCAAAGCGCGGCATGAACGCTCAACGCAGCCGCGCTGAATAAACGAAAGGGAAGGGACATCCGATATGGAACTGTTCTATCGTGCCAAAACCGAAGCGGGGCTCGACCGCGCCGAGATCCGCGCGGCGCTCGTGGAGTCGCTCGCGGGCCGGACGCCGAAAAAGGCGCTGCTGCTCCCGCCGGACTATACGCGCTACCACTCGAACGCCGGCTATATCACCAACGTCTATTACCATCTGCTCACCGACATGGGCTGCGCGGTGGACGTGCTGCCCGCGCTCGGCACGCATGTGCCGGTCACTGAGGCGGAGGCCGCCGATATGTTCGGCGACATCCCGTTTGAAACCTTCATCCCCCACAACTGGCGCACCGACGTCGTGCACCTGGGCGAGGTGCCGGCGAGCTTTCTCACCGAGATCACCGAGGGGCTGTGGAACGATCCGGTCAGCGTGGAGGTCAACCGCCGCGTGATGGATCCGTCGTACGATCTGATCCTGTCGGTCGGGCAGGTCGTCCCGCACGAGGTCATCGGCATGGCCAACCATGCCAAGAACCTGTTCGTCGGCGTTGGCGGCAGCGATATGATCAACAAGAGCCACATGGTCGGCGCCGTGTACGGCATGGAGCGCATGATGGGGCGCGACTTTACGCCCGTGCGCCGCGTGTTCGATTACGCGCTCGAGCACTTCCTCGCCGGCCGGCCGATCGTGTTCGCACTGACGGTCACCACGGCGCCCGGCGGCAACATCCATACGCACGGCCTGTTCATCGGCGATACGCGCAAGGTGCTCGAGGAGGCCATTGCCCTCGCGCAGCAGAAGAACATCGACTTTGTGGAAAAGGGTATCAAAAAGTGCGTCGTTTATCTTGATCCGAAGGAATTCCGGACGACGTGGCTCGGCAACAAATCCGTGTACCGCACGCGCATGGCCATCGCGGATGGCGGCGAGCTGATCGTGCTGGCGCCGGGCGTGGAGCGCTTCGGCGAGGACCCGCAGATCGATCAGCTCATCCGCAAGTACGGCTACTGCGGCCGCCTGAAGGTGCTCGAGCTGTTCAACGACCCGAAGAATCAGGACCTGCGCGACAACATGGGCGCGGCGGCGCACCTGATCCACGGCTCGTCCGACGGCCGCTTCACGATCACCTATGCCGTGAAGAACATCACGCGCGAGGAGATCGAGGGCGTGCACTTTGGTTGGGCGGACTATGACGAGACGATCAAGCGCTACAACCCGGAGCAGCTCACCTACGGCTACAACACCCTGCCGGACGGCGAGGAGATCTACTTCATTCCGAACCCGGCGCTCGGTCTGTGGATCGACCGCTCGCGGTTTGAGGACTGAGTACGGCGAATCCAAACGACAACGATACGAAGCGGGAAGAAAACGCCCCTGCTGCGGCAGCGCCGCAGCAGGGGCGATCCTTTCGGCTTGACGCTGTGTCAAAAGCACCGCACTGGCCGCTGCTTTTGACTGTTTTTTGTATCCATTCGTGCGCGAACCGACGGAGCGGTTTGCATCGCAACCCTTTTGACAGGAAAAGCGGGAAGAATGCAGCTTCCCGCTTTTCCGTATCACATCATGGTTATGCGGAAAATCCGCTGCGTACTGCCGCAGCGATCAAAACCGTTCAGCCGACATCCTTGCCCCAGCCCTTTTTGACGGCGTTCGAGCGGATGTAGCCCGTCTCACCCCAGTACTCGATCTTGATATACTTCCCGTCCTCGCTGGTCTCGAGAACCTTTACGGAGGTGTCGGTCGGCACCTTCACAATGCGCTCGCCGTCGCTGCCGGGCGCGCTCATGAGCCATACGGTCTGGCGGATGAGGTTCGCGTCCTCGCGCGTATCGATCTGTCCCTCGACCATGGACAGGTAGCCCCGCTTGACGTAGCCCTCCCGCTCGTCATAGCGTACCTTGACCCATGCGTCGCCTTCGAGCAGCACTTCCACCTCCGTGCCGAGCGCCAGTTTTTTGACGGAGGACGCGCTGTCCTTGCCCTCCTTGCGCATGCGCGCGCCGTCCATCGTGATCCACGCGCGCGGGTTCGGCAGTTCAGGACCGTCATAAAACGCTTTTTGCAGCGCGTTATAGTCCGAGAACGAGAGGGAACTCTTGAGCGCCTTGCGCAGCGCCCGGTTGGACGGCTCGCTTGTGGAGACCTCGATGGTCGTGCCGGGGCAGGCGTAGTAGTACAGCCACTTGGCGTCCTCCACGTACAGGCGCACGCAGCCGTGCGATACGTTCTGCCCGAGTCGGCTGTACGCGCCGCTCTTGAGCTTGTTGATGTCGCGGCGGCTGAACATGATCGAGTGGAAATAGACGTCTCCGACGATCTGCGTCCAGTAGCGCGCGTACTCGTTGCCGAAGTTTGCAAACTTGCCGAAGCGCTCGCGCCCGCCCATCTTCCAGATGCCCTTGGGCGTCGGCGTGGCCTCGTCCTCCGGGTCCTCCGGGTCGACCTCGGTGCGCCCGGTCGTACACAAAAAACGGCGCACGATCCGGGTATATGCGCCGGCGTCGTCGCGCTCATAGACCGTGACGATCTGGTTTTTCAGATCGAGCAGGATATAATACTTGTCGGGATCGGTGTTCTTGAGCTCGTCGAGCGCATGCGCCGTATCGGGCTGAAGCAGCAGCGCGAACACGGTCAAAACGCAGACGAGCAGTGAAAGTCCCCGCCGCATGGAATTCCTCCCTGTGCAGAATGCTCTGATTCAGGTATATGCGGAAGGCTCGGCCGGTAGGCCAAACCCTCCGCAAACAAGCGATGTATGACGTGCGATCAGAAGATGCGGTAGCCCATGAGGAAGTGCTTGGGCCAGTAGCCGCCCTTACGGAGCACGGTTGTGGTGATGCGCACCCTACCCTCGCCCGAGCCGGCGTCGATCATCTTGCCGTTGCCGAGATAGATGCCGACGTGGCCCTTGGCCATGGTCGAGCCGGAGAACACGAGGATGTCGCCGCGCTTGAGATCGTCCATATCGGTGATCTTTTTGTACTTGGTGCAGCTTCTCCATGTGATCGAGGTCATGTAGCTCTGCTTAACGCCCGCCTGATTCAGGCACCAGTACACAAAACCGGAGCAGTCGAACGTGTTCGGTCCCTTTGCACCGCGCACATACTTGCAGCCGAGCTTCGTTTCCGCGATATCGATCAACCGTTCGACGCCGGACTTGTTGGAGCTGCTGCCGCCGGAGGACGAGCCGCCGGAGGAGCTGCTGCCGCCGGAGGATGAACTCCCGCCGGACGAGGAGCTGCCGCCGGAGGACGAACTTCCGCCGGAACTGCCCGAATCGCCGCTGCTGGTCGTCGCGGCCTTTCTGGCGCTGCTGGAGTTGAGCGTTTTGAGCGTCACGGTGCCAACCTTGCCGTCCGCGCCGAGCTTGTTGCGCCGCTGGAACGCCATGACCGCTTCCTCGGTGATCTCTCCGAAGTAGCCGGTCGCGTTGGCGGAGCGGATGTAGCCGAGCGCGGCGAGCCGCTTTTGAATCGCCACAACGTCGCTGCCGCTGTCGCCAAGCTTGATGACTTTGGACTGCGCGTTGCGGGAGAGCAGCAGCGATTTGGTCGCGGGGCCGACATTGCCGTCGACAACCAGCCCGTTCGCCGCCTGAAACTCGCGCACGGCGCTGGCGGTGGCCTTTGTGAATTCGCCGCTGATCTTGCCGTCGTAATAGCCCAGCTTCTTGAGCTTTTGCTGGAAGGACTCGATCTCGTCACTCTTGTCGCCGATGGAATAGAACTTGGAAACAGCGCCGCTGTCGTAGAGCACCTCGAGCGTCGCGTCGCCGACCTTGCCGTCGCTGGCGAGCTTGTTGCGGCTCTGGAATTCCTTGATGGCGGCGGTCGTCTTTTCACCGAATTTGCCGGTGATGTTGCCCTTGCTGGTGATATAGCCAAGCTCATACAGCCGCTGCTGGACGGCCTCGACGTCCTCGCCCTCGTCGCCGGCCTGCATGACGTATTCCTTCGCGTCCCTGCTGAGCAGCAGCTGATACGTTTGTTCGCCGATCACGCCGTCCACGGTCAGGCCATTGTGGCGCTGGAAGGATTCGATGGCGGCCTCCGTGATCGAGCCGAAGTGCTCGGTCGGCTCATCGGAGTCCATGTAGCCCAGCTCCATCAGGCGTGCCTGTACGGTGAGGATCGCCTCGCCGTCATCGCCCTTTTTCAGCGCGGCAAACGGGGTTGCGGTCGGCTCGGCGGGCTCGGATGCGCCGTCGCCGTCCGAACCGGTTGCCGGCTCGCTCGCGTCACCGGACGAGCCATCTCCGGCGGTCTGTCCGTCCCCGGTCAAATCCTGTCCGGTCGGGTCGCCGCCGGTCTGCTGTACGGTCGGGTCGTCCGCGAGAATCGGTACGTTTGTGGCGGCAATCAGCGCGCTGCGATCCCCGCCGGCTACCTCCTGCGCGGGCGCCTTGTGCGGCAGCGCGAGCACGAGCACGAGAATGGAGACGAGCACAAGGCTCATCGCGCCGATGCCGACGAGCAGCGTCTTGGGCGGCAGGCTGGTGAGAAACTGGTAGGCGCGGTGCGCGGCGATCCTCACGCCGTGGCCGATCAGCCGGCCGAGCTTGATGAACAGCGCGCGCAGGATGCGCCCGGTTCTTTTGAGCAGCGCCCATGTTTTGCGGCGGATGCCGCGCCAGGTGCGGCGCCGGGATTCCTTCATGCGAGCATTCTTCCTTTCTGACTTTGGTATCAGTATAGCAGGAAACTGTGACAATTCCCTGAACAAACGTTAAACAGTTCCGAACGACTGACCCTGCCGCAGCGTGAAGCAACCGGCCTGTCGGGGCTGTCCCCCGGTTCAGCGATATTCGCGGCGGCGGTAGTCCCGCAGCGCGCCGCTGTACACGGACAGGTTTTCGATCACGCGTCCCGTCCCCATCGCCACGCAGGTGACGGGGTTGTCAGCGAGGCGGCAGGGGACGCCCGTGTAATCGGCGATATAGCGGTCGAGCCCCGCGAGCTGCGCACCGCCACCCGTGAGACAGATCCCGCTCTCGGTAATATCGGCCGCCAGTTCCGGCGGCGTCTGCTCGAACAGCGTGCGCACGCGGTCCATGATCTGCCGAAGCGGCTCGGCCATGGCGTCTACAAGCTCGTTCGTGCCCACGGGAACGGATTCGGGCAGCCCGGTGAGCAGGCTCCGGCCCCGAATCTCGATGATCTGCTGTTCCTTGCCGATGTGCGCCCGGCCGTATTGTATCTTGATATCCTCGGCGGAGCGCTCGCCGATGACCAGATCGTGCTTGCGCCGGATGTAGCGGATGAGCGCCTCGTCGAACCGGTCGCCCGCGACGCGGATGGAGTCCGACAGTACGATACCGCCGAAGGAGATGACCGCCATGTCGGTCGTTCCGCCGCCGATATCGAGCACCATGCTGCCGCGGCCCGCGGCGATATCGATGCCCGCGCCGATGGCCGCGGCGATCGGCTCCTCAATCAAATAACAGCGGCGCGCGCCTGCGGCGGTTGCCGCCTCCACGACGCAGCGCTTTTCCGCCTCGGTCACGCCGGACGGGATGCAGATGACCACGCGCGGCCCGATCAGCGGCCGTGCGCCGGCCACCTTTTTGAAAAAGTACCCGAGCAGGCGGCGCGTCGCCTCAAAGTCGGAGATCACGCCGTTCTGGAGCGGCCGGACCACGGCAATCTCGGGCGGCGTGCGGCCGAGCATGGCGCGCGCCGTCTCCCCGATGGCCGTCAGCTTTCCAGTGCGGCGCTCCACCGCCACGAGCGACGGTTCAGAGAGGACGATGCCCTCGTTCTTCCGATAGACCAGGATGCTCGAGGTCCCCAGATCGATGCCGATATCCGTGGTGTTCCAAAAGCCCATATGCCATCCCCGCTTCCATACGCCGTGCGCTGCCGATTCTTCCCTACAGTATACCTTGCGCGCGCGCAGTGCGGCAAGGAAACAAAGTATGAACACCGCCGCCGTTCGGGGAAAAACAGCGTACAGGCGCGCATTTATTCGGCCGGCGGGGTTGTTTGGCGGGGCGGTGCGCGTTTATAATAACAGGGAAGGTTGTTTTTTGGAGGGAGTTGGTTCCATGGATCCGCGTTTGGACGCACTGGCGGCGCTGCTGCTGGACGATTCGATTCGCATTCAACCGGGCGAGCTGTTCGAGATCAACGCAGGGCTGGCCGCAAAGCCGCTCATCAAGGCGCTGCTTCGGGCAGCGGCCGCGCGCGGCGCATACCCCGTGCTCGCGCTCGAGGACGACGAGCTCACGCGGCTCACGTTCGGCTGTATTGACCCGGCGCACCCGGAGCGCGCGCTGCCGGCGATCGAAAAGCAGGTGGAGTGGGAGCTCAAAAAGTGGGAGAGTGTCGCAGCGCATATCGATATCGGCGTCGATGAGAACGATGCGGAGCTCTCCGGCGTGCATCCCGATGCGCTGGCGTGCTATCGCAGCGCGCGAAAGCGCCTGCGCGACGTCATGATCGATGAGCGGCGCTGGGTCTATCTGCATTACCCAACCCCGGCCGACGCGCAGAAGGCGGGGCTCTGCATGGACGATATGTACGAGCTGTTCCTCTCGGCGGCGCTGGTGGACTACCGGGCGATGGAGCGGAGCATGCGGCCGCTGGCAGCGCGTATGGCGGCGGCAGACCGCGTGCGCATCCTAGGGCCGGATACGGAGCTGACGTTCTCCATCGCCGGCATTCCGGTCGTGCCGTGCTGCGGGCGCATCAACATTCCGGACGGCGAGGTGTACACCGCTCCGGTGCGCGAAAGCGTCAACGGCCATATCCGCTACAATACGGCCGCCCGCCGCTACGGACATACGTTTCAGAACCCGTCGTTCACGTTCGAAAATGGGTGCATTGTGCGGGCGGACTGCGAGGGCGATGCGCGCGCGTTCAACCGCATGCTCGACGCGGACGAGGGCGCGCGCTATATCGGGGAATTTGCGCTCGGTGTGAACAACGCGCTCACGAAGGCCATCGGCAACACACTGTACGATGAGAAGATCGGCGGCTCATTCCATCTCACGCCGGGCAACGCCTACGCCACGGCGTTCAACGGCAACCGCTCGCAGCTCCACCTCGACATCGTTTGCATCCAGACGGCGGCGTGCGGCGGCGGGGAGATCTGGTTCGACGATACGCTCATCCGGCGCGACGGGCTGTTCGTGCCGGATGATCTCAGGGGGCTGAACCCATGAGATTGCGCACGAAGCAATGGCTGCTCGACGCGGCCGCCATCGGCGTCGGCACGGCGCTCGTCGCGCTGGGGCTTGCCATGTTCACGATTCCGAACGACATTGCGCCCGGCGGCGTGTCGGGCCTTGCGACCGCGCTCACCCATGTGATGGGCGGCTGGATGACGGTCGGCGCCTGGTCGCTGCTGCTGAACGTGCCGCTTGCGGCGTTCGCGTGGTGGAAGCTGGGCTTTCGGCCGCTGTGCAAGACGCTCGCCGCCACGCTGCTGCTGTCTGTGCTCATCGACCTGCTGACGCTGGTGGTGCCGCCGTATACGAACAATCCGCTGCTCGCGGCGGGCTTTGGCGGCGCGGTCATGGGCGTTGGCATGGGCGTGCTGTTCGTGCGCGGCATCTCCACGGGCGGTACCGATCTGCTGACGCTGCTGCTCAACCGCGTGTTTCCCAATCTGTCGCTGAGCACGCTGCTGCTGTGCATCGATACGCTCGTGGTCGTGTTCGCCGTGATCGTGTTCGGCAATATCGAGATCGCGCTGTATTCGTTCGTGACCATCTTCGTCACGAGCAAGGCCATCGACGGCATCATGCAGGGCGTCGACCACACGAAGGTGCTGTATGTGATCACGGAGCGGAGCGAGGCGCTGCTCGAAAAGCTTGCCATGGAGATGGGGCTCGGCGTGACGGCGCTGCCCGCGCGCGGCGGCTACACCGGGCGGGACAAGCAGATGCTCATGGTCGTCACGCATCGCAGCGATTTTGCCAAGACGCTCGGCCTCATCAAGTCCATCGATCCGGCGGCGTTTTTGATCGTGATGAACGCCACGGAGGTGCACGGCGAGGGCTTCAAGGAGATCAAATAGCCGCGCGCGAAACCGCCGGATTTTGATCAGCGCTCATCGCGGCGTTTCCGGCGCTTGGCCGCGGCTGCTGAACGCGCCGCCTGCGGCGTTCGCGTATTGGAGGTCGGGCCTTCGGCCGCTGTGCGCAAGTTGCCGGGTGTGCGGGCTTTGTGGGACATGCGGGCGCTTTCGGGGGTGCTGGCCATGGCGGGCGCAGCGGCGTTGCCGGATACCGCAATGCGGTTTCAAGCGTGCGGCGTGCGGTTTTCACAGGCAAAGGCTTGAACGCCGGGGCGGCGTTCATACAGGAGATGAAATATTCATGTGGGTTCTCTATGCGTTCGGCTCCGCGCTCTTTGCGGGGCTGACGTCCATTCTGGCCAAGTGCGGCATCCGGCGCACGGATTCCACCGTCGCGACTGCCATCCGTACCGTGGTCGTGCTGCTCGTTTCTTGGGGCATGGTTTTTCTCGTGAGCGCGCAGGGGACGATCACGGATCTGTCGGCGCGCACCTGGCTGTTTTTGATTCTTTCGGGGCTGGCGACCGGCGCTTCGTGGCTGTGCTATTTTCGCGCGCTGCAACTGGGCGAGGTCAATAAGGTCGTGCCGGTCGACAAGTCGAGCACGGTGCTGACCATCCTGCTGGCGGTGCTGTTTCTGGGGGAGCCCATGACCCCGTTGACCGCGGCGTGCATTGCCCTGATCGCGGCGGGCACCTATCTCATGATCGAGCGGAAGCGGCCGCAGAGCGCAGGGCCGACCGGGGACAAAGAAGCCGTCCCGCGCGCGGAACAACCGGCCGCGGAGCCCGAACCCGCTGCAGTCGCAGGGCCGATTGCTGCGAGTACAGGCGCGGATACGGCCGCACGGGTGGATTTGCGCAGGTCTGCCGCGATCCGTGCAAGCGCTGATGCAGCCGACCCAAACGCTGCTGCGGGGAAACCCGCGCCGCGCGCGGCGGACGGGCGCTGGCTGCTGTACGCCGTACTGTCGGCCGTATTTGCCGCGCTGACCTCCATCCTCGGCAAGATTGGCATCGAGGGCGTCGAGTCGAATCTCGGCACCGCGATCCGCACGGGCGTGGTGCTGGTTATGGCGTGGGCGATGGTGCTGGCGGCCGGGAAGCGGGCAGAGGTGGCCAAAACGCCGCGCGGTGAGCTCGGCATGATCTGCCTGTCCGGTCTGGCGACCGGGGCTTCGTGGCTGTGCTATTACCGGGCGCTCCAGACGGGGCCGGCGAGCGTCGTCGTGCCGATCGATAAGCTCAGCATCGTTGTGACGGTGCTGTTCGCCCGCATCGTGTTTGGCGAGCGCCTGACCAAGCGCGCGGCGCTGGGACTCCTGCTGATCGTTGCCGGCACGCTCGGCATGCTTTTGCCGCTGCCCTGATGCGGCTGGCTGATCGCCAAGGAAGCGTTTGACAGCCCGGCGGGAGGGGGGATGCTGCCTGCGGCACGGCAGAGCGGATGCCGCTCTTCGTACGCACTCTTTGGCGGCGGTCGCGACGCGGCGGAGAACGGAAACGGGGGGAAACGATTTGGTCACTGTGGAATTTGGTAAAGAAAACCGGGATGCCATCGTGCTGCTGCATGGCGGCGGACTTTCCTGGTGGGGGTACCGCGAGGCGGCACAGCTGCTGCAAACGCGGTTCCATGTGGTGCTGCCGGTGCTGGACGGACATGCCGGCAGCGACGCGCGCTTTGTGTCGATCGAGCGAAATGCGGAGGAACTGCTTGCTTATATCGATGCGCATCTGGACGGCCGTGTACTTGCGGTCGGCGGACTGTCGCTGGGCGCGCAGATTGCGGCCGAGATGCTGGCCCGACGGCGCGACCTGTGCCGCTACGCCGTGCTGGAGAGTGCGCTCGTGTTCCCAATGCCGGCGGTCCGGTCCATGCTTCGGCCCGCGATGGACATGGCGTACGGGCTGATTGGACGGCCGTGGTTTTCGCGGCTGCAATTTCGGTCGCTGAACCTGAACGAAGCGTATTATCCGGATTATTTCCGCGACACGCGCCGGATTGCGAAGGAGGACATGCTTGCGTTCCTCACCGCGAATGCGGATTATGCCATCAAGCCCGCGCTGCGGCTTACGAGCGCCCGCACGCTCATCCTCGTCGGCGGGCGGGAGCAGCGGAACATGCTGCGCTCGGCAAGGGCGCTCCATGAGACGATCGGTCACAGCAGCCTCCGCGTGCTCAAGGGCTATACGCACGGCGCGCTGTCGATGAACCACGCGGCGGAATATGCCGGCCTGCTCATGGATTGGATCGAGCAGACGCCGCCCGTCGGCGAACCGTAATAGCGTCCGCTTGCCGTGAGCCTGCTTCGCCGCTGCTGCGGCCTTTCCCGTGCGCGGTTTTCATGAAACCCTTGTGAACGATTTTTATTCGGAAAAACGGAACAACCGCCCGTATCGGCCTTTCGCGCCGGTGCGGGCGGTTATCGGTTTGGGATCAATGAGGGATGGCGGCGCTGGCCTTCGACGACCGAGACCGCACGGCGCTTATTGCTTTGACCGACGCGCCTTTGACCGCGCGGCGCCGAGCGCCTTCCAACGCTCGTGGAGCCGCCGCTGGTGCGCCGTCAGCGCGGCAAGCGCATCGGCATGGCGCAGGGAGCGCATGTGCGGGAACGCAGCGAGCAGACGCCTTTCCAACAGGCCAAGACGGCCCTTGGCGCGCAGAGCACCGCCGGCAAGCTGTGCACCGAGCGCGTCGGACACGAGCCGCAGCCGCTGCCGCGCCGCGTCCAGCTCGGCCAGCCGCCGGTTCAGCCGGATGACGCTGAGCACGGACACGATGATATCGGCAACGAACAGCGCGGCAAACGCGATGAGCAGCACGGCGCCCAATCCATGCGGCATCCATGCCACGAAGCGGACGACGAGCGGATGCACGACCTTTTCGATCAGCACGCAGGCCGCGCCCCAAAGCAGCGAAAACGGCAGACATACATAGCCGCCGATGTTCAGCGGCATGGCGGAATAGTCCCACCAACGGTGGTGAAACAGCTTTTCCATCAGGTAGCCGGCGACGAGTTCCACACCGGTCGTGAGCGCCGCCGCCACGAGAAAGAGCTGTACCCAATGGTTGCCGAGCGGCTCGAGTAGCAGCGCAACCAGCACGAGGCCGATGCCGTAGATCGGGCAGAGCGGCCCGCAGAGAAAGCCGCGGTTGACGAACCGGCCGTGCCGAAAAGCGGCGAAGAGAACCTCCGCAGCCCAGCCTGCGAATGCATAGAGGAAGAAGTACCACCCGTTTTGGTACGCCCAGTCGCAAAAGCGCATGCTTCGTCAGCTCTCCACGATGTTTTTGCGCATGTCGATGACGGTCCAAAGATTGGCGATGGCGTCGATGAGCAGCGCAACGCCCATGCAAGTGGCCATGGCCTTGGCGCCCGAGAACGGGTCGAACAGCAGCACGATGCCGATCACGAGCAGCACGGCGGCGCTGATGGCGTGCGCGCTCCAGCGCGGCAGCGACAGCGCGCGCATCTGAAAGCTCATTTGCAGCTTCACAATGCTGTCCACCGTCAGCACCAGACCGACCAGCGTGCCGAACAGTGCGATCATCGCGTCGGCCTTGATGATGAGCAGCAGACCGACCAGCAGCACGAGAATGCCGAACAGATAGGAAATCTGGAACCCGAAGTCCCGGCTCAGCTTCCACTGCGCGATGATGCGGCTCAGGCCGATGACCACGCACAGCGCGCCCGCGACAAAGCAGATGATGCGCTGGGAGGCGGTGGGCCAGATGATCAGCGTGAGACCGAGCAGAAGCAGAACAACGGAGGACAGGATCATGGAGTTGCGGAACGATTTGCTCATACACATTGCTTCCCTTTCTGTTGATATCATCATTATACCGCATCCGGCGGCGGTTGACACGCCGTTCGTACAGAGTTTTCCGTTTTTTTGCATTGTGGAAGGGCGCTCCGGCGCAGCGAAACAACAACGCCCCGATATGCCTGTCACAGAGCCGCAGCGCGGGATTTCATAAAATCCGGCCATATTCGGCGGGAGAGCGCTGATCAGACAGTCATCCATCAAGCGGCAACCGCCGCCTTGGCTGCAAAAAAAACAGAACGGGCATGACCGAAATCATGCCTGTTCCACGGTATTCACATATTACAGTTTTATCAGCCGGCTCCGCGTCAGCCCAGCACCTTTTGCAGAAACTGGCCGGTATAGCTGCCCTCGCACCGGGCGACCTGCTCCGGCGTGCCGGTGGCCACGATCGTGCCGCCCTGATCGCCGCCCTCCGGGCCGAGGTCGATCACATGGTCGGCGCACTTGATCACATCGAGGTTGTGCTCGATGACCAATACGCTGCTGCCGTTCTCGCACAGGCGTTGGAGAATTTCGAGCAGGCGCTTCACATCGTCCACGTGCAGGCCGGTCGTCGGCTCGTCGAGCACATACAGCGTTTTGCCGGTGTCGCGCCGCGACAGCTCCGTGGCCAGCTTGACGCGCTGCGCCTCGCCGCCCGAGAGCTGGGTGGACGGCTGGCCGAGCTTGACGTAGCCGAGGCCCACGTCATAGAGCGTTTGCAGCTTGCGCTTGAGGCGCGGCAGCGGGCCGAAGAATGCGAGCGCCTCCTCGACGGTCATCTCGAGCACGTCGTGGATCGTCTTGCCCTTGTAGCGCACCTCGAGCGTTTCGCGGTTGTAGCGCTTGCCGCCGCACACCTCGCACGGCACATAGATGTCCGGCAAAAAGTGCATTTCGATCTTCAGTATGCCGTCGCCGCGGCAGGCCTCGCAGCGCCCGCCCTTGACGTTGAACGAGAAGCGGCCGTTTCCGTAGCCGCGCATCTTGGCGTCCGGCGTGGCGGCAAACACCTCGCGGATGAGATCGAACAAACCGGTGTATGTCGCCGGATTGCTGCGCGGCGTGCGGCCGATGGGGCTCTGGTCGATATCGATGATCTTGTCGAGCGCATCGACGCCGTCGATGCCGTCGCAGTCGCCGGGGCGCGTGCGCGCGCGGTTGAGGTCGCGCAGCAGCGTCTTTTTGATCAGTTCGTTGACCAGGCTTGACTTGCCGCTGCCGGACACGCCCGTGACGCACACGAACATGCCGAGCGGGATCTCCACATCGATGTTCTTGAGGTTGTTGGCCCGCGCGCCGCGCACCGTGAGCGATTTGCCGTTGCCCGCGCGCCGCGCCGCCGGCACCTCGATGCGCTTGACGCCGGAGAGATACTGGCCCGTGATGGAGTCCGGATTCGCGGCGATCTCCTCCGGCGTGCCCTGCGCCACGACATAGCCGCCGTGCGCGCCCGCGCCGGGGCCGATATCCACCACATAGTCGGCCTCGCGAATGGTGTCCTCGTCGTGCTCGACGACGATGAGCGTGTTGCCGAGGTTGCGCATCTGCTTGAGCGTGGACAGGAGCCGCTCGTTGTCGCGCTGGTGCAGGCCGATGCTCGGCTCGTCGAGGATGTACAGCACGCCCATGAGCCCGCTGCCGATCTGCGTGGCGAGCCGGATGCGCTGCGCCTCGCCGCCCGAGAGCGTGGAAGCGGCGCGCGAGAGCGTCAGATAGTCGAGGCCGACGTTTACGAGAAAGCCGAGCCGCGCGTCGATTTCCTTCAAAATCTGTTCCGCGATCATGCGGTGCGTGGGCGAGAGCGTGAGCCCCTGCAAAAACGCGCGCGCGTCGCGCACCGGCAGGTCGGACAGCTCCGCGATGTTTTTGCCGCCGACTGTGACGGAGAGCACCTCCTTTTTCAGGCGCTTCCCACGGCACGAGGGACAGGGCGTATCGTTCATGAACGCCTCCAGCTCCTGCTTGCTGTAGTCGGACTGGGTCTCCTTGTAGCGGCGCTCCATGTTCGGGATGATGCCCTCAAACGGTGTGTCGAACGTGCCCGCGCCGAACTCCTTCTGGTACTGGACGTGCAGCTTTTCCTCCCCCGTTCCGTAGAGAATCGCCTGTTTGAGCGCCGGAGGCAGCTCGCCGAACGGCGTATCCATCGATGCGCCGTACCGGTCGCACAGCGCCTGAAAATACATGGCCGCAATCGTGCCATGGCTGCCGCTGTTCCACCCCATGACGTTGATCGCTCCCTTGCTGAGCGGGAGCTTCGGGTCCGGCACGATGAGCGCCGGATCGATCTTGAGCAGCGTGCCGAGACCGGAGCAGGTCGGGCAGGCGCCGTACGGCGCGTTGAACGAGAACAGGCGCGGGGACAGCTCCTCGATGCTGACGCCGCAGTCCGGGCAGGCGTAGTTCTGCGAGAACGTCAGCTCCTCGCCGTCGATGATCTGCACGATCGCGAGGTTTTTGCCGAGACGGAACGCCGTTTCGAGCGAGTCGGTCAGCCGGCCTTCGATGCCGGCCTTGATCACGAGCCGGTCGATGACCGCCTCCACGGTATGCTTGAATTTCTTGTCGAGCGGCGGCACCTCGGAGAGATCGTACACGGCGCCGTCCACGCGCACGCGCACATAGCCCTCGCGGCGCAGCTCGTCGAGGAGCTTCGCATGCTCGCCCTTCCTGCCGCGCACACACGGCGCGATGATCTGCACGCGCGTTTTTTCCGGCAGCGCGAGCACCTGGTCAACAACCTGATCGATCGTCTGCCGCGCGATCTCCCTTCCGCACTTGGGACAGTGCGGCACGCCGCAGCGCGCATACAGCAGGCGCAGATAGTCGTGGATTTCCGTGACCGTACCGACGGTCGAGCGCGGGTTGTGGCTCGTGCTTTTCTGGTCGATGCTGATGGCCGGGGACAGGCCGTCGATGCTGTCGAGATCCGGCTTTTCCATCTGGCCGAGGAACATCCGCGCGTACGACGAGAGGCTCTCGACATACCGCCGCTGGCCCTCGGCGTAAATGGTGTCGAACGCGAGGCTCGATTTGCCGCTGCCGGACAGGCCCGTGAACACGACGAGCTTGTCGCGCGGGATGGTGAGGTCTACATTCTTGAGATTGTGCTCTCTGGCACCCTTGATAACGATATCCTTCATGCGGTTCCTTCTTCGTGGGGTTTTTCTGCTCTTTTCTTTCTGTGAAGAAAAGAACCAAAAGAAAGCTTGGGCAAAACGATCAGGCTGCCGAATGCTGTCCCGAACGGCTTGGTTCGGCTGCCTGCTTTTCCGGATACATGCGGTTGGGTTCCTTTTCGGCTCCTGTTCTTTTCAAGGAAAAGGAGCAAAAAAACATCCCATCCCGTTACTTGCGCGTGCGGCCGTGCGCGCGCTTGTGCGCGCCGATCATGCCGGGCCGCAGCTCGCCCTTCGGGGCGCCGTCCTCGCCGGAGAGACGCTTGATCTCGTCGCGCAGCTTGGCGGCCTGCTCGAACTCCAGCTCGCGCGCCGCCTGCTGCATCTGCTCGGTGAGCACGGCAATCCGCTCGGCGAGCGCCGCGCCGGTGAGCACGTCACGGTGGCTGTCCGCACGCGTGGTGATGCCAAGCGTGTCGTGCACCGCCTTTTGAATGCTCTTTGGCACAATGCCGTGCAGCCGGTTGAACGCCTCCTGCTTGTCGCGGCGGCGGTTCGTCTCGTCGATGGCGCGCTGCATGGACGGCGTGATCGTATCGGCGTACATGATCACGCGGCCCTCCACGTTTCTGGCCGCGCGGCCGATGGTCTGCACAAGGCTCGTCGTCGAGCGCAGAAAGCCCTCCTTGTCCGCATCGAGGATGGCAACGAGGCCGACCTCCGGCAAATCGAGCCCCTCGCGCAGCAGGTTGATGCCGACGAGCACATCGAACTCGCCGAGCCGCAGATCGCGGATGATCTCCATGCGCTCCATGGTGTCGATATCCGAATGCATGTAGCGCACGCGCACGTTCATGCCGTCGAGATACTCGGTCAGGTTCTCGGCCATGCGCTTGGTGAGCGTGGTCACGAGCGTGCGGCAGCCCTTTTCGGCCTGCATGCGCACCTCTCCGAGCAGATCGTCGATTTGCCCCGCGACCGGCCGCACCTCGATCTTCGGGTCGAGCAGGCCCGTGGGGCGGATGATCTGCTCCGCCACCTGCTTGGCGCGGCCGAGCTCATACTCGGCGGGCGTGGCCGACACGCAGATCATCTGCGGAATGCGCGCGGTGAATTCGTCGAATTTGAGCGGCCGGTTATCCGCCGCAGCCGGCAGGCGAAAGCCGTATTCGATGAGCGCTTCCTTTCTGGCCCGGTCGCCCCGGTACATCGCGCCGATCTGCGGCAGCGTGACGTGCGACTCGTCGACGATGAGCAGAAAATCCTTCGGGAAATAGTCGATGAGCGTGTATGGCGGCTCGCCCGGCTTCCTGCCGTCGAAATAGCGGCTGTAGTTCTCGATGCCGCTGCAATAGCCGATCTCGCGC
>ERZ857882.2546-NODE-2546-length-18659-cov-3.369813_pt1 | contig 18659 bp, 8 predicted proteins | sample MGYA00519697_ERZ857882 | MGnify/ENA primary metagenome ERZ857882 (study PRJEB31778, sample SAMEA3449373) | human gut metagenome | biome: human gut; feature: human-associated habitat; material: faeces | place: United Kingdom | collected 2010/2012 ...
ACCAGGCGCGGGTCGCGGTGTGACATGGTGCTTTCCAGACTCTTGTCGCCTTGATAATAGTTGCCGGCTGCATAAATAGGCAGACCGTTGTCCATCAGATAACTATCAACCAGTGAGCGGGTAAATCCGGTGTTGTCACCGTGTACAAAGATGTAAGTGTTTGTACCTGCTTCAATGGCACCGTATCCGTGAGTGGCTCCTAAAACCTGATTCTGTACTTTGGCATCTTCGCTGTACATACGCCACAGCAGCACTTCATTGCGTTGTCCTGAAAGGTCGGTCTGGTTGTACAGGCTTGCATAATCTGGTGATAAGGAAGATGCAAGACCTACTTCCTTGGCAGACTTGATGGCTTCGTCCAGGAAGAATTCAATTTCCTTGTTCATGTCAGTATGGAAGGAAGCGGCATCACCCGGCCATCCCGGTCCACCCGGAACACGTGCCGTACCTGCATGGTATTTTTCCCATGTAGCTTCGTACAAAGCCACGCGTGACTTGAACAGCAAGGCACATTCGCGATTCAGGCGATGAGCTGTAAAACCGTTTGATACATCCGTTCACTGGCATTGTTCAGGTCGCTCAGGATAAAGCGGGCTACTTCATTACGCGGTTTACGTTTGTTGGCTTCTACGTTGGCTGCATAGTCGGCATCGTTTAACACCTTGGTTAGAATAGGAAGGTCACCGTATGTTTTCAGCAAATTGAAGTAAGCATAGGCACGGAAGAAATACATTTCGCCGATGTAATGCTTCACGTTATCACTTAAACTCAATGTGCCGTTTTTTATGTTTTCTTCTGTACGTTCCAGGAAGAGATTGCAGTTGCGAATCGTATCAAACATTGTATAACTTCCGGAAGAAGGCACCTGGATGCGTTGCGGAAGGAAATTATCCACCTGATCCACTGTCGTCATGTCATCACTGTTGTTGTCCGTTGTGAAGTACCCGAAAGTACCTGTACCTGTACCGTGGTCGGGCAGTAAGCTATACATGTTGTTGCAATAAGGCTCCAACTGGTTTTCGGCAATGAAGAAGTTGCCGTCCACATTGTCTGAAATAGGTTCTTTGTCCAAAAAGTCTGAGCAGGAAGTTCCTACCAGCAAGGTAGCCGAAAATAAAAATATATATTTCAGTTTCATAATCATAGATGCTTTAATTGGTTATAAGGTTACGTTTACGCCACAAGAGAGTGTACGGCTCAACGGATAAGTCATACCGTTCTGATACAATGCTTCCGGGTCGAAGTTCTTGTTGATGGAAGTACCTGTCCACAAATTGTCTCCTGAGAAGAATACTCTGACACGTTCCAAGCCGACTTTAGTGGTCCATGCTTTCGGCAGGGTATAACCAATCTGCAGGTTCTTCAGACGGATATAAGCTGCATTCTGCACGAACTGTGATTGGCTCTGGCGGTTCTGGTTAGATTTCCAAAGAGGACGTGGATAATATGCACCGGTGTTTGCACCCAACGGATCGCCTTCCGGACGGAAGAAATCCCAGTGTTCCTTGTATCCGGTAGAAGACCATGCGTCGCCGTCTACACCCCAGAATACCATACCGCTCAGTAAATAATCGCGTTTAGCTACACCCTGGAAGAAGATGCTCAGGTCGAAACCTTTCCATTCAGCACCGATGTTCAAACCGAAACGGAAGCGTGGAGTGTAGTTACCGATAATCTTGCGGTCTCCCGGATTGTCTACTGTATTTTCTCCGTTGGTGATTTTACCGTCACCATCCAAATCGGCATACATCATGTCACCGGCTTTCCATCCGGAAGCAGCAAGAGTAACATCAGGAATAGTGTTCTGGTCTACTTTTTCCAGATGTTTTGCCATTTCTTCGTCTGTTTTGGCCATACCTACAGATTCATATCCCCAGATTTCTCCTAAATACTGTCCGGTGTAATAAGTGGAAAGTGATTTGCTGGCATTGGGGTATTCTGTAATCTTGGTACGTGAATCAGACAGGTTGAATGCTACATTGTAGTTGAATTCACCAATGCGGTCCTGCCAGTTCAACTGGAGTTCCCATCCTTTGGTACGCAAAGAGGTATTGTTGCGCTTAGGAGCTTCTGCACCCACAATCGGAGAGATTTCCTGTGCCGGTCCTACCATGTCTTTCGTGTCACGGATAAAGTAGTTGAAGTAACCGCTCAGACGGTTGTTGAAAGCACCAAAGTCTACACCGTAGTTATAGCTGTACACACGTTCCCAAGTCAGTAAAGAGCTTACCAGTCCCGGTGCACCTGCAATGTTTGATTTGTTGGCAGCGTCAAGCAACCAGCGTCCGCCAGTGTCAGGACTACCTACTGTTACATTCTGAATAGCATAAGTAGGATAGTAAGAATCTGTGTTCTGGTTACCGAGGCTACCGTAAGAGAAGCGGGGTTTCAATGTGTTGACCCATTTGCTCAGCGGTTCCCAGAAGGACTCGCGTGCAACGTTCCAACCGATAGATACAGATGGGAATGTAGCCCAGCGGCTGTCTGCCTGGAAACGGGAAGAACCGTCGGCACGAAGGTTGGCTTCCAATAAGTATTTGTCATCCCAACCCAGGTTGATACGTCCGAAGAAAGAGCGCATCGCCCATTCCGTAACATTACCGGTTGAGGAAGATTCACCGATAGCTCCTCCGATTACACCCAGTGACGGGTCGAGCAAATCCTTACGGGTGGCACTGAAGTAAGAACGTTTGTATTGTTCCTGGCTGGCACCAATCATGATATTTGTGCTCAGGCGGTTATTCAGATAGTTACGTTCGTAGCGGGCGATGGCATCCATGAAATTCCTGTAGGTCTTTTCATTGTAATTATAGATGCTTGTCTGGCCCACACCATCCGTATATAACGTATTCGTCTGGAAATTATACATCGGGACGAAGTTCGGTTTCGAATCCTTTTGTTTGTCATAATAATCATAGGTATAAGAACCCTGGATAGTCAGACCTTTTAACGGAGTCAAAATCGCATACATACGGGTTTTCAGCGTGTTTATTCCGATGTTACCGCTCACATTCCTTAAACGATTATATGGATTGTTTGTAGCGTTCTGAGGGTCATCTTCATTATTGGCATTGATACCCAACCGGTTTTGGTCGTCCAGATAGGCGATACCCGGGTTTCCACCGGTTAAGCCGTAGGTATAGATATCGTTGATGTTCTCGCTGACCGGAGTTGTATTGGCTGTATATCCGCTCAGGTTTACACCGATTTTCAACCAGTCTTTTACCTGCGAGTCGATATTGGCACGGAGGCTGAAGCGTTCGTATCCGCAATTTTCCAGGATACCCGGGTTGTTCAGATAATTGAAAGATGTATAATAAGTCACTTTTTCGGAACCTCCGGTTGCTGACAGGCTGTGTTGATGGGAAACACCGGTTTCATACACATCGAAGATATCGCTGTTAGGATATGCCAGATAGTTCGGAATACCATGCTCATTCAGACCGTTCGGGTCTTTCGACTTCTCACGCCACAAATTTATCACGTTCTGGGAGAAAGGCTCGGGTTTATTGCTGTTGCGCATCCCTTCATTCATATACTCCATGTAGCTGGCATAGTCGGTGACTACGTCGTATGGCTTGTTCAGGCTCTGGAAAGAAACATAACCGGTATAGTCGATTTTCATCCTGCCGGCCTTACCGGACTTGGTGGTAATCAGGATAACACCGTTTGCTGCACGTGAACCGTAGATGGCCGATGAGGCAGCATCCTTCAATACGCTGACTGTTTCCACATCCTGCGGGCTGACGCTGTTCAAATTACCTTCCACACCATCAATAATAACCAGGGGAGAGGAGTTGTTCAATGTTCCCTGTCCGCGTACCTTAATATCCGCATCTCCGTTGTTGGAGGGGATATTGTTGCTGGATGTGATCTGTACCCCCGGTGCAGTTCCGGCCAAAGCCGTAGAGATGTTAGTTAACGGGCGGCTTTCGGCCATCTCGCTGACATTTACGGAGGTAACGGAGCCGGACAGGTTCACCTTCTTCTGCGTACCGTAACCTACTACAACGACTTCGTCCAGTGCCTGGGAGTCTTCCGATAATTTAATCCGTAATGATTTCTGGTTATTCACCGGAATCTGTTGTTCCTTGAATCCGATAAATGAAACGACCAGTACGGAATTAGGTGATACTTCCAGGGTAAAGTTACCGTCCATATCGGTAATTGTCCCGTTTGTGGTTCCCTTCTCAACTACATTGGCGCCTGCTATCGGACCGAACTGATCTTCGACTACTCCATTAATAATGTATTTGGCTTGTTGAGGAGAAGCAGCAACAGGGGTCGGTAAGGCTGTACCCGTAGTTCCTGTTGCCGGACTGGCCGTTGCCAATCCTACAGATGCCAGAAGCAGGGTTGCTCCCAGGAACATCTGTTTTGATAAGTAAAAACGATTAAAATCCTTTGTCATAATAACACCAGATTTAGTTAATGATTAATTAATTGTTTACCCGGTTTACTGATTGTTTTTCCGTGAGTTTCAGCCTGGGTATTTGGCAAAAACCACATAGTTCTAATGGAACTACGCTGTTTTTTTGATTTGGATGGCTAAAGGATTGAAGATCAATTAGTATATAATGACTGTTGAAAACGGTGTGGATTTTAGGGTAACTTTAGGTAAGGCACTGATAAATAAATGGAGAGCGGAGAAAGACAAATCATTGGTATTTGCGTTGCAGATACTGAAAAGATGTTTGGAATGATTAAATCATCACTGTTATTATTATTGAATATCGTTAACATTCTTATCCGGAGGCTAAATATACAAAGGCTTTAAAATAGGGAGATTATCGTTTTTTACAAATAAGCGCTGGACTATTAGTGCATATTAAATGGATAAATTAATACACTCGTTAACATTAATAACATATATATTTGCATCGGTATGATTGGAGTTCCATTAGGACTAAGTTATATTTTAATATATGTGAAAACAGCTTGCTTCAAAGGTGGTATCAAATACCTTAACAGACTAAGACATACCTTTATTTACAATGAAATAAAAAGAACCTTTTGACCTGTTTTTATCCATGCCTTTGGACGATAAGTGCATATGAAATGGATAAATAGACGCCTCTGTTATAGACAATCTTTCTACTTTTGTGATCAAAGCAAAAAAGTAGTACCATGAGAACACAGAAATGTTTAACCTTATTTTGTTTGCTATTCGGAATAATAGCATCAGCAAATGCTTATGTCGAACGTGATCTGCTGCAAAAAGCGGCAGATATACCTGAATTGAAATCCGTTTTATTGATGGACCGGCAATGGGTTCCTTATCCGGATTATACCGATCGCACTGCCTGGGAGCAATTTCTGGGAGATTACAGGAATGATTACATCAAACAAGGAGAAAAACGTTTGGATTATGAATGGAAAGTTGTTAAAGCAACCGACTATATCGAATACGAACGTAGCGGAAACCGGCGGATCATGGAAGATCCTTTCGGCAGTAACAACGGAGCCATAGCCGACCTGGTAATGGCCGAACTGGCAGAAGGAAAGGGCCGCTTTATCGATCAGCTGATCAATGGTGTTTTTCAGTCCTGCGAGATGACTTCCTGGGCATTGTCGGCGCATTTAAGCGCACAGCATTCAAAACGTTCTTTACCCGATTATAAAGAAGATGTGATCGACCTGACTGCCGGCGACCTGGGTTCCTTATTGTCCTGGACTTATTATTTCTTCCATACCGAATTTGATAAAGTAAATCCTGTTATTTCCGAACGCCTGCGCCATGAGTTACAGAAAAGAATACTGGATACTTATATGAAAGAAGACCGTTTCTGGTGGATGGCCTTCAATTACAAACCCGGGACTTTGGTCAACAACTGGAATCCGTGGTGTAACTTTAATGTACTGCAATGTTTCCTACTGTTGGAAAACGATAAAGAGAAACTGGCGGAAGCCGTTCATCGTACAATGGTCTCGGTCGATAAATTCATCAACTATACTCATTCGGACGGTGCCTGCGAAGAAGGTCCTTCTTATTGGGGACATGCTGCGGGAAAGATGTATGATTATCTGCAATTATTGTACGACGGGACCGGTGGAAAGATCAGTCTGTTCGATCAGCCGATTATCAAAAATATGGGTGAATATATTGCCCGCTCCTATGTAGGGAATGGCTGGGTGGTTAACTTCGCGGATGCCTCGGCGAAAGGTGGCGGAGATGCCCCGATTATTTTCCGCTACGGAAAGGCGGTAGGCAGTGATGTGATGATGCAGTATGCCGCTTATCTGAACAGCCTGTCAACCAGAAAATCACTTTCTTCCGGGAGAGATATGTTCCGCACCTTACAAAGTCTCCTGTATGCAAAGGAGATGGGAGAGGTGGAACCTTCGTATCAGTCTCCGGCTTATACCTGGTATCCGGAAACGGAATTTTGTTATATGACGAATAAAGCAGGTTTTTTCCTGGCTGCGAAAGGTGGATATAACAATGAAAGCCATAATCATAATGATGCCGGTACTTTCTCTTTGTATTCAAATACGACTCCGGTATTTATCGATGCCGGTGTCGGCACTTATACCCGCCAGACATTCAGTAACGAACGGTATACGATCTGGACAATGCAGAGCAACTACCATAATCTGCCGATGATAAACGGAGTGTCCCAGTCGTTTGGTTCCCGGTATAAAGCGACTGCGACTTCTTTCGACCCGAAACGGATGACTTTTACCGCTAATATTGCTACTGCTTATCCCGAAGAAGCCGGGGTGGACAAATGGGTTCGCTCATATACATTAAATAAGAATAAGGGCGAAGTGAAGATTCAGGATTCATTTACCCTGAAAGAGTTGAAAGAACCGAATCAAGTCAATTTCCTGACCTGGGGTAAGATAGATGTCTCTTCGGAAGGAATCGTCCGGATAGATGTAAACGGAGAAAAGGTGGAATTGCTGTATGATAAAAATACTTTTACCCCGTCTGTAGAGACAGTCGCGTTGGATGACCCGCGTTTATCCAACGTATGGGGAAAAGAAATCTATCGTCTCTCCTTGAATGCCGGAAAAATGGTGAAATCAGGGACTTATACATTTACAATTAAACAAAACAATAAATAAAAGAAGAATGAAAAATTGGATCGCTTTAGCTTTCTCCGCATTCCTGATCTCTTGCGGGGGAACACCTAAAACAGTAGAAAAGAGTTTTATTGACGAGAATATCGATTTCGCCCGTGCACAGCTCGGTAACGAGATAGAAGTCATTGAAGCCAGTGGCAAATGCCTGAATCCTGTGACTTTGAAAAAGGATAGCTCAGTTTATTATTGCGGCTATGGAGACTGGCGTAGTGGGTTCTTCCCCGGCTCGGTGTGGTATCTGTATGAATTGACGGGCGATACGGCATTGCTTCCACTCGCTCAGAAATATACATGGGCCATAGAAGAAGCCAAGAACCTGACCTGGCATCATGACATCGGGTTCATTGTTAATTGCAGCTTCGGTAACGGTTTGCGTCTGACGGCCGATCCGTCTTATAAAGATGTGATGGTACAGGCTGCCAAGTCATTATCGACCCGTTTCCGTGAGGCTCCCCAGGTAATCCAGTCATGGAATGTAGATAAAGGATGGCAGTCGGAACGCGGTTGGGAATGTCCGGTGATTATCGACAATATGATGAACCTGGAGCTGATGTTCGAAGCGACCCGTCTATCCGGTGATTCCTCTTTTTATAACATAGCGATTGCTCATGCAGACCGTACGTTGCAGGAACATTTCCGTCCGGACGGCAGCTGTTACCATGTCATCGATTATAGTCTGAAAGATGGTTCCGTTCGTAACCGCCATACGGCACAAGGATATGCGCATGAATCGGCCTGGAGCCGCGGACAGGCGTGGGCTATTTACGGATTCGTTGTTTGCTACCGTGAAACGGGTGATCGCAAATATCTGGACCAGGCGTTGAAAACATTCAATTTCATGAAGAATCATAAAGCAATGCCGGCTGACCTGATCCCTTATTGGGATATGGATGCACCGAACATTCCGAATGAACCGCGTGATGTTTCAACTGCTTCCTGTATTGCTTCCGCATTGTATGAAATCAGTACGATGGATGTGGAAGATGCCGTAGCGTATAAGACATATGCCGACAGTATCATGACTTCGCTGGGTTCTCCGGCTTACCGGGCTGCTCTGGGAACGAACGGTAACTTTCTCCTGATGCATTCCGTAGGCAGTATTCCTCATAACTCGGAAATAGATGTTCCGTTGAACTATGCCGATTACTATTTTATGGAAGCGTTGAAACGTAAGAAGGAGTTAGAGTCGAAATAATATTTTCTTATGAGAAAAGGTATGAAATGGATATGCGGAGCAGCTGTCATTCTGATGATGGCTGCCTGCAATACGAGACCGGCAGATGAATGGCAGTTGGTCTGGGAAGAAAACTTTGACCAGGCAAACGGGTTGGATACGACAAACTGGTCGAAAATTCCCCGTTGGGCACCGGAGTGGGCAAAATATATGTCTGACAGTGAACTCTGTTATGATTTGGTTGACGGTAATCTTGTTTTGAAAGGTTTAATCAATCCGGACCGTTCGACAGATACGGTTCCTTACATTACCGGAGGCATCTATACTAAATATAAGCGTGCTTTCCATGGAGGCCGGTTAGAGATAAAAGCACAGCTGGGATGTGCCACCGGGGCATGGCCGGCCATCTGGCTAAAACCGTTTGAAGAAGCGAAGTATCCCTGGCCGTCGGGCGGCGAGATAGATATCATGGAGCATCTGAATTATGATAGCATTGCTTATCAGACAGTTCATTCTACTTATACGCATAACCTGAATATCAAGAAAGACCCGCCTCAGGGAAGTACCGGGCCTATCGATCCGGCAGGTTATAATGTATATGCCGTAGAAATGTATCCGGATAGCCTCGTTTTCTTTATAAATGATGTACGAAACTTTTCATATCCCCGCATAGAAACCGATAAAGAAGGTCAATTCCCATTTGACAAACCCTATTATCTGTTAATCGATATGCAGCTGGGTGGCCCCTGGGTCGGTCCTGTCAACCCGGAAGATCTTCCGGTCGAGATGAAGGTCGACTGGGTTCGTTATTATCAGAAGAAAAAATAATCGTTGAAGGCAGGCATTAGTCTGCCTTCTTTTTCTTGTATTCCGCCGGTGTCGTATCGAACTGTGCTTTGAAGCAACGGGTGAAATAACGGGGGGAACCAAAACCCAGCATGTCGGAGATCTCGGCAATCTGCAAATCCTGACGGGTTATCAACAAGGTGGCGGCCCGCTTCAATTTACAATTCAGGACGAAATCGTTTGGTGTCATTCCGGTCAGGGCTTTGAACTTGGCATAAAGCGAGCTGCGGCTCAATCCCAGTTCTTTAGCCAGGGTATTCATGTCGAATTCCATATTACTCAGGTTTTCTTCTACGATTCGGTTTACCGTGTCCATAAACTTCTGGTCGATCGGGTTGCTGGCCAGCGATTGCGTATCGAAATCCCTTTGCTCGTTGAACTTCTTTTGCAGGATAATACGGTTGCGCACCAGGTTGTTGCAACGGGCAAGCAGTACTTTGGCATTGAACGGCTTGCTGATATAATCGTCGGCTCCCCGCTGCAAACCTTCTATGCTTTGCTCTGCCGAACCGAGCGCTGTCAACAGGATGACCGGTATATGACAGATGTCGAAATCATTCTTGATCTTCAGGCACATTTCGGTTCCAGACATTTCAGGCATCATGATGTCGCTGACGATGATATCCGGCTTTTGGGAACGTGTGATCTCCAGTCCCTCTTTTCCGTTCCGTGCCAGTAAGACATTATAAACCGGCGAGAATAGCGAGTTCAGTATCTGGAGCAGTTCTTCGTTGTCATCGACCAACAGGATGGTGTAGGTGGCATCTGTCTCGGCCAGAGATAATTCGGAGGTACTTTCGGGAATTTCCTGGGTCAGACTTTCCGGCAGTATCTCGTTGCGGATCATCTCTTTCTCCGGTTGTACAAACTGGCATTCACCTTCTTTGAAATGGCTTCGGCCCTTCGGCAGATGCACAATGAATATGCTTCCGTATCCCGGCGTACTTTCTACCTGTATTTTTCCATGATGCAACCCGATGATGCTCTTGGTTAGCGACAGACCGATACCGGTGCTCGGCTGCGATATTCCCGATGAGTTATTTCCTGCCTGGTAGAAACGGTCGAATATCTTGTCGATATCTTCTTTGCTGATACCGATGCCGTTGTCTATGATTTTTATGATGATCGCCTGGTCATTCTCTTCGACGACCATTTCGATGGCAGCACCCGGTTTTGAATATTTGAATGCGTTCGACAGCAGGTTGTAGAATACCTTTTGCATCTGTTTCGGGTCGAACCAGCATTCGATATCTTCCGCCCCGGAGGTGAACTGATAAGTCACCGAACGGCTGGATGCATATTCGTAAAAAGACAGATAGATTTCTTTCAGGAAAGGGATGATGTTTTGTTCATATACTTTCAGTTTTACATGACCTTGTTCCAGTTTGCGGAAATCCAGCAACTCACTGATCAGCATCCGCATATTATGCGTGTTCCTGTATATTTTCAGTAGTTTGTTGTAGGTGGATGGGGCCACCGAACTGCTTTGCAGCAAGAGTTCTATCTGCGAAATGATCAGGGTAAGCGGTGTCCGGAACTCATGCGAGATGTTTGAAAAAAACTGTAGTTTAGCCTGGTTCAGTTCCTCGATCCTCTCTTTTTCTTTCCGTTCAAACTCCAATGAAGTTCTGAGCAGCAACTGCGATTGTTTGAAGCGGAAGAAGCCGTAGATCAACCCGCTGCCGACCAGCACGTATAAGAGATAAAATAACGGTGTGGCATAGAGCGGGGAATGGATCGTGATGCCCATCCGGATCGTTTGCGGTTCGATCTTTGTGTCGTATTGTTTCTCACGCACGACCAGGGTATATTTGCCTGGATTGAGGTTCGTGTACTGGATGCTGTTGTCGGTATTGTTGATCCATTTGTTGTCGAAGCCTTCCAGCATGTATTCGTAAGCCGTCTCTTTCAACGTATTGATATAGTTGTTCGAGTTGAATGAGATGATGAGGTTGTTCTGATTGTGGTTCAACTCTATTTCCTGCGTATAAGGCAAAGCTTCGGAGAGAACCCGTGAACGGTCGGAAGGATTTACTAATTCATTATTGATATACAATTCGGAGAAATATAACTGGTAGTCTTTTGCAGGCCGGAACAAGTCCTGTTCGAAGAACGTACTTAAACCGTCTATTCCTCCGACAAAGATTTCGCCATTCGGGCTGACCAGCAGTCCGCATCCTTTGTTGATCCCGGAAACAGGAAGTGCGGTGCCCAGTTCTACCACCTTAAATAACTGTTGTTCCGGATCCAGGAAAGAGAGTCCTTTATCACCGGATATGATCAGGTAACCTTGTATCGACTCTTTGATATCGTAGCAATAGTTGCTTAGGATCATACTGTTTTCGGTAGTATATCCGCTGAAAGTATGATTCTTTTCATCATACAGATAGAGCCCGGCTCCGAGCGTACCGAAGAAGATACGTCCTTTTTTGTCTTCATAGATGGCAGATACCGGCTGGTTTCCCAATCCGTTTTCGCCGCAACGAAAGACTGTCCTGTCTTCCTGGTTATTCAGGTTGATCTTGTTGATGACTCTTCCTGTTGTTATCCATATATAATCCTGCGAGTCGATCAGGAAACAATGATTACCGTATTGCTTGCCTCCTTCGAAGGTCTGGGTGATCTTTTCGGTATCGAGATCCATTTTGACGCATCCCCATTGCGTCAGGAGTACCAGGTATTTGTCTTTCCAGATGGCCATCTGATTGATACGGTCGCCGGCTTTTACGGCATACGAAGGGTCTTCGAAATAAGGATTCCGGAACCGTTTCTTCGGGATATCGAATATGGATAGTCCGCCGGTGTGGGTACCGATGTAAAGCTTATTGCGGTTGGCACTGTAGGCAATAGATTTCAGATTGTCATGGGCGATAGAGTTTCTGTCGGGATCGGCCATGAAATAGGTAAATGTTTTCTTTTTCCGGTCGAAAAGGTTCAGTCCGCCGCCTTCGGTGCAGATCCAGATATTATCGTCTTTATCTTCCGTCATATGCCCGACAAAAGGGAAACTGATGCAGTCTTTCCTTGTTTTGTCTGCCGTATAAATCGTGAAAAGGTCCATTTCAGGATTGAAATAGTGGACGCCACCGTAATAAGTACCCAGCCAGATACTTCCCTGCCGGTCTTTGTAAACCGGGAAAACGGAGGAGTGGGCGAGGCTTCCGGGAAGGTTGTCGCGGGTATATACCTGGAAATGATCGTTATAGGGATTATATTTGTTTAGTCCGGTGAAGGTCCCTATCCAAAGGTTACCGGAGTTGTCTTCAACGATTCCCCTTACCTGGTTGCTGGATATATTGTTATCGTTGTGCGGATCGAAGCGGTAGCGTTTGAAATCGCCCGACGGTTCGCGTTTGTAAAGTCCGTTCATGCGGGCGGATATCCATAGGTTCCTATGTGAATCTTCGTATAAGGCATAAATATCTTCACTGGGAATGATATAGGCAAGGGGCTTGTCTTCCTCTTTCATATATAATCCGGAATTGGTCCCTATCCAGCAGCGTTTTTGGGAATCGACCATGATACAGGTTGCATGTTGGTTGGAGAGTTCCAGTTTGAAGCGGAAATGAAGTTTTTCCGTCTGTGCATCCCAGACAAAGATAGAATCGGACGCGTTCACCCAAAGTTGTTCGCCGCTGAAAGCGATCGCATTCACCCATGCTTGTTTCAGGCAGGTAAACTGCTGGGAACGCAGGTTATATCGTACCAACGAATTATCCGAATTGAAATAAATATTTCCTTGGTTGTCTCCGGTTATGAAGTCGATGCTGTTACCAACGGTTGTTTCCTTCCCGCTCTCATTCTTTAATGTCGGTTTATGCGAGGTTACGTGAACACCGTCGAAAACGCTTAACCCTTCTTCCGTCCCGAACCACATACGGCCCAGTTCATCCTGATAGATAGACATGACAGAAAGTTGCGAAAGTCCTTCTTTCATCCCGATATGTTTGAAATAGATAGGGAAGGCGTAAGACAAGATATGCAGAAATATGAAAAGGATGATTGATTTTCTCATGGCTTTTACATTATTTGAAGGCGAAGATAATGATAAATTCTGAAACAGCTTTACGTATCAGGTCATATAAAATAGTATCTTTGTAAATCAATGTAACCAATAAACTATTACATATTATGAAAGCAGATTTCAATTATGATGAATTCCCGGGTCGTTTTGCCCATTGTCTCAACGAGAAATGCGTGCGTCGTGATACCTGCCTTCGGCATCAGGTGTGGCTTCGTGTTCCTCAAACGCGCGGAGGTGTATATATTATCAATCCGGGCCACCTTGCATCTCTCACCGGCGAAGAGTGTCCTTTCTTCCTGCTCGACCAACCGCAGCGGTTCGCCAGAGGCATAACCTGCCTGTTCGATGATATCCCTTTGCGAAAAGCCGAGACAATCAAATCACAGCTTATTGCCCATCTGGGACGTAATACCTATTACCGCTGTAAACAAAAGAAGCGCCTGGTCAGGCCGAAAGAGCAGGCATATATCAAAAAGCTGTTCCTTGCCCAAGGCATTACCGAAGAGCCGCAATATGACGAATATATGGAGTATTATGATTTGGATAGAGATTGATTCATAGTCTGTTACGGACTACTGAATGATCTATCCGTATAGATGCAGAAATATCATATATTGTGATACTCAATTCTCATATATTATACGAATGTTGTATCATAATATATGAGAATATGGTATCCTAATATAAGATACAGAAGTTGTCTGGTTGCGGAATGAAAAACAGGTGCGCTTACATTCTCCGAAAGACCGGATTTCTTGGATTTTTGTGCTTGAAAATGGAAAAAGCCGTAATAGTATGGATTTTTTGCTTCCGATAAATAATAATATTAATGTACGCGCATGTACATTATATATAAGACCTTTAATATTTCTCTAACGGATTAAAGACGGAGATGAATGTGTAGCTATTGAATTATAAAATGTGAAGTGCGAAAAAGGACTGACTAATTTAAAGGTTCCTTTTTTCTAGTCACAAAATTACAACAATCTTTTTAACCACCACTCTTTTTCTCTATATTTTTTTCTTTCTCTATATCCTTTCTTATCAACAGAATAACAAAGTTAGTACAAAATTCGACCTTTCCGGTATGAACTCAAATCATACACCCAAAAATGACGAGAAAAAAGGAACGTTTAAACTCGTCATTTAACATTTGGCAGTCTCTGAACGGATCCGTGAAATGGACTTTTATAACACTATTATTAATATTAAATTTATTGATTATGAACAAAAAGTTTTCTACTTTACTAGCTTGTGCGCTGGTTGCAGGATCTTTTTCGTTTGTTACTAATGCAACAAATGAGATTCCTTACCGTACACAAGCTGTTTTGTCTGAACAATTTGATGCCTGTCTGACAGGTGTTAAGGCTATTAATCCGGACTATTATTATCAGTTGCAGGTTAATGCAAGTGGCTCTGGTCAAGCTGAAGGTGAATTTGTTGAGGGAGATTTGGCCAAAGCACAAGTCCTGGTTCAAGTACGCGATTATCAGACAGGTAATCTGACCTTGAAGGTAATGGATATCGAAAAAGCTCCTCTTACAGGTTCTTTGTGGAGAATTGAAGTAAAAGACAAAGGCCTTCGTGGTAAGGAATATGTCTTTGTAAACAGAGAAACCGGTTATACAATCAATTATGATTGTGCGGATGCGGTTACATTAACTAGTGCAAATGCTAATGTTAATGACAAAGATGCGACTATCATCAAAGACGACAATCTTCGTTGGGAATGGTATTCGGATGATGTTTCACCTGCCATTTTCGGCCCGAAGAAAGTATGGTCTTATACACATGAAGGCAGTATGGTTATGGGTTTGATGGCTAATAGCTCTAACGATGTCGTTGCTGTGAAAATCAACAAAGATTTATTGGAAGACGAAATGGCCAACATCAGCTTCCTTACATTGACAGTTCGTACTGCCGGTGCAAAGGTGTTGACTGCTGATGATATCAATTCAATGATCGATGCAGAAGGTTCATGGCGGAACAGAACCAGCAACGAGGAAGCTATCTTCAAAGCTACAGGTCTGATCAATGCTCCGGCTGCTATCACAGGCGAAGATTTGGTTACTGGTGCTTATCTGGCTAAAGAAGTGGCAGATGAAGTTCCGGCTTATGCAAATTGGGATAAAGTACAACCTAATGGCAAATTCTTCGGATACAATATTCTGTTGAATAAGAAGACTACTGACAAATATTTGATGGTAGCGACTGACGAAACTCATGAATCTATTCAGAACCCATCTTTGCATGGTGGTTTGAAGGTTGTGGATGCTCCATTTGCACGTACGACTACTCATACTGCTTGGGCTTGCGATGCTTTAATGGCTCGTTATATTTGGAAAGCTACTTATTATGCAACTAACGATAGCTTGGTACTGGAACCGTTGAATGCCTCTGTAATAACAACAGAATTGAAACAGCAGGGAAAAAAATGGGCTCAGACAAAGCTGTACGATGCTACCGGTGACGAATATTATAACACAGTGAATGCCGGTACTTCAACAGGTAATAATGTAGATCTGAACGGTGAATTTGCTAGAAAGAAAGAAAACGTTCCTGTAGCCCTGACAGCAATGAATGCTACAAGTGGTATCGATAGCCGTACAGTTATTACTGTAGGTCAGCCTCAGAATGCTACAACTATGGGACATTTGGTGGTAACCTCTGCCGGTAATGCTATTGTTGCTGCCGAGAACCATACTAATCAGCCGTTCTGCTATCCGTACGCAAATATGAACGTGAAAGTGAACTTCAATAACACTTATTTGCCTATATTGAACCGTACAACTCAGGCAACAGGTATCTATTATCTGCAACTTTCAACTACTAAGACTAACAGTTCTTTGGATGAAAAACGTTTGAATGGTTCTTATCTGGTTGCTGATTATGCAGGACACTATCGTTACGATGTTTGGGAAGCTGAACAGAACTTCGCTCACATGCCTGCAACACAGTGGGTTGTTGAACAATTGGGTTGCCCGGAAGGTGGAAACCGTTGGGTGAAGATCACAAACCGTGAATTTGCATCTCAGGCATTTATGGGTCAGTTGTATACTGCCGGAAAGAATGCAGAAGGCAAAGAATTGGTGTATATCATCAACCATAACTACCAGGGCTTGCGCGGTCATAACAATGTGGCAACTCCGGCTACAAACAATGCATTGAACTGTGCTGACACATTGATTTTCGCCGCTGTTGAAAATCCGACAATCGGCTATCTGAATATTGCTGATGATGTATTGAGAGAAAACAAATATGCTTTCAACCTGATCGAAAAAGACTTTAGTAATCAGTTCCTGTCTGCTAACGATGTAATTGAAAACTTACGTTTGTCTACTACAGCTACAAACTTTGAATTCTTCCGCGTTGCAGCTCCTGCATTCGGTTATAAAGTTGGTGGTGGTACTATCGGTGAAAAATATCTGTACAAAGTAAAAGTAAGCGATGCCAACAAGATTGATAACGATCATGTTTGGGTTGCATACGATAACAACCACAAATTTGTGATTGCTTCTGAAAATGATATCAATGCAGGTATAGACGGTTTGAAATGGGCTACATTCGCATTCAAAGAAAACAGCGAAAACGAAGGTGTTGATTGCTATACTTTAGTTCATCACGAACTGGCAACTGTAGATCATGATCAGACTGCTTATCAGCCGGTAGGCGTTCTGTCAAAAGAACTTCAGACTGCTCATACAAAAGCTATCGATCTGTGCCAGAGAGAATACGATGTATTCGATATTATTCCTGATGCAAGACCTCTGTACATGAATATGCGTGGTGATGCTGTCGTTGGCGACAAATATGCAAGCTATATCAACAGCGAAGAAAACTGCATGAAGTTTACTCACACGAAGACTGCTGGTAACTTGTTTGAAAGAAGCTTGCTTGCTGAAGGTTTACTGAACTATCTGGATATCGAAACGCTGTCTGATGCCGGTAGCAGAAAGAATGCAGCTTTGTATGTAGACGAAGTAGCAGCTGCTGTAGATTCTCGTATGCCTCAGTATATGTTTGTTATCAGACCTGATAGCGCAGTTGCTTATACTTGGTGTTCACAACACGGAATCAATTCAACTTGCGAACATTCAGCTCCTTACAAAGGCTATGTAGCAGGTGAATTCCTGGTTAACTTGAATGACTCTATTCACGCTTCTATCAACAAACTGACAGATGCAAGCAAATTCCATAGCGATAACTATACAAGACTTGCTTTCGTAGAAGCTATCCACCAGGGTGATTTCTTGTATGTTCTGAAAGCTCCGTATACAATCGCAAGCATCAGCGCTGCTGATCCTGCAACGGAAAAGATGTATGTAGTTCCTACTTATCTGGCTGCTGATCAGGAAGGTATCGTTTACGATAAGATCGCTCTTGACGGTGCACACAACAACGTAGCTTTTGCTATCCGTTATGTAGGTGATACAGAAGAAGACGGCATCATGCTTGAATCTTACGACGTAGCAATGGCTGAAGCTGATAAGTCAGAAGCCGGTATCGGTTCTTTCACTGGTGCTTGGGTTACTTTGAACGGAACAGGTGTTCCTGTATTAGGCAAGTTCCATAATGAAAACGGAAACCACGATACTGACGATTCAGTTGGTGGAGGAAATAGTGCTCCGGTAAAAGACTTTAGCCAGGTTATCAACCAGGCTGCTGTATTCGCTCCGAATGCAACTGAAGGTCCTGCAACAGATACAGAAGAAGTTGAAGTTGTTGTTGATAATACAAAATCTGCCCGACAGGATAGTGATTCTTTTACACAGCAGCATAATAACAACTCCTTTTGTGATCGTCACGGAAAGGCATGAAGACAAGGTGATTTATCGCGCAAACGCGCCCGTCGGCGTCTTCCTATCTTGCGGGAGACGGTATGGGGACGGTGCGCCCGCTCTTTCCATTTTTTATAAATTATAGCACAGCGGATGTAAATAATCAAGCGGCAAAGAAAGCGATTTGCCCGAAATTCAAATTACGAAAAATGTTTGCTTTTTATAAATCCGGGCGGGAAATTGTATTGCTATATCGAACGCGGAAGCTTATACTTAAGGCAGAAACGGACCTGAATGAGAAGACAAGAGAAGCAGTGATATGAAAGAAACGGTAATAAATGCTTTTGCGGATAAGGCCGTGTTGGAAAGGCTTTTTACAAATGGCCCGGGCGAGCTTCTGGCGGTCAATTCCAAAGCGGGCTATCTGAAAGCGGGGCAGGATGTATATATGCTCTGTTCCGCCGATCTTGGCATAACGCCCATCGGTATCGCCGTGGACGACTATGCCGCCGCGGCGGCGGCTCTGCGGCTTTCCGCAGGCGGGCGCTTCGACACGGCAGACAATGCGCTTGTGTTTCGCGGCGGGGTTCTGCGCGTGCAGCCGTACCCGCGGCGCGCGCCGCAGGAACCGTGTGGCACTTTCCGCACGGAGAGGATAGAGGCGGCGGCAAGACTGCTCAGCACTCTTGGCAGGACAAGCGGACTTGTGCCGCTTGCGGATGCCCTCTGTCTGGGGGCGGCGCCGGAAAAA
>ERZ857882.2549-NODE-2549-length-18636-cov-10.526775_pt1 | contig 18636 bp, 15 predicted proteins | sample MGYA00519697_ERZ857882 | MGnify/ENA primary metagenome ERZ857882 (study PRJEB31778, sample SAMEA3449373) | human gut metagenome | biome: human gut; feature: human-associated habitat; material: faeces | place: United Kingdom | collected 2010/2012 ...
ACCGCCGCAATGCCCGCCGCGCCCGCGCGGCCCGCCGTCCGGGGCCCCTCGCTCTGGCGCCTGCTGCTGCGGGCCGGGCTCCCTGTCTTTTTCTTCCCGCTGGCGGCCCAGGGCATTTTAAAAGACGGCGTCACCACCTGGGTGCCCAGCTTCACCGCCGAGGCCTACAGCCTCACCCCCGCGCTGTCGGTGTTCGGCACCATGTTTCTGCCGCTGGTAAACCTGGGCGGGGTGTATCTGGCCTCCTGGCTGGACCGCCGCGTTTTCAAAAACGAGCTTGCCAGCACCGGCGCGCTGTTTTTGCTGAACACCGGCTTCATCGCCCTTTTATACTTTGCCAGGGGGGCCGGGCCCTGGCCCGCCTACCTTCTTTTGGCCCTGGCCACCACCACCATGATGGGGGCCAACACGCTTTTCGCAAGCTCCATGCCGCTGGCGTTCGCGCCCTGGGGCCGGTCCAGCTCGGCGGCCGGCGTGCTGAACTTCTGCATCTATGTGGGGTGCAGCGTTTCGATCTGGGGCACCGGCTTTGCCAGCGCCGCCCTGGGCTGGGGGTCCACCATCCTGGGCTGGGCCGGCCTCTCGCTGGCCGGGGGGCTGTTCTGCGCAGCGGCGGCGCGCCGCTGGCAGCGGTTCAAACAAACCTGAAATTGAAAAGGGAAGGGGAACGCCCATGTTTTTTGGTCTGAACGCCGCCCAGCAGGCGGCGCTGGAAGCGTACTATCCGCAGGGGACCGGCTTTTTGGCCGGGACCGACGTTTTTGTGGAAACCGGGGGCGCGGGCCTCGAGGTCACGGTGCGGCAGCGCCGGGCGGTGCTCCGGCTGGAACGGCCGGAGCTGTTCGGCCGGGGCCTTCTTCTTTTGGAGGACGCCCTCGCCCTGGGGGGCGATTGCCGCCTGTGCGAGACCCCCTCCTACCGGGAGCTCGGCATGCTGCTGGACTGCTCGCGCAACGCCATCCCCACCTTCGGGACCTTCTGCCGCCTGGCGGTCAGCCTTTCCAAAATGGGCTATACCACCCTTCAGCTTTACATGGAAGACACCTACCAGCTGGAAGGCTATCCCTATTTCGGCTACCGGCGGGGCGGCTTCACCGAAGCCGAGCTGCGCCGCATGGACGACTTTGCCGCGCAGCTGGGGCTCGAGCTGGTGCCCGCCATCCAGACCCTGGCGCACCTGGGGCAGTCGCTCAAATGGAAGGCCTTCGAGCCGGTGCGGGACCTGGGCGATATCCTTTTGATCGACGACGAAAACACCTACCGCCTCATCGGCGCCATGTTCGCCTCGCTGGCCCGCAGCTTCCGCAGCCGGCGGGTCAACATCGGCATGGACGAGGCGCATCTGGTGGGGCTGGGCAATTACCTCCGGCAGCACGGCTATCAGGACCGGATGCAGCTCATGCTGCGCCATTTCGACCGGGTGTACCGGCTCGCCCAACAGCACGGTTTTTCGGTGATGCTGTGGAGCGACATGTTCTTCCGCCTGGCCACCGGCGGCGATTACTATGCGCCGGGCTGCCGGGTGGACCCCGCCATCCGGGCCGCCCTGCCGCCGGATGTGACCCTGATCTATTGGGACTATTATTCCGAGGATCCGGCCCTCTACGACCGCATGTTCCAAAAGCACCGCGAAATGACCCGGAACCTTCTGTTCGCGGGCGGGGCCTGGAAATGGCTGGGCTATTTCCCGGGCAATGGGTTCAGCATGCATGTGGCGGACCTGGCCCACGCCAGCTGCCGCAAAAACGGGGTGGACCGGGCCCTGGTCACCGCCTGGGCCGACAACGGCGCCGAGTGCTCGCCCTTTGCGGTGCTGCCCACCCTGCAATACTGGGCCGAGCTGTGCTATCAAAACGGCCCGGCCCGGCTGGAGCGCCACTTTTCCAGCTGCTGCCAGGGGGCGGACCTGCAAAGCTTTCTCTGCCTGGACGAGCCGCAGTACACCCCCGGCAACCCAAAACCCGGCCGGGTGTCGGTCAATCCAACCAAATACCTGTTTTACCAGGACCCCCTGTGCGGCCTGTTCGACGCGCACCTCGACCCGGTCACTTACCCCGCGCACTTTGCGCGCTGCGCGGCCCTTCTGGCCGAAGCCCGGCAAAAAAACCCCGCCTGCTGGCAGTATCTCTTCGACACCTCAATCGCGATGTGCCGGGTGCTGGAACAAAAATGCGCCCTGGGCAGGCAGCTCCGCCAGGCCTACCAGGCGGGCGACCGGGCCGCCCTGCAGGCGCTCCAGCTCCAGGCGCTGCCCGCGCTGCGCAGCAGCCTCCGGCAGTTTCTCGCCCTGTTCCACCGGCAGTGGCTTCAGGAAAACCGGGCCTTCGGGCTGGACGTGATCGATCTGCGGGTGGGCGGCCTTCTGCAGCGGCTGGATACCGCGGCCGAACGCCTGGGCGCGTATCTCGGGGGCGAGGCAGAGCGCCTGGAAGAGCTGGAAGAGCCCTTGCTTGCCTTTGAGCCCGGCGCCGCAGGGCAGGACCTGTACGTCCATTACTGGCACTCCATGGTCTCGGTCTCGGACCTTTCGCTCAACTAGCGCGGGCGCTCCCGGCGCCCAAAAACAACCCGCGGCGCCCCGGCGCCGGACCCCCAGGGAGGGGGCGCTGTAAACACAGCGCCCCCTCCCTGTTCAATTGTGACAGACCTGTTAGAATGTTTTGTCTTCCGGTAAGCTTGTGGTAAGATTGTTTTGTTAGGATAGGGGTGTGGAAAGGCGGCATGCCTCCCACAAAGCTTTTTATAGGAGGCAATCGGCAATGGCCATTTTGCAAACGCGTGATCTCAAAAAATACTACGGCGCCGGCGAGGCGCAGGTAAAAGCCCTGGACGGGGTGAATCTCTCGGTGGAGGAAGGGGAGTTCGTGTCCATCGTGGGCACCTCGGGCAGCGGCAAATCCACCCTTCTGCACATGCTGGGCGGGCTGGACCGCCCCTCCTCCGGCTCAGTGCTGGTGGGCGGCAAGGATATTTTTTCTCTGAAAGACGACGAGCTCACCATCTTCCGCCGCCGCAAGATCGGCTTTGTGTTCCAAAGCTATAACCTGGTGCCGGTGCTCAACGTATACGAAAACATCGTCCTGCCCATCGAGCTGGACGGCAATCAGGTGGACCGGGGCTACGTGGACCAGGTCATCGCCACCCTGGGCCTCTCGGACCGGCTCACCCGGCTGCCCAGCCAGCTCTCGGGCGGCCAGCAGCAGCGGGTGGCCATTGCCCGCGCCCTGGCCGCAAAGCCCGCCATCGTCCTGGCCGACGAACCCACCGGCAACCTGGACTCCAAGACCAGCTAGGACGTGCTGGGCCTCATCAAGATCACCAGCCGCAAGTTTGGCCAGACCATCGTCATGATCACCCACAACGACGAGATCGCCCAACTGGCCGACCGGATCGTGCGCATCGAGGACGGCCGCATCAAAGGGGGCGACGGGCAATGCTGAAGGTCAACAACCGCAAAGCGGTCAGCCGGCTGGCGCTGCGCAGCTTTGCCGCAAACCGCACCCGCAACCTCATTGCGGTGGGGGCCATTGCCCTCACCGCGGTGCTCTTCACCACCCTGTTCACCCTGGGCCTCGGCGCGGTGGATAACCTGCAGAAGGCCACCATGCGCCAGGCGGGGGGCGACGGCCACGCGGTGCTCAAATACCTCACCGACGAACAGTACGGCGCGGTAAAGGGCCACCGCCTCATCGACCGCATCTCCTACAACCGCCTTTTGGCCGACAGTGTGGATAACCCCCAGCTCATCAAGCGCCGGGGCGAATTTTATTACATGGACGCCACCGGCCTGGAGCTCACGGTGCACGGCAAGCCTGTGCGGCGCGAGTTCGTGCTCTCCGGCTGGTGGGAGGCCGACCCCGTGTTCAACGTCGCCATTTTCGGCGCCTCCCGCGCCTATGTAGACGCCCACGCCGCCGAGCTCGCCAACACCTATGCGGCCGACCGCTCCATGACCGGCGTCATCAACAGCTACATCATGTTCCACAACACCTTTGATCTTGAGGGCAAGCTGGCAAAGCTCCTGGCCGACAGCGGGTATCAAAGCACCGACGAAGCCGCCCCCAATTTTATCTCCTCCAACACCAACTGGGCCTATCTGTCCGCCGGCTTCTCCTTTGATCCCGGCATGCTGCTGGCAATGCTGGGCGCGCTGGCGCTCATTGTTTTCACGGGTTATCTCATCATCTACAACATCTTCCAGATCTCGGTGGTCAAGGACATCCGCTTTTACGGCCTGCTCAAAACCGTGGGCGCCACCGGCAAACAGCTCAAGGCCATCATCCGGCGGCAGGCGCTGCTCCTGGCGGCGGTGGGCATCCCGGCCGGGCTGCTCCTGGGCTTTTTCCTGGGCAGGGTCCTGGTGCCGGTGCTGCTGCAGAATACCTTCAACGGCCTGGGCGTGGCCCAGGTCAAGGTCCAGGCGGACCCGCTCATTTTTGTGGGCAGCGCCCTGTTCGCCCTGGTCACGGTTTTTCTCAGCACCGGCAAGCCCGGCCGCCTGGCCGCCTCGGTCTCGCCGGTAGAGGCCGCCCGCTACACCGGCGGCGGCAAAAAAGCCAAAAAGGAAAAGCGCAGCACCGACGGCGGCAAGCTGCCCCGCATGGCGCTCTCCAACCTCTCCCGTGACCGCAGGCGCACCGTGCTGGCCGTGCTCTCCATGGCGCTCAGCCTGGTGCTGTTCAACACGGTGTTCACCCTGGCGGGCGGCTTTGACATGGACAAATTCCTCTCCCGCTTCACCGACACCGACTTTCTCGCCGCCCAGGCCGAATACTTCAACTATCAGTTCCGCGGCCCGGAAAACGAGCTCTCCGAGAGCCTGGTCCAGGCGGTCATGGCGCAGGACGGCTTTGCCGCGGGCGGGCGCCTTTTCTCCAACAACCGGGATTTTGAGTATTTCACCGCCGAGGACCCGGCCCTCAGCGGCGTCAACCAGGGGCTCGACGGGCATGGGAACCCCCTCTGCGCGGTCTACGGCCTCGAGGACCTGCCCCTCTCCCGCCTGGAGGTGGTGGAGGGCGAGCTGGACCTGGAAAAACTGGCCACCGGCGATTACATCCTCGAGGGCCTTCAGTGCGACGACAACGACCGCCCCTACCCGGGCAGCTCGCATTTCAGCATCGGCGACACAATCACCCTGCACAACAACAAGGGCCGCACCGATTCCTCTCCCGGCGAATACACCACCCGCAGCTTCACCCTGCTGGCCAAGGTCAAAATAAAAACGTTTACCTCCAGCGACGGCAGCTCCTGGGATTACAGCTATTATCTGCCCGCCGGCGTGTACAAAGGGCTGGTGGCCGACCCCGGCCTCATGAGCTACGCCTTCAATGTGGCCGAAGGGCAGAGCGAGGCCATGGAGGCCTTCCTCAAAAATTACACCGAAACGGTCGAGCCCACCATGCACTACTCCTCCAAGGGCACCCGCGCGGCCGAGTTCCAGGGCATGCAGAACACCGTGCTGCTCATCGGCGGGGCGCTCTCGCTTATCATCGGGCTCATTGGCATCCTGAATTTCGTCAACTCGGTGCTCACCAGCATCGTCACCCGCCGGCGGGAGTTTGCCACCCTGCAGGCCGTGGGCATGACCGGCCGCCAGCTGCGCCGCATGCTCACCCTCGAGGGGCTTTACTACGCCCTGTTCGCGGGGGCGGCCTCCCTGGCCCTGGGCGCCCTGGTCTCGGTCACCGTGGTAAAAAGCATCGTGGGCGGCCTGTGGTTCTTCAACTACCGCTTTTTGCTCTGGCCCGTGCTGGCGGCCCTGCCCTTCCTTCTGGCGCTGGCCGTGCTGGTGCCCCGGCTGGCCCTGCGCTTTTCCTCCAAAGAAAGCGTGGTGCAGCGCCTGCGAGAGGAAGCGGCGTAATTTCCGCCCCCGCCCTTTCAAAAAAGCCCCCGCGCAATGCCCGTCAGGGCAATGCGCGGGGGCTCGTTTTTCATCGGGGCAGGGGAGAGGTCATTCCATGGGCTTTTCTTCCTCGGCCTCGTCCAGCCGCTCGGTCAGCTGTTCCATGGCCTCCTCGCTCTCCAGCTCTTCGGGCGCGGCGCCCTCGTCAAACACCACGGTGGCCTGCTTTTTCTCGGCGCAGGCAAAATACAGCGCCGCGGCCAGGAACACAAACTTCACCGCCAGCACGGCCCAGCTCAAAGCGGTGTTCTGTGCCAGGCTCTGGTTAAAGCCGGAAAGGGTCACCACCACGATCTGCTGCTCCAGGTCGATGGCCGCCAGGTTCACCACAAAATACACCCCCACCAGAGCGCACAGCTGGCGCTTTTGGGCGCAGGTAAAGGGCTCGGTGCGGGCAAAGGCTTTCACCACCACCCAGCCGAACACGAACAGGGCGGCAAACTCAAAGCCCACCTGCATGGGGGAATTTGCCAGCCCCATATTCGTCAGGGCCATGCGCATGCACAGGGCCATCCAGCCAAAGGCCAGCGCAAAGAAAACGGCGGAAAGGGTCCGGTTGTTGTCTTTCATTTTCAAAACTCCTCACATATGTCGGGTGGTTTTATCAAAGCGCGCCGCCAGGGGAACCCCGGCGGCGCGCCGTGCGTTGCATCTGCCGCCTGCGGGTTTATTCCTCGTCGGCGGGGGCTTCTTCCTCCGCCTGCTGCGCCTCCTCGGCGGCCAGCGCGGCGATCTCCTCCTCGGTCAGTTCCTCCTCGGGTTCCGCCTCGGGCTTTTCGGTCTCCGCTTCCTCCGAGCGGTCGGTGCGGGCCACGGTCACCACCCGGTCGCCCTCGGCGATCCGCATCACCCGCACGCCGCTGCCGTAGCGGCTCTGCACGTTGATGTCCTCCGCGTGCATCCGGATGATGATGCCCTCCTGGCTGATCAGGATGATATCGTCCTGGTCGTCCAGGATCTTGATGCCCGCCACTTCGCCCTTGCGGTAATTGCGGATGCCCTTGCCGCCCCGGCTCTGCAGCCGGTAATCGTCGATCCGGCTGCGGCGGCCCTTGCCGCTGTCGGTCACTGTAAACACCGAAGCCCCCGGCCGCAGAATGCCCGCGCCGATCACATAGTCGTCCTCGGCCAGCCGGATGGCCCGCACGCCGTGGCCCAGGCGGCCCATGCCGCGCGCCCCCGCTTCGTTAAAGCGGATGGCCATACCGCCGTGGGTGGCCACCAGCAGCTCGTCCCCGCCGCCGGTAATGCGGCACCAGGCCAGCGCGTCGCCCTCGTACATGGTCACCGCCAGCAGGCCGTTTTTGCGGATGTTGGCGTAAGCCTCAATGGGGGTGCGCTTAATCACGCCCCGCCGGGTGATCATGGTCAGGTAGCCCGAGGCGTTCTCGGCGGGCATGCGCAGCATGCGGATCACCTTTTCCTCGTTCTGCAGCGGCAGCAGGTTCACAATGTTGGTGCCCTTGCTGGTGCGGCTGCCCTCGTAGATCTGGTAGCCCTTCAGCCGGTACACCCGGCCCTGGTCGGTCACAAACAGCACAAAGTCGTGGGTCGAGCCAATGAACAGCTCCTCCACAAAATCCTCGTCCTTGTGCGAAAGGCCCGAGATCCCGCGCCCGCCGCGCTTCTGCACCTGATAGGTGTCCTGGCTCTGGCGCTTGATATACCCCTCGTGGGTCAGGGTGAACACGCAGTCCTCCACCGGGATCAGGTCCTCAATGTCCACCTCGCCGCTCACATGGGCGATCTCGGTGCGGCGCGCGTCGCCGTATTTTTCCTTTAGGGCAAGCAGCTCTTCCTTCACAATGGCGCGCACCCGGGCGTCGTCGGCCAAAATGGCCTGCCAGTCGGCGATCCTGCCGTGCAGTTCGTCCAGTTCGTTCTGGATCTTTTTGATCTCCAGGCCCGCAAGCCGCCCCAGGGGGAATTTGCAGATGGCCTCGGCCTGGGGCTCGTCGAACCCAAACTGTTCCATAATGGCGGCCTTCGCCTCGGGCTGGCCGCCGCCGCAGTGGCGGATGGCGTAGATCACCTCGTCCACAATGTCCACCGCGCGGGCAAGGCCTTCCAGAATGTGGGCCCGCTCCTGGGCCTTTTTCAGGTCAAACTGGGTGCGCCGGCGGATGACCTGGTCCTGGAACTCCACATACCGCTCCAGCATGGTCTTCAGGGTCATGATCTTGGGCACGCCGCCGTCCAGCGCCAGCAGGATCACGCCCACCGTGTCCTGCAGCTGGGTGTAGCGGTACAGCTGGTTCAGCACAACCTGGGGGTTGGCCTCTTTTTTCAGCTCCACCACCACCCGCATGCCGTGCCGGTTCGACTCGTCGTTCAGGTCGCTGATGCCCTCGATCCGCTTGTCCTTCACCAGGTCCGCAATGTTCTCGATCATGCGGGCCTTGTTCACCATATAGGGGATCTCGGTGATCACGATCTGGAACCGGCCGTTCTTTTTCTCCTCGATCTCGGCGCGGCCGCGCAGGGTGATCTTGCCGCGGCCGGTGGCATAGGCGGCCCGGATGCCCGAGCGGCCCATAATAATGCCGCCGGTGGGGAAGTCCGGCCCCTTGATGTGCTCCATCAGGCCCGCCAGGCCCAGCTCCGGCTCCTCGATCAGGGCCACCGCCCCGTCGATCACCTCGCTCATGTTGTGGGGCGGGATGTTGGTGGCCATGCCCACCGCAATGCCGGTGGACCCGTTCACCAGCAGGTTCGGGAAACGGCTGGGCAGCACGATGGGCTCTTTTTTGGTCTCGTCAAAGTTCGGGCCAAAATCCACCGTGTCCTTTTCAATGTCGGTCAGCAGTTCCACCGCCATCTTGCTCATCCGGGCCTCGGTGTACCGGTAAGCGGCCGGGGGGTCGCCGTCCACGCTGCCAAAGTTGCCCTGGCCGTCCACCAGGGGGTACCGCATGGAAAAATCCTGCGCAAGGCGCACCATCGCGTCGTACACGCTGGCGTCGCCGTGGGGGTGGTAAGCGCCCAGCACCGCGCCCACCGTGTCGGCCGACTTGCGGTAGGGGTGCTGCGGGTCGTTGCTGCGCTCGTGCATGGTGTAAAGGATGCGCCGGTGCACCGGCTTCAGGCCGTCCCGCACGTCGGGCAGCGCCCGCGCCACAATCACCGACATGGAGTAGTCCAAAAACGCGCTCTCTATTTCTTCCTTCACGTCCCGCACGATCAGCTTGGTGCCGGTGCCCGGGATCATCACAAAGTCTTCATTCACTGGTGTTCACCTGTCACTTTCTTGCCGTAGGCCCATTACACATCGAGCGTGGCATACTTGGCGTTGCGCTCAATGAACTCGCGCCGGGGCTCCACCTTGTCGCCCATCAGGATGGTAAACGCCTCGTCGGCCTTTTCCGCATCCTCAATGCTGATCTGCACGATCACCCGGTTGTTGGGGTCCATGGTGGTCTCCCACAGCTGTTCCGGGTTCATTTCGCCCAGGCCCTTGTACCGGTTGATCTTCGCGCCGGGCATCCCGGCCGAAAGCGCCGTCATCTCACTCTCGCTGTAGGCGTATTTTACCTGTTGGCCCTTCTGCAATTTAAACAGGGGCGGCTGGGCGATATACACAAAGCCACCGTCGATCAGCGGGCGCATAAACCGGAAAAAGAAGGTCAGCATCAGGGTGCAGATATGGCTGCCGTCCACGTCCGCATCGGCCATGATGAACACCTTGTGGTAGCGCAGCTTGGAAACGTCGAACTCCTCGCCGATGCCGCACCCCAGCGCGGTGACCACCGGCATCAGCTTCTCGTTGCCGTACACCTTGTCCAGCCTGGCCTTTTCCACGTTCAGCATCTTGCCCCACAAGGGCAGGATCGCCTGGATGTTCGAGTCGCGCCCCATCTTGGCGCTGCCACCGGCCGAATCGCCCTCAACGATGTAGATCTCGGTCTTGGTGGGGTCCTTTTCCCGGCAGTCGGCCAGCTTGCCGGGCATGCGGCTGGTCTCCAGCGCCGACTTGCGGCGCACCAGCTCCCGGGCGCGCTTTGCCGCCTCCCGGGCGCGGGCGGCCTGGGTGGCCTTTTCAAACACGGCCTTGGCAACGCCCGGGTTCTCCTCAAAAAACTCCTTGAGCTTTTCGTACACCATGCCGGAAACAAGGCTCCGCACCTCGGTGTTGCCCAGCTTTGCCTTGGTCTGGCCCTCAAACTGGGCGTCGGTCAGCTTCACGCTGATCACCGCGGTCAGGCCCTCCCGCACGTCGCTGCCCGAAAGGTTGTCGTCCTTTTCCTTCAAATAGCCCTTTTCCCGGCCAAAATCGTTGAACACCCGGGTCAGGGCCGCCTTGAAGCCCTCCTCGTGGGTGCCGCCGTCCGGGGTGTGCACGTTGTTGGCAAAGCTCAGCACCAGCTCGTTGAAGCTGTCGTTGTATTGCAGGGCGATCTCGGCAATGATGTCGTTCTGCTGGCCCTTCAGGTAAATTACCTGGGGGTGCAGCACGGTCATCTGGCGCTTCTCGTGGATGTGCTCCACAAAGCTGCGCACGCCGCCCTCGTAGCACATCGACTCCCGCAGGACCTCGTCGCCCCGCTCGTCGGTCAGGGTAATGCGCACGCCGGCGTTCAAAAACGCCTCTTCCCGCAGGCGGGTGCGCAGGATCTCATAATCATACTCGGTGCTCTCGGTAAACATCACCGGGTCGGCCTTAAAGGTCACCACCGTGCCGCTGGAAGCGGCGGGGCCCACCTTTTTCAGCTCGCCGTCGGCAACGCCGCGCCGGAAGGTCTGCACATACTCGCTGCCGGCCTTGCGCACCCGCACCTCCAGCCACTCCGAAAGCGCGTTCACCACGCTGGCGCCCACGCCATGCAGGCCGCCCGCCACCTTGTAGCCGGAGTTATCCCCGCCGAACTTGCCGCCCGCGTGCAGGATGGTGAACACCACCGTCACGGCGGGAATGCCCATTTTCGGCTGGATGTCCACGGGGATGCCGCGGCCGTTATCGCTCACCTGAATGATGTTGCCCTTTTTGATGGTGACCTCAATGTGGTCGCAAAAACCGGCCAGCGCCTCGTCGATGGCGTTGTCCACGATCTCATACACCAGATGATGCAGGCCCCGGGGCCCGGTGGACCCGATATACATGCCCGGGCGCTTGCGCACCGCTTCCAGGCCTTCCAAAACCTGGATCTGGCTGCCGTCGTAATCCTCGGCCTGGCCGATCTGCTGTTCCTGGTTCAGTTCTTCTGCCATTGTCGTTCCTCCTGTGCTTTGCGTCTTACAACCCGGCGCGCGGTGCGTTTATCCCGCCGCCAACATGAAAACAGAGCCTTCGGCTCTGGGGTGTCAGTATTGGTTTAATTGGTCCATCCGGCCGCAGCGCTTTTCCAGCGTTTTCGACGAGATGGGGCTGATGAACACCGTGTCATCGGGGAAATCGGCCACCACAAAACTTTTCGGCAGCTCGTCGCTCAGGGTCACCACCGCGCCCTCCTCCTCGGCATGGCGCAAAAACGCGCGGGTGTGCTTTGCCACCGAGCTGGTATCAATGTCAAAAATTCCAATGATGTCCCGCGTGTGGACCACATAATCCTGCCCCAAATGCAGATACAAAAGCTTCCCCTCACATCTCTTTTACTTCGCCCTGCTCCACCCGGAACATGGCGCCCTCTGTTTTGTGGAACAGGCTGGAATCACAGGCGGTCACAATGGTCTGCTTCTCCCGCATGCGGGTCAGCAGGTATTCCTGCCGCTGGGGGTCCAGCTCGCTCAACACGTCGTCCAGCAGCATCACCGGGTGCTCGCCGGTCACGCTCTGGGCCACGCTGGCCTCGGCCAGCTTCAGGCTCAGCACCGCGCTGCGCTGCTGGCCCTGGCTGGCAAACACCCGGGCCGGCTGGCCGTCCAGCGCAAAGGTAAAATCCTCCCGGTGGGGGCCAACGGTGCAAAAGCCCGCCCTCCGGTCCGCGGCGCGGGCGGCCCGCAGAGCGTCCAGCATGTGCTCCGGCCCCTGGTCTGCGCGGTAGGCAAGGCTCAGGGCCTCGCCGCCCCGGCTCAGCTCGGCGTAATTCTGCGCCGCCAAAGGGGCCAGGCGCGCCAGGTAATCGCCGCGGCGGCGGCAGATCTCCCCGCCCTGCACCGCAAGGTCCGCGTCGAACGCGTCGCACATCTCACCGGCGCCGGGGGTGCGGTCCCAATATTTCAGCAGGCTGTTTTTTTGTGCCAGCAGCCGGCTGTAACGCCGCAGCGTGGCCACATAGCCCGGCCACAGCTGGCACAGCGCCGCGTCCAAAAAGCGCCGCCGCCCGGCCGGCCCGCTTTTCACAAGGCTCAGATCGTCCGGCTCGAACACCACGGCGGTAAACCGGCCCGCCAATGCCGCCGCCCGTCCCACCTCGGCCCCGTTCAGGCGCGCGGTGCGCCCGGGGCGGGGGGTGTCCTTCCCCCCCACGGTCAGGCGGATGTGGTCCTGCCGCCCGTCCTGCGCCTCGCTCACCCCGTCCAGCACGGAAAACTCCGCGCCGCGGCGGATCAGCTCGGCGTCCTTCGAGCCGCGGAAGCTCTTTCCCCCCGTGAGCAGCCACACAGCCTCCAAAAGGTTTGTCTTGCCCTGGCCGTTCGGGCCGCACAGCACGGTCAGCTCCGGCCCGGGGGCAAACTCCACCTGTTTCAGGTTGCGGTGGTCGGTCACGGCAAGCGATACAAGGCGCACCGGCTTATTTTCCCTGCCCAACGGCCACGGTGCGGCCGTCCAGGGTCACGGTGTCGCCGCCGCGCAGCTTTTTGCCCCGCATTTGGCACACCTCGCCGTTCACCAGCACCCGGCCCTCCTGCACCAGCAGCTTTGCCTCGCCGCCGGTCCCGGCCAGCCCCGCCAGCTTCAAAAGGGAATCCAGCTTTATAAAGTCCGTGTGGATCAAGATCCGTTCCATCGTTTCCATTCCTGTCTTTCAAAAGGGAAGAGGCCCCTCAATCATTTTTAAAGCGCACCGGCAGCACCAGGTAGATAAAGTCGGCGCCCTCCTCCGGCAGGATCTTCACGGGGGACAGGGGGCCGCTCATCTCCAGCACCACCTTTTCGCACTTGGAATTGCGCAGCGCGTCCAGCAGGTAGCGGTTGTTGAAGCCGATCTCCACCTGTTCGCCCTCGATCTTCGCCTCAAACTCGTCCACCACCTTGCCCAGGTTTGTCTGGCAGCGCACGGTCACCTTGTTGTCAAACAGAATACGCAGCGGGTTTTTCAGCCGCTCGGTAATAATCAGCGAGGCCCGCTCGATGGTGTCGATAAAATCCCGGCTTTCCAGCACCACCCGGGTCTTGTAGCCCTCCGGGATCACGTTGGCGTAATTCAAAAACTCGCCCTCGATCAGCCGCGAAAGGATCACATAGCTGCCGGTTTCAAACACCACGAACCGCCGGTTTGCCGAGATGGCGACCTCCTGGTCGTCCTCGCCCAAAAGCTTGTTCACCTCGGTCAGGGTCTTGGCGGGGATGATAATGCGGATGTGCTTTTCCGCCTGGATCGGCCGCTCCACAATTGCCAGCCGGTAGCCGTCCAGCGCCACCACGGTAAGTTTGTCCTCTTCAATGGCAAACAGCTCGCCGGTATGGGCGGGCTTTTTGTCGTCCTGGCTCACGGCGTACAGGGTCTTGTCGATCATGTCCCGCAGCATCCCGGCCGAAATGGTAAAGGTCCGGTCCGCGCCGGGGTTGGGCAGGTCGGGGTAGTCCGAGGCGCTCATGGCCAGGATGTCAAACTCCGCAACGCCTCCCTTCACCGTGGCGTTGCCCGCCTCGTTGGTGCAGATGGTCACCTCGCCCCCGGGCAGCCTGCGCACCATATCGCCCAAAAGCTTTGCCGAGAGCACGATCTCGCCCGGCTCCCGCACGTTGGCCTCAATGGTGGTGGTAATGCCCATTTCCAGGTCGTAGCCGGTCAGGGTCAGCTGGAACCCCTCCGCTTTCAGCAGGATGCCCTCCAGCGCGGGAATGGAAGAGCGCAGGGTCACCGCCTTGGACACGCCGTCGATGGCTGCCGATAGCAAGGTCTTATCGCATACGATATTCATATTTGCCGCTCCTTTCGTAAGGAAATCCTCCCAGGGAAGAAAAACTCAAAAATAGCTCTTTAAAACATACTTTTCAATAGACGTAATAGTAGGGGCCGTTGAAACCGTGGAAAAGCCCTTTCCGCCCTTTGGACAAGCCGTTTTTCCTGCCGTTTAAAATTCCACCGTTTTTGTGGACAAGATGTTGATAAGAATAAACGGCGATGTTTTGCACACCCTATGTGGAAAACCTGTTGTTAATTGTGGAAAACTATGTGAAAGACTTGCTCTTTTTTATGCCGGTTCAGGTGCGTACATTTTTAATAATGTCTTCCACGGTTTCTTTCAGGTGCCGGTCGTTTTCCAGATTGCTTTCCAGGGCTTTCAGCGAGTACACGATGGTGGAGTGGTCGCGGCCGCCGAATTCCTTGCCGATGTCCTCCATGCTCATGCCGGTGATCTCGCGCACCACATAAATGGCGGTCTGCCGTGCCGAGGAGATATTGGCCGTGCGCCGCATGCCCCGTATTTCCGCCGGGCTCACGTTGTAGGTGCGGCCCACCTCTCCAATGATCTTTTCAATGGTCACGGGCACGGGCTGGGTTTCATTCAGAATATCCTTGATGGCGTTCTGGGCCACGCCGATTACCGGCTGGATGCCCTCCAGCATGTAATAGGCGTTCAGCTTTTTCACCGCGCCCTCCAGCTGCCGGATGTTGTTTTTCAGGTGGTTCGCAATGAATTCGGCCACGTCGTCCGGAATTTCCAGGTGGAACAGCTCGGCCTTGCGGCGGATGATCGCCACCCGGGTCTCAAAGTCCGGCGGCTGGATGTCTGCGGTCAGGCCCCACTCGAACCGGGTGCGCAGGCGCTCCTCCAGGCTCTTGATCTCCTTGGCGGGGCGGTCGCTGGCCAGCACGATCTGCTTGCCGGCGTTGTGCAGGGTATTAAAGGTGTGGAAGAATTCCTCCTGGGTGCTCTCCTTGCCCGCAATAAACTGGATGTCGTCCACCAGCAGCACGTCCGCGGCCCGGTATTTCAGCCGGAACTGCTCGGTGCTGCCCTCCCGGATGGCGGTGATGATCTCGTTGGTGAATTTTTCACAGTCCACGTAAACAATGTTGAAATCCGGGTGGTTCTTTTTGATCTCGATCTGAATGGCGGTCAGCAGGTGGGTCTTGCCCAGGCCCGACTGGCCGTAGATGAACAGGGGGTTGTAAGCGCCCGAGGGGTTCGAGGCCACGGCCTGCGCCGCCGCATAGGCGAACTGGTTCGAGGGGCCCTTGATAAAGTTTTCAAAATTAAAATCATAGCGGCCGTCCGGGTCGGTGCGGGGCAGGGGCTTTTCCGCGGCCGCCTCGGGCTGCGCGGGCGCGGCGGCGGGCACCATCAGCTCCACCTCCACCTCAAAGCCCAGCATCGCGGCCAGGGCCTCCTTCAAAAGGGGGGTGTACCGGTCCCGCACGATGGTGCAGATGAAGTCGTTGCGCACGGCAAGCACCACCTTGCCGCTGCCCTCAAAGCTCACCGCTTCCAGCCCGTCGATGTACAGGTTATAGGTGGCGTCTACCAGGCGCTCTTTGCAGTATTCTTTCGCTGCATTCAAAACGTCGTTAAAGGAATCCATAGTGATGGTACGCTCCATTATCGCAAAAATTTGTATCCAAATGATTATACCATAAACCGCCGCCCTTTACAAATATAAATTACCTTAGCTATATAGGGCCGGCACAGGGTTAGCATGGGCTTAAAATTTGGAAAAAATGCCCGTGCGCCGCCCTTTGCGCCAAAAAATATCGGCTTTGGGTGTTGACAAACTCCGCGCCTTTCCAGTATACTTTTAAGTTGCAAGGTCGTCCCCTTTTGGCGGGGAACATCGCACAAAATAATAAGACCCGTAAAATGGGGAAAATGGAGGATAAAAACATGAAAAGAACGTACCAGCCCAAGAAGCGTCAGCGCAGCGGCGTGCACGGCTTTTTAAAGCGCATGGCCAGCAAGAACGGCCGCAAGGTAATTGCCGCCCGCCGTTCCAAGGGCCGCGCCAAGCTGTCCGCCTGATAAGACCGACCGCAGAGCAAGGTCGAACCGCAAGGCCGCTGAGTGATCGGTGGCCTTGTTTTTCCATATGGAGGGAACATGCGCTACCGGCCCATCACACGCAACAGGGAGTTTGGCCGGGCTTACGCCCGGGGCAGGTCCTACGTGCACCCCAAACTGGTGCTCTATGTAAATAAAAACCGCCTGGGGCACACCCGGGTGGGCCTCACCGCCACCAAAAAGGTGGGGGGCGCGGTGCAGCGCAACCGGGCGCGCCGGGTCATGCGCGCGGCGCTGTACGAAACCCTGCCCTACAATGTGGGCGGCTGGGACCTGGTGTTCGTGGCCAGGGGCCAAACGGCCCGCTGCAAAAGCGGCGAGGTGGCAAAGGCCGCCCGGCAGCTTCTGCACAGCGCGGGCCTGGTGGAATGATCGCCCGGCTGCTGGCGGCGCCCATCCGCTTTTATAAAAAGTACATTTCGCCCCATCTGGGGCATCACTGCCGTTTTCTGCCCACCTGCAGCGAGTACGCGCTGCAGGCGCTGGAGGTGCACGGCGCGGCAAAGGGCACGCTGCTGGCGGTGTGGCGCATTTTGCGCTGCAACCCCTTCGGCAAAACGGGCTACGACCCCGTTCCCGAAAAGGGCCGCTGGAAAAACGACCGGCGCAGGCTGCGCCGCGTCTGAGGCCCCCTTTCAACACAGCCACTTGTGACTTGCCCGTTTGCGCCGGTGCCAAGTCCTTCGAATAAACTATAAAAAGCCCCGGCGCGCAACCGGGGCGGAATGGACAAGTTATGGGTTTTCTAGGCTTTCTGGGTACGCCGCTCGGCTATGTGCTGAAGTGGATGTACGACTTTTTGGGCAGCTACGGCTGGGCGCTGGTGGTCTTCACCATTTTGATCCGGCTGCTCTCCTTCCCGCTGCAGCTCAAGCAGCAAAAAAACACGGCCCGCATGTCGGCCTACCAGCCGATGATCGCCGAGATCCAAAAAAAGTACGCCAAGGATAAAGACAAGCAGAACCAGGAGCTCATGCGCCTGCAGGAGGAATACGGCTACAACCCCATGGCGGGCTGCCTGCCCATGTTCCTTAACTTCTTCGTTCTGTTCGGCGTGATCGAGGCGGTGTACTATCCGCTGCAGCACATCCTGCACATCGGCAAGGACGTGCTCACCCAGGTGGCCGGGGCCATGGGCCTGAATTACGACATGTACTTCGGCAGCACCCTGATCCAGCAGGTGCAAAGCGGCACCCTTGCGGCCGACGCCGCAAAGCTGCTCACCGCCGGCCAGCTTGAGGCCATCCAGAACTTCAACGTGGTGTTCCTGGGCATCGACCTCACCCAAAAGCCCGAGCTGGCGTTCAACGCGCTGCTCATTTTCCCCATCCTCAGCGTCCTCACCATGGCCCTCACCAACGTCATCACCATGAAAATGAGCGGCCAGGAGATGCAGGGCAGCATGAAATGGATGCCCTGGATCATGAGCCTGATGTTCGTCTGGTTCGGCTTCACCGTGCCCGTGGCCTTCTCGCTCTACTACACCGTTTCCAACCTGCTCATGTTCGCCCAGAGCGTGATCCTGAAAAAAATCTACGACCCCGAAAAGATGAAGCAGCAGGTCCAGGAAGAAATCGAGGCCAAGAAAAAGGCCAAAAAAGCCAAAAAGCAGATCAAGACCGTCGATCCCACCGGCCAGGAGGTCCTCAAGGAAGTGACCGAGAGCGAAATGGCGCGCCTGCGGCTGGAAATGGCCCGCAAGCTGGACGAGGAAAAGTATAAGGACGAGCGCACCACCCCGCTGGCCGAAGAGGCAAAGGAGGAATAACCATGCGTGAAGTCATCGTGACGGGCAAAACCGTCGAGGAAGCCACCGAACAGGCCTGCCTTCAGCTCGGCCTCCCGCGGGAAGAGGTCAGCATCGAGATTCTCGAGCTGCCCACCCGCAAGCTGTTCAAATCCACCCCGGCCAAGGTCCGGGCCCCCGCCGAGGGCGGCGAGCCGGAGCCGGCCCCGGCCCCCGCTGCAGCGGCTCCGGCCCCCGCGCCCCAGCCGCCTGTGCAGCAGGCCGCTCCCGCCCCGCAAAAAGCGCCGCAGCCTTCCCCGGCGCCCAAACAGGAACCCGCCCCCGCCATGGAGGAGCGCCCTGTAGACATCGCGTCCAGCGAAAAGCTCACCGCTGCGGTGGAATACTTAAAAACCGTGTTCGCCGCCATGGGCGTGAGTGAAGTCACCCTCACCGCCGTCAGGCAGGGCGAGGCCACCATCCTGAAGGTGGAGGGCAGCGACGTGGGCGTGCTCATCGGCCACCGGGGCGAAACCATGGAGAGCCTGTCTTACCTGGCGGGCCTGGTGGCGAACCGCCTCCCCGGCGATTATCTCAAGCTGGGCCTGGACGTGGGCGGCTACCGCTCCAAGCGCGAAAAGGACCTGGAATCCCTGGCCCGCCGCATCGGCGCCAAGGTGGCCAAAACCGGCCGCAGCCACGCCATGGACCCCATGAACCCCTACGAGCGCCGCATCATCCACAGCACCATCGGCGCCATGCAGGGCGTGCGCAGCGAGTCCAAGGGCGAGGGCGCCGACCGCCGCGTGGTCATTTATTCCACCGACCCGAACGCCAGCACCCCCCCCGAGCGCCGCGAGGGCGGCCGCGGCCGCAATGACCGCGGGGGAAGGCCGGGCCAGGG
>ERZ857882.2552-NODE-2552-length-18616-cov-3.779322_pt1 | contig 18616 bp, 16 predicted proteins | sample MGYA00519697_ERZ857882 | MGnify/ENA primary metagenome ERZ857882 (study PRJEB31778, sample SAMEA3449373) | human gut metagenome | biome: human gut; feature: human-associated habitat; material: faeces | place: United Kingdom | collected 2010/2012 ...
TTGTTGCCGGTTTTCATGGTTATCCGAGCATTGCCTACGAAGGGAAATTACACGATGGGGAATACAATGATTTTGAGAATGGCCGTGAGTTCGAAGTTTCTGCGCGGGTAATGGCAGGCATGTCTCAAGATGGAAAAACGGTGTATATCGTGACTGTGGAAGGCGGGACAAAAGAAAGTCCTGGAGTGAATTGTATTGACATTGCAAATTGGATGTTAGCTCATGGCTCCTGGAATGTTGTCAACTTTGACAGTGGCGGTTCTGCAACGATAGCAGTTGATCATGAAATGTTGAATTATCCGATGCGTGGAGGAGAAATTCGTCCGGTAGCCGATGCTTTATTGGTCGTATCTACTGAACCGGAATCAGAGACCGTTGCTTCTTACTCTTTTGTAGTTCCTAACCTGCATACAACGGCTGTGTCATTGAATCCGTTGACTCTTTTATCTTTTAATGAATATGGTAAAGTTTTGGAGAAAGGCGGACAGGGATTTACTTACCGGTGTATACCGGAAGATATGGGATACGTGGATGCAGATGGGGTATTTCATGCTGCTTTAAATACTACAGGAGGGCGTATTATCGCATCAAAAGATGGGAAAGAAGCCATTCTGAATGTTTTTGTATCTCCGGTTTCGGATGTACAGGCATATCCTCAAAGTCTATTGATAGACGGTCATCGCGAATTTCCGATAAGGATTGATGCAACATCGGGAAATAAGGTTTATCAGTTGGACCCAAGTGCTTTTATCTGGACTTCTTCGAATCCGGATTGCTGCCGGGTAGAAGCCGGAATAATAAAAGGAGTGGCCAATGGCGAAACAGAGTTGCAAGGTACTTTGGAGGATTTGGATGTGTGAGTGAAGGTAAAAGTTGAAATCGCCGATGAAGACAGGATACAGGAGACTTTTGCAGATATGGCGTCATGGCCGATGAAAACGACTGGTACATTCTCTAATCTGAGGTTTGAAAATTACGGGCTACCGGTAGGATGGGATAATGGGGTCAATATGGTATTTGATGTTAAAACCGGCCGTTCGGCATATATTGAATTTACCAAACCTGTGACTTTTTATAGCTTGCCCGATTCTATTTCTTTTCGGATGTTTGTGAAAGACGATCTGGTTAAAGAACTTTACTTGGATTTTGCTTCGAACACAAAAGTAAGTTTTGAAAAGGTGAGGTTGGAACCTGCCTGGGGGATTGACTCTGTGTATTCCATATCTTTTATGGATAACGGAATCCCATTAGACCTTATAGAATATCCGTTGACCCTGACCGGTATGAAGTTTTATCTTAAGCCGGGGATGACCTTTACCGATACAAGAATCTCTTTTAAAGACCTTACGGCCCATTATCCGTTATCTCAAGGGGTAGGGGTTTCTGAAACTCTTGTCGATGATGCTGTTTCGTGGTTGAATTATTCTGGTGGAGAGGCGATTTTACATTATTCTTTATTAAAAGCGGGAACGGCTTCTATTTCATTGTGGACAGCCGATGGGCGAAATCTTATGAGCCATCTTACGAATCGTTTGCTTGCCGGAAAATATACATATAATGTACCCCTTCATTCATTGGACAGTGGGGTATACTTCTTGTCTGTATTGATAGATGGCAGGAGGGATACACACAAGCTAATGGTGAGAAAATAGATCGGAAGAGGTACATCGAGTCTGTTTCATATTATTGAAACGAACGGTTTCTCTTTATTGAAACTAACGGTTTCCACTGTATGGAACCAATCGTTTCATCCGTATGAAACGATTGGTTCCTCCGAAAGAAACTTTTCGTTTCAATAGGTGAAACTGTAGGTCACTTTACTTGTCATGGGTGTTAGGTGAATATATGTGAATGTGAAAAAGGCGTCCGAACAATCAATGATCGGGCGCCTTTTCTTTCATAATACCTTTAGACGGTGTTTTTATCCTACATTTTTTTCTTTAATCAGATATTCTGCAATCTGTACAGCATTCAGGGCTGCCCCTTTTTTGATCTGGTCGCTCACCGTCCAGAATGTCAAGCCGTTCGGGTTCGTGATATCCTTACGGATACGGCCCACATAAACTGGGTCTTTTCCAGCGATGAACAACGGCATCGGATAGTCTTTCTTCGCTGGTTCGTCCTGCAGAACGACACCTTCGGCTTCGGCGAACGCCTTACGAGCTTCTTCTACGCTGACCGGTCGTTCTGTCTCTACCCAAGTCGCTTCGCTGTGGGCACGCATAACCGGAACACGTACACAAGTTGCGCTCACCTCGATGTCAGAGTGCATGATCTTGCGTGTTTCGTTATACATCTTCATCTCTTCCTTCGTGTAGCCGTTATCCGTAAATACGTCTACGTGAGGGATGACATTGTAAGCCAGTTGATAAGCGAACTTTTCCACAGTCGGTTCTTCGCCTTTCAGCAGTTGTTCATATTGTTTTACCAGTTCGGCCATTGCTGTTGCGCCTGCACCGCTGGCAGCCTGGTAGGTCGATACGTGTACACGCTTGATGTGCGACAGGCCTTCGATTGCCTTCAATGCAACGACCATCTGGATGGTAGTACAGTTCGGATTGGCAATGATACCGCGCGGACGATTCAGTGCATCTTCCGGGTTCACTTCAGGAACTACCAAAGGCACATCGTTATCCATACGGAATGCGCTGGAGTTATCGATCATCACAGTACCATGTTTGGTAATGGTTTCTGCAAATTCGATAGATGTACCGCCACCGGCCGAAACAAAAGCAACATCGATTCCCTTAAAGTCGTCGTTATGCTTAAGCTCCTTAACGGTGTACTGTTTACCACGGAAGGTATAAACACGTCCGGCACTGCGAGATGAGCCAAAAAGCACCAGCTCATCCATTGGGAAGTTTCTTTCGTCGAGCACGCGCAGGAACTCTTGTCCTACAGCACCACTCACGCCAACAATTGCTACTTTCATTTTGAGCACTAATTAAATTGTAATATAAAAAAATTGTTATAACTTTACCGCATCCAAAATTGAACACAATAATAGTTGTAAGCTATTAGCGTGCAAAGATAGATAATTTTATAACAAAACTATATAACTATGAAACAATTTATTCTTTTTATCCTTGTATTGCTTCCTGTTTGTGCATTCGCGCAGTTTACAGAAACATTTGATGGTCCGGAGATCAATTCGAATAATTTATGGGAAGGTGATTTGTCTGATTTCCAAATAACGGATGATGGATGGCTTTCTTTAGTCGGAGATCCAGATAAGAAATATTCAAGACTTAAAATCTCTCTACCTTACTCTAATAATATGGAGTGGAAGTTTGACGTGAAAATGAATTTCACACCAAGTGATCCGAATCATATACGTTTTTATTTATTGACAGAGAACCTGTCGTTGTTAGGGATATCTAGTGAATATTATATACAAATCGGAAGCACTAAGAAGACTATTACTCTTCGCCGTTTTCGTGAAACGGAAAAGGCTCCTGTGCGTATTATAGAAAAAGAATTGGATGTGTTGAAACAAAATATTGTTTCGCTTAGTGTGAAAGTAACGCTGGAAAACAGTAGCCTTTGGTCTTTATATGTTCGTGAAGAAGGGGAAAGTACATATACTTTATTGGATACAAAAGAACAAAAGATATCTTCCGGGATAAAGTATATAGAATCTGGATTGGCATGTCATTATTCAAAGAAAGTAAGAGGTCATTTCATTGACAATATTGAAATTTCTTCAAATATAACCCCTCCGGAGGAAGAACCGGAAAATCCTGACCCAGAAGAGCCCGTATCTCCAGTTGTATTACCAAAACTTCTTTCCGTACAGCCATTAAACTTATGTGAACTTCAATTTACCTTCGACCGACCTGTCGATATAAGCGAAGCCTGGTTTATGATATCCGAGATTGGGAAAGCTGACCGTATTGGATATGCTGATGAACAGATGAAGACTGTTGTCAATACCAAATATCCGGAAGAGATGGTCGCCGGCATTAATTATACGATCACTTATGACGGTCTTACTGATATGGAAGGAAATAAACTGGTTCCCTTTTCAGAAGAATTTGTATTGGAGGGAGAAGATGGAGGGGAGGTTGAATCAGGCTCTATTCTTATTAATGAAATAATGGCCGATCCCAAGGGACTGGAAGAGTTGCCGGAAACAGAATATGTAGAACTTTATAACACTACAGAGAATGTATTAGTGCTTACAGACTGGCAATTTTCATATGGTGGAAAAGCGAAGCCTATGACGACCTTTGAAATTCCAGCAAAAGGGTATGCGGTACTTTATCGCTCCGGCAGGGATATTGTGGCTGATCCTTCAGCGGTGAAGGTGCCGTTGGATAATTTCCCGTCCGCACTGGCTAATACCGGAAAGTTGTTGCAACTGTTTGATGGCGATAAAAACCTGATCGATGAAGTAACCTATGAAAAAGCCACCCCCGCCAAATCCTGGGAACGTTCTTCGTCCGGTTGGCATCTCTCTTCCGATCCGCGTGGCGGAACTCCCGGCTCTGTTAACTCGTCCGGTAAAGGTGAGGAAAAACCCAATGAACCGGATAAACCTGTTACACCTGACGACCCCGACGAGCCGGATATTCCTGACGATCCGTCTCTCTCTGATATTACCGTCGAACCGGGAGAGTTTGTTTTTAACGAACTTCTTCCCAACCCTTTTGCCGGTGGCAGCGAATATATCGAGTTGTACAACCGTTCCGATCGTGCCTTGCCGGTATCCGGCTTATCGGTCGCGGTCAGGAAAGCCGATGGAACATTGAATACCCGCTACCCGTTATCCTCCGTTACTGCAACAATCGAGGCGGATGGTTATGTGCTGTTGACGAAGAATCTGGAGGGCGTTACCGATTTTTACACAATCCAGTTCCCGTCTTCACTGTTTGAAGTTCCTAAACTTCCTATATTGGCGAATACTTCCTCTACGCTTGTCCTGTTCCGGAGCAAAGATGGAACAGTGATCGATGAAGTTTCCTATACCTCCAAATGGCATGCCTCTTCAATAAAAGATCAGAAAGGTGTCTCCCTGGAACGGATCGATCCCGATGCGGGAACGCAATCGCCTTCGAACTGGACCTCTGCATCTGCTACAGTGGGTTATGGTACTCCCGGTTATCCTAATTCACAATCGGATATTTCCCTGCCCGATGATCCGGATACTCCGGATGAACCGACCGGCATCAAGACACCGCAGTGGGATGAAAGTGCCGGTCATTATACTATATCCTATTATCTGGACCAGCCGGGATATAACTGCCGTGCTTTTGTCTTCAATATCGCCGGTCAGCGTGTCGCACAAATTGCTAATCACGAACTGCTGGGTTTGACGGGAAAATTAACTTGGGACGGTTATGCCCTGTCCGGGAGGCAACTACAGACAGGTGTTTATATCTTCTATGCCGAATTGTATCATACCAGCGGCACAGTAAAAAGATATAAACAGGTATTCCTTGTCCGGTAAAAGAATGTGGATAAGTAGTTTATTAATAAACCGCTTTATGTTTGTTGAAGATGTTTGGATGCTTTACCTTTGTAATATCTCCAATGGGCATAGAACATTAATCAAAATAATTGTAATGCCTATGAAAGAAGAAGAATTTAAACGTAGAAAAGGATTCCTGGAAAGCCTTTTTATGAACTATTCAGGACAGATGAATGATCATTCTGATCAGGAAAAAGATTTAATAATGAAGAATATAGATGTTATTCTTGATTGGTATAATGCTTTAGTTAAAGAGATGGAGGAGTAATTTATGGATAATAAAGAATATTTAGAATCGCATCCGGAATATAGAAGTTTATTTCCAACGCAGGAAATGTATGAGGATTTCGTACGTTTTATGGATCTTGATGAAGACGGGCGGCGTGTTTATTTTGAAGAACACAAGGCAAGATTGGATGTTATGTCTCCGGAAGAACGTAAACAAGATTGGGATAATTTGGTGAAAGGTACTGAGTTGTTGATCGAATTTGCCAAAGTGGAAATACCTAAACTAGCTTATGAAAAGAAGATGATCGAAGCTTCGAAGAAGCAGAATAAGGTAACTTGGGATGATATACGCAAAAAGCTGAATAATATAGCGAGTCTATAATAGGGTGAAAGTAGCTATGAGGAGACTTTAACCATAGTCCCTTCACAGCTACTTTTGTTTTTAGTTAATAAACCGCTTTATACCAGGCAAGCTGCTTGTACCAGTCTGACAACTTCGTCAGAGAGGGTTGGGGCACGAAGACCGACAGGCCGGAGAAACGCTCGATTTTTCTTGCTCCATATAATGCTGCATAGTATGAATAAGGTGTTGCATATTTGCTGATGACCGCTTTTTCCATACAAGCGGTAAAACGCTGATACTGTTCGTCGCTTGCTAAATACTTGATAAAATCATCGAAATCATAAAGCATATGAGGACTGCTGTAAGTCAGGTATTCCAAAATCTGCATATTCGACAAAGGAAGAGTATAAATATCTTCTTCTGTTTTGTCTTTTAATATCTCATTGACAATTTGTGCCAATTCGTTCAATTCGCTTGTCTTTATCAGAGATACTGTACCGTATGGAGCATAATCGTTATTGCTGTAGTATTCATAAAAACTTTTGGTAACTGCTTCCAGATCGGCTTTGTCTTTAAACAAGGCAGGCAGGAAATCTTCATAAGGAAATCCGCGGGTAAGGACTTCGGTCGGCGATCCCAGGAAATAATCCGTTTTGTCTTTCAACTCATAAGCACATTCAATGCCGCTCATATAACAAGCATCAAACAACATGAAGTCGAAATGAAAGCCTTCCAGTGCCTCGTTCATTTCGGTTATTTCCATATATTGGCCGTTTTCTTCTCCGAAAGAACGTAAAGAACTGAAATTACCTGGCAGCCACGATGTGCCATGGCTGGATAATACCAGACCATAACTTTCTGCTGGAAACAATTCTGTTGTTTCCTTGAATACCTTGTGCATGGTTTCCGGCAGGATAGCACTTTGGTTTTCGTAAAAACGGACGGTGTCTGTTACTATATTCCCTTTCTTGTCTTGTTTTATCTGGAACAAATAAGATCTGCTTTTGCTTTCCGAATAATATACAACCAGATTTCCTCCGTTGAGTGCTTTGTTGGAGGCGACTGTCATCATTTGTCTGATATTGGCACGTATATCACTACCAAGATTGGTACTGGCAATCATATAAGCAAGTACTGTTCGTTTGGCTGGTCCTTTTATCTCGATGTCTTCTTTACTGCAACTTCCCAGTAATAGCGCGAACAAAACGCTATATATAATATATTTGATTCTCATGCCTTATTATTTAAATTACAAAGTTACGTATAATTTGGTTGTCTCTAATGTTTTATATTTCTTTTTTCTATCTTTGTGTGCTAATAGATTTTAAAGCATGTAGAGAAAAGACACTGATATGAAAAAAGTATTATTCATCGCACTGTTGTTGTGCGGTATCGGGTGGGGAGCGAAAGCGCAGACTGTGGCAGTCAAGTCTAATATTTTGTATGATGCAACTGCAACAGTGAACCTGGGTGCCGAAATTGCTTTCAACCGACACTGGTCGCTGGATATCTCCGGCAATTATAATGGCTGGGATGTTGCGAGCGACAAGTCGTGGAAGCATTGGATGGTGCAACCCGAGGCACGTTACTGGCTGCATGAAAAGTTTAACGGCCATTATTTCGGAGTTCATGGCGTTTATATGGACTACGATATGTCTCATGTGAATTTCATGTCGGTGATGAAAAAGGATTTTGCTTACGACGGCAATGCCTATGGCGGTGGTATCTCTTACGGATATCAGTTGTATCTTTCTCCGCATTGGAACATCGAGTTTTCGGCGGGAGTCGGCTTCCTGCATTTTGAGTATGACAAGTCGGCTTACCCTGCGGATAAGGAACCGGCTTATAAATACCGTAATAACTATTTCGGACCGACTAAACTCGGTGTCAGTATTGTATATATAATTAAATAAGTGAACGATGAAAACTCCGGTCTATATATTTATTTTTCTGCTGGTCGCACTGCTGTTTCCGGTTCAGGCACAGTCACAGACGGAAGCTCCGGCTACTACTTATAACGGCCTGATTAATATCAAACAGAATAAGGCAGAGGTAGAAGGTAACCTTTTAAAACTGGATATGGATATTTTGCTGAGCGGCCTGTCTGTCGGACGTTATCAGACATTGATACTGACTCCCGTTTTGCGCAAGGACAATTACCTGCTTCGTTTGTCACCCATCCGTATCAACGGGGCGAATAAACATAAAATGTATGAGCGCACGATTGCTTTTCAGGGCAAACAGGTGGCCGATAAAAATGCTTATGTAGTGTTGAAAAGTGCTCCAACCTTGTTGCAGGAGGTAAACTATAAAAAAGAGATTTCTTTTCGTCCGTGGATGGAGAATGCAGAGTTGCTCCTTCTCGGTGAACTGACAGATTACGATGATATCCCGGTTCAGACTTATACGAATGTTTTGACCGATCGTTTGTATATTCGTCAGGAGCAGGAAAAATAGTTTTTCCTGAAAAAGTTTTACGAAATAAGGCTTCACTCTCCGGGTGAGGCCTTTTATCTTTGTATTCATCAGGGTTTTGAGGTGATTTGACAAAATGCTATATAAGATACCTTATGGGGAAGCTGTATAGGATGGTACCTTGTGCTACTGGTTTTTATGCGACTGTAGGGAAGATTGAGATGTGCAAGATGTTAGGGTAATTGTGTAATATGAGTTATAATGATATCATATTAATTATAGAGAATACCAACTGCTATGTCAACTGTGATTTTGCAAAATAAAAGACATTGGAAAAATATCTACCCAGTTTCTTGTTCTAGGGAAAAAACATGTTCTTTAGCATAGAATTATCGCCTCGAAAATTCGAAAAACAAGTCTTTTTCTTGTTTTATTAACATTATTTTGGTCTTAAACTGGGCAAACTCTCAACCATAATAGAAATATACTTCATTTAAAACGAGTATAAATCCCGTTTTAAATGAAGTATATTTTGTTTGAAGAACAGATAAAGTCGACTTTTGTGTTAATAAATGTATCTGGTGTTATTCTGGAAAGGCAATATAGACAGATATCTAGGTTCTTCAAAAAGGCATTTTTGTGTCATAAAGACATGGAATAGTTAAAATTGATAGAATAATGATATATTGATACTCGTTGTTTGGAGTTGCAATTTAGGAATGTGAACTATTTACATTTTTGTTACTTATCCGGACAATGAAAACTGGTTTCTCTATCGGGCAAAGAAGATAGTTGTATGAAGAACAGGCTTAGTAAATATCCAAGCCTGTTCTGTTCTAATTTATTTATATGTATTATTCGATACCGTAGTTTTTATCTTGCCCCTTTGACCAATCTGCAATGGCTGTCGTTACAGTTATTTTGTCTTTAAATGTTAGAGTTATCTCGTTTGCCGTACCGGATCCTATACCGGTATCACCAAAGTTATTTGCATTAACTTTTAAAGAATTGTCGCCATTGTATGTTGTTGTTTCGATCTTAATCTCTATATTCTTATCCGAAGAACCGAGTTCTGGTGGTATCATAATAGTATACTCTTCCTTTAATGAAGTTATTGAGACTCCTGCCTCGTCCATCACATCCAATACCGTTAAATCTTCTTTGGTAGCATCAGCAGGTACTATTATTTTTGTCGCTTCTGTATTTTTGCCTAGTGTCATATTAAGATTGGTGGCAATATTTGATAATGAAATCTTTTTTATCTTTCCAAATGTTTCATCAGCAGCCGATGTTCCACTTAACTTAAATTTTATTTGAGAAAGCATGTGCTTGAACTTGATTTCAGCACCAGTTTCCACTGATGCTTGGCTTCCTACATTGACAAGTTCTGCACTTAAAATGTCTGTTTGTCCATTTAATCCTGTAAATTGAACTGTACCGTCTGATAATGTAACGCTACCTTCTGTAAGTGCCGGATAAAATCCGATAAAAGAAGTGCTTTTGCCGTCTTCATTATAATATTGTGGAGAGATAAAATCGATTGCAGTTCCGCTTGCTGTAGCTGATACTTTTGTATATGTATCAGTCCCCCATGTTAAATCGGCAAGTGTTCCTTCATGATCCCATCTTATAAGTTGAATGTTAGTTCCATCAGCAAATTCTGTTGGAGCAGCATCCTTTACCGGACTAGCTTTAGTTTCCACATTAGCAACTCCTGCAGTTAACTTTATCTCCACTTTGTCATTTTTCGGACCCTGAATATCTTTTATCGGATCACTCTCGCTTGTACAAGCGGTCATTGCTGCAACAGTTGCAGCAATTGAAATCATACTTAATACTAATGTTTTCATAATTATAAAAATTTAATTGTTGTTATTTTATTCGTTGCTTATTACTTATCATTCAATTCATTCGATGACCATGTCATCGCCGGCAGAGACTTCCCACTTGTTGATTGTGACAGTGAAAGAAGCGTCTTTTTCTACCGTTACGGATACGTCTACATTTACTTTGTTTCCTTCCGTTTCTCCGATCGAGTTGCCCAGGTCGAGGGTGGAAGTGGTGGTACTTCCGTCATTGAGGGTGAAATCCAGCTGTACTTCGTTTTTAGGGAGGGCAGGTGGGGTTGTTCCTTGTTTGGGGGGAGTGCCTAATATCAATACATTTGTTTTTATACCTTCCGCTGAAGTTGTTGTTTCAAAGTTAACTGTTGTTGTTTTGTCCGGAACGATCTCTTGTTTGCTCAGGTTGAAAGCGGCAGGTACACCTGTCAGCTGCCCTTTGCATTCTTTTATATACTCCATACCCTCGACTTTTATGTCGAGCGTTACTTCGCGGATCAATGAAGCCGGACTGAACTCACGTTTATTATTTGCTCCGTCGTTGGCTTCCACTTCCAGATTGTCGATGGCTATTCCATATAAAGGAATGCGTCCCGATGTCGTACCCCCGACCGCTTTCGTTTCCGGGATAAATGCTTCTGCCGTCTCAAATGAATTCATATTGCGGAACTGGATGTTGTCGGCATCGCAATTGAAAACCAGTAAACGGTATGTATCCGGTGGCAGTGTGAACTTCAGACCGCTTGTGTCACTCTCGATCTGTATCATTGCACCCTTTTCCAAAGGATAAAAGCAATAACGAACTTTTTTAGGACTTTCATAGCCGCTCATGGCCTGTTCCCATTTCAACGAATACCAAATGAAACCGTAGGAAGACTGCTCTGGCTTTTCTTCCGAACTGCATTTAATGAAACATGTAATGATCATTAATATACAGACTGCGATTCCGCACGAGCAACCTAGTTCACTTCTTATCATCATTTAATATACGTTGAAAGTCAATTCTTCTTGTTTCTGACGCAAATGTATCGGGAAAAAGCAGACGTAAAATTGCTTTTTCTATTCAATAAGTTGTAAAAACTGCGAAAGTTGTTGATTTTTACTGGTTATTCGTCTTTTTTATTGCGAAGTGCACGGGGAGACATGCCGAAATTGGTCCGGCAGAAGTGGGAAAAGTTGGAAAGCGATTCGAAACCGTATTTGTAGCTGATCTCTGAAATAGACATTTCGGTAGTGGTTAAGTCGTTCTGGATGTCTTCACATTTCTTTTTCAGCATCCACTGGTAAGCGGGCTCGCCGAATGTCTCTTTGAACAGGCGGCGGAAAGTAGGTGTGCTGTAGCCTCCCATCTGGGCGAAGGCTTCCACATCTTTCGCCTTCATATAATTCTGCATGACGAAGTAACGGAAACTTTTGCTGTACCGGTAGATCGGCGAGTAGAAAGCGGCCAGTTCTTTTAATGTATAGTAGCAATTGAGCAGGTAGACCAGCTCCGTCCGTTTGGCATTCAGGAAACCGGCGCACAGCAGGTCGTCGTTCAGGTACATCCGTACCCCTTCCACGAAATACTGCAACGGTGGGCACATATTCATTACAATCGGTTCGATACGGGAGGTCTCTGCTATGCTGGCCCCTTTATTGAAACGTTCGTTGCAGATATTGATCGGGCGTTCAAACAGGTACAGGATACATTCGGCGGTTTCGAGGATCTTGAATTCGACCTTTGAGCCGATCGGTTGCAGGATGAACTGCCCTGCACTGAAAATGGTATTGGGATGTTCTTCGCTATTGACCTGCACGGAACCTTTCAGCAGAAAATACAATGTATTCTGCAAACAACGTTCCCGTGGGATGATAAGTCCTTTGGGATAGGAACGATATTTAAAGATGTTTCTCCTGTATTCGGAACAGGAGCCACAATCCGTAAATTTGCTGTATCTAAGGTCCGGAGAGAACATAGACGGTCATTATAATTTTACCTTTATACTTTTTCCCGTATTCTCGTTATGAAAACGGTCTACGGCGGTCACAATATAGCGATATTTTTTCTTTCCGTTATCATAAGGCATTAAATATCTTGTGTTACGGGTGATTTTTACGATTTTTGCCGGGTTACTGAGGTCGATCGGTTCTTTATCTTCGAAACGGTAGACGACAAAGTAGGAGGCTAGCTCCGGGTTTGTCGGGCTTTGTTCGGCCTTCCAGTGCAGCATATAACCGTCGGCGGTCCATTCTTTTTTCAGTTTTTTCACCTCCTGCGGTGCCCGGTTGTGCATATGGGTATAGGCCGGGATCAGTGCCGGATAACGGTGGTAGTTCCTTTTCAGGCTGTCGGCTACACCTTTGTTGTTCCACAACAGTTCGTTGGCGGGCCAGAAGCAGTTGCCTTTGACTTTCGACAGGGCGCGTTCGTAACGCATTTTGCGGGTCAGCTGGCTGGCTTTCATGGTGCGTGCCACGTCCTGACCGATATAGAGATGGGGACCTTCGAGGGTTGCGTTCTTATTCCACCATTGGATCAGGGTGATATAGTCGGCTGCCGGATGGTCTATTTCCCAATATATCTGAGGCATGTTGTAATCTATCCAGCCTTCTTTTACCCAGTGGAGGATGTCGGCATAAAGGTCGTCATAGTTTTGCAGGCCGTTGGTATCGCTGCCGGAACCGTCGGGTGTGCTTTTCTTGTTACGGTAGATACCGAAGGGGCTGATGCCGAAACGCACCCAGGGTTTGGTGAGCAGGATGGTCCGTTTCAGTTCGCGGATCAGCGTGTTCACGTTCTCCCGGCGCCAATCGCCGCGCTGTGCATTGGTATATCCTTTGTTCAGTCCGTATTTCTGGAAACTCTTATCATCGGGGAAAGACATGCCGGCTGCCGGATAGGGGTAGAAATAGTCGTCCATATGGATGGCGTCCACATCGTAACGGCTGACAATGTCGCGTACTACCTTATTAATGAACTGGCGGCTTTCGGGCAGTCCCGGGTCGAACAGGATCTGTTTATTATAGGTGACGAACCATTCCGGGTGTTTGTTATAAATATGCGAATCGGCAAAACGGGTGTTGCCAGCCGTGCTGGCGCGGTAAGGGTTCAGCCAGGCATGGAACTCCATATTCCGTTTGTGGCATTCGTCGATCAGAAATTCCATCACATCGAAATTGCCTGCCGGAGCGACGCCCTGCTGTCCGGTATAAAAACGGCTCCAGGGTTCGATGTCCGATTTATAGAAAGCGTCGGCTTCGGGACGGACCTGGAAGATGATGGCGTTGATACCGCAGGATTGCAGGTAATTCAACTTACGCACGAAATCTTTCCGTAGCTGGGCGGGAGTCATATCCTTATATTCTCCCTGGAAAGCTGTTTGTATCCAGGCTCCCCTGAATTCCCGTTTGTCTTTTCCTTCTGTCTCGCGGACTGGTAGTTGGCGTGTAGTCGAACAGGAGGTAACTACACAAAGGACCACTGCCAGAAGCAGGCGGATATACTGATTGTTCATGAATATTGTCTGGTTTGAGATTATTGTAACACTTTCTTCATTTCCTGCGGCAAAGATAATAAATAAAAGTGAGACTGAGCGCAGGAGGTAGAAGAGGGCTGTTTCATTTCGAATCGCGTACACAACGGATTGGTCCTGCGACCGACTTTACATAATAAAAATAGAATTGGTATTCGAATATATGGAACAGACCGGCATCCTTATGGATATGCAAAATATTCACTCGATTGTCCGTGTCCGTGGTTGCATTATGGTAGTTTCCACAACTACTTGCACGAAAACCTCCTCCATCGCCTACACGTGTTCCCTGTGTCGGGAAATAAGATGTCGGACCCTCTTTCCATTTCTGCATATACATATTCATTCCATATCCGTTCGGAAATCCATCGTCATAATTGATACCGCTCATAGATCCTGGATTGAGTCCTGTATTTGTAAACTCGAACCACAATTCGCCCGAGGCAACTCTCCAGCCTGTGGGACAGGGATCGAAAATGGATTTTTCCGTTCCGTAGTTATCGTATATATGTACATTATTACTCTGATTAATCGTGTAGGCTTTCATTCCATCGGAAGCCGGTTCCAGTCCTCCCCAAAGCTTATTGTCGCTTTCTCCTGTCGGGCACCAGTCGCCATAATTGAAATAGCTACTCTTTGTTTGCACATAACTTTCGCCTCGGTTGACTTCGTTCGTCCCACAGATAAAGATCGTAGGATTAGCGATGGCGTGTCTGACAGCCCCGGTCAGGGTGCTTCCGATTACCGAATGGAACAGCATGCTTTCATCGGTAAGGGATGTCTTATGCACTTCAATTTGGTTGGAGTTGTCATAATGCAGATCTGTATGTCCGTCGTTATAATCCTGATGTTCATTTATAATATTGCGTAAAGGAGGGAACGGGTCTTTTCGTCCCCATTGATACAACATGCCGAAGGCCTGCGTCATTTCATCCGGATACCGATGGAGACCATTTCCTATACCTTTTTGATTATCTGCCAATGCACCGAGATTGCATGACATGACAGCATAGCCTTGAATACGCGGTTTCTCAGGATGTATACCATTATTGTCCCAGTCGTATGTGTAATAAGTGACAGCTTTACCGAGATTGTCCGGTTCATGGTCTGTAACCCAGATGTGCCAAGACCATATAATGTCTCCTTTGCTATTGTAAGCACCGATCAAGGCATTACCTTTCTTTTGCGTTCTAACATAGATTTTCTGATGAATGTCGCCTGTATTTTCACCGAGTTGAACCAACGTTCCATTCGTATTATTACCAATGCAGTCTTTGGTTTGCCAGATAATACCGACACGGGCTATTTTCAGATTCTCGTCATGAGGGTTTAAATAGTCTGCAAAATTATACCCGCCCCCTGTCTCTACACGGTAATAGGGCTCAAAAGAGAGGAACCCGTCCGGTTTCACGACAAAACAGTTGGACGATGGATTGTTTTGGCCTTTCTCTCCTGTGACAGTCAACGTCATGCGGTAAACTTGATTACGCTGTATATTAAAATTATTGAGTGAGTTTCCTCCGGGATAAGCTGCATAGAGATACCTTTCACCACCGATTTCGGTGGTGACATCGACTACAAGTGCATTGGAAGGAGCTGCATCAGACTTGTTACCGCCCTGAGTCTCTATTTCTCCTTGCAGATTTTCCGGGACATAGAAAACAGCCCATTCTTTATCTTCGTTCTTTTCCAAATCCGAGGCGGCAAAGGCTATCGAACTGAATGTCGTTCCGACAGGAAATGGAACCGCATCCATTGGCTCTCCATTTCCGTCGCCGGCCAATGTCTCTACCCGGCAAATATTCGGAATTTGCCTTACATTGACGTTGTTGAGTTTCATTTCTGCTTTCAGCATCTCTACTTTTACTTTGAGTTTGGCATACATACGTGTAACCGGTATTGTGACCTTAATACCTGTCGTTACTTCCACCTCCTCGCTTGCTCCGTCCATTGGTATCGACACCTTATCTATCGATCGTAAAGGGAAAGCGGTAGGCAGGGTTTGTTTTTTCAGTTGTTCCAGATTCTTGAACTTTTGCCATGAAGTATCCGTGCCGTCGTTGGCCCAGTTGTCATAGCTCGTGTTGGTTACGACATATACAATGGACGGAACTCCGGCTTTCAGATATACGGGTAGGTCTTGTAACATTGCCTGATCGGCGATGGTATAGTAACGCGGCTTTATCAGCAGTTCTTTGGTTGTCGCATCGTACTGGAACACCCAGATGTTATGTATCTCTTTTTCTTCCGAAGTCTCTTTTTCTGGTGTGTCGCTCGGTAGAGACGCCCTTGTTTTTGCTTGTGCTTCAACGGCAAATGTATTGACGGACAAATTCAATACGGCTTCCGTCAGTTCACCTTCATCAAGACCTGCCCCGTTTGTTCCACTTGTCTCCAGTTGCAGTTCTTCTGTGCAACCTCCCATTACGATGGTTACCAATAGAAGTATGATTAAAAAGTAATGTTTCATATCAGTCAAAAGTATATTCATTATCATAAGTATATTTCCATTCTTGCACGTTCACGGTGAGCCTGTTGTCGCGGACGGTGATGGTGAAACGGTAGAGGATGTTTCGGTTGATGTCGAAACGCTTGGTATTGTCCTTATTATCTGTCTTTCCACTCTCATCGTAATTTGCGAAATAGACTTTATACGGTTCGTCCTCACCGGTCTGGGCATCGAGCCTTACTCCAATGCACGCGTATTTGTCGCCTGCGTCAATATTTTGGTATTCGGTCAGGTAGGCAATCCATTTCTCATATTTATTTCCGTCAGTACCAACCCACCGGCTTACAAAGCGGAAATTTTGTATTTTTTCTTCCGTATCGTTGCTATTTTCCACGAGGTGCAAGCCGCTAACGTAATCGCTGCTCCACTCACCACCGTGGTCGTAGTCGTCCTGTGAAAAAATATCTTTGGGGGCACAATATCCTTTTTTATTATAGCGGCGAACCTTTACCTCACTGATCGATAAGTCAAAATAGTCATCTGTCTTGAGGATTATCTCCACCTTTGCCACGGCACGGAGTAGAGTGACAGGCTCAGGTAACAATGTAACCTCTCCTGACTTGAACTCTATATTGTTGTATTCATGGACACCATAGAAAGGAATCAGTTGTTCCGGTTTCAACTCGAAAGAAGAAAAACTATCGAACTGCCCCCAATCGGCATTGCAGATATCCGAAAGCAACGTTTCTCCGGTCTTCATCGTATCGTCGCCATATTGCGGCCAGTTGGCAAGCACGACCATTTTGAAGTTTTTGTGATTGGCCAAAGCGGCGGGTGCTTTGCCAAGTACACTATAATCCCTGTAATCGCTTTTTTCAGTTACTACGAAACCGTCCGGCTCAAAACGAGCGATGAGCTTATTGTCGAAGGTGAAGAAATAAATCCTGTAGTTGTTGTTCTCTATGTCTATGTAGTTTTCATAGGTTTCGCCAACTTCATAGCCTTCACCGGTTTCCGGGCTTCTTGTGGGCAATCTGAAGCCGATGCTGAGAGCTGTTTCTTTTTCGGATATGCCGAAAACTTCCGTTTCATGGCTACACGAGGTACTCCACAACGCAAGGAGCATCAGAGTCCCCGTGATGATATGTTTTACCACATTTTTCATTCGCATTCCTTTTATTATAATTCGCTGTTTTGCAGCACCACCTTCCAAGAGTTGATGTAAATGTAGGCATCAAGCCAACGGTCACCTTTATCGAGGAAGAACACCATGTCGTATACGTCCTGCCTATCGAGATATTCCTGGTCGTCCATATCCCGGTTATAGAAACCTTTCACTAGCAAGGCATAGTCGATAAGAGGAATGGAGAAAACTGGTTTTCCTGTTTCCTTGTTGGTCACGGTGAGCTGTGTTTTCTGTCCTTTTACAAGACGTGGTATGGTCAGTTCGGCTATGGCTGCGCTGAAAATGGCGCGAGACACAGTCTGTATTTCTTCGGACTGGGAGTCTATGCCTGCTTCCCCGGCGTCGGTATGCCATGCGAAGAAAGTCACCGGCTCGTCGGGTAGCAATGTGTTGTCCCAGTCCATGCTCCCGTTAGTATCGGTGATGGTGAAGACGAACTTATCTTTGTCCACAGCCTCTCCTGAGAGGTGTTGTAACACCACTCGGACATTGTTGGTGTTTTTCACCAATGGTACGGTATAAGTGTACGTACCTTCGGTTTCACCGAACGTCTGTTCCGGCAGTCGCCCGTGGAATAAGCGGTCGAGATCTTCGTTGACGAATGCCTTGTTCCCGGCATCGTATTGCCTGTCAAGCGTGCAGGTCAGTTCTCTGCCGACGGTTGTTGCAGGTCTTGAGAAAGAACCTTTGTCAGTTGTGCCACACCAAGCGAGCAGCTCGTATTCGCCTGGTTCTACATCTATGGTCATGGCATAATCATCAGCCGCAAGGGATTCTCCCTGTTCGGTACGTTGCCAAACCACCTTGCCGTCAACATCGAGCAGGTAAAGTGTCACTACGTTCACTTCGTGGGCAAAGGCGTCGGCAAACTTCATGTTGTAATCGTAGCGGAATTTCACACGGTAGTTCACTGAGCAGTCGCCCTCATCGTCATAGATTAAGCTGTCGCAGGCATATAGCATCGAGGTGCAAGCGATGACCGCTATCGACTTGACGTTTATTTTTCTTATGTAAGATCGTATATTCATTTGATTTATATTATTTATTTTATATATGTATGCTGCGGAAAATACCGCAGGGGATTTTCATTTTCGGTGGGAAATGGCAGATGCGCCCTTTCCGGTTCCGTCCTCTCTTTGCGCCGGAGCGGAAGCGCTTTTCTAAAGCCA
>ERZ857882.2561-NODE-2561-length-18563-cov-8.744597_pt1 | contig 18563 bp, 20 predicted proteins | sample MGYA00519697_ERZ857882 | MGnify/ENA primary metagenome ERZ857882 (study PRJEB31778, sample SAMEA3449373) | human gut metagenome | biome: human gut; feature: human-associated habitat; material: faeces | place: United Kingdom | collected 2010/2012 ...
ATGGCAACGGCAGAATGGCGCGGCTGATGCACCTGTGGTATCTGGTACAGCAGGGATATTCCTCCGCTCTGTTCGTGCCGCTGTCTGAGTACGTCAACAAGAGCCGCAAGGGGTACTACGATGCCTACACGTTGGTGGAGGAGAATGCCCACATCAGCGGCGTGCTGGACGTAACGCCGTTTTTGGTGTATTTCATTGAAAATGTGTATCACAAGCTGAACAGAGTGCTCCCTGCCCGCCGGACGACCGAGGCGTTTCAGGCTGCATTGTCGCAGGGGCAGGTTACGGAGAAGGAAAAGGCGCTGTGGAGCTTCGTTCTCTCCGCGTACGGGGAAGCTGAGTTCTCCACCAAGCAGTTGGAAAAGGACTTTGGCAATGCCGCCTATGCCACCATCCGCAGCTTTGTGCTGAAGTTTGAACAGCTGGGCCTACTGACCTCGGCGCGGTATGGAAACCGCGTGAAGTATAAGGTGCATGCGTAGTGGTACTGACAGAGAAGGCCATCGGCTATTTGCCGATGGCCTTCTCTGTTTATTACTTTTTCACATATTTCTCAAGCATCTGATACGTTCTCAGACTATTGATCAGCATCTCCCTGCACATCTGCCGATGCGTTTTCTGCCGTTCTTCCTCGGAGGGTTCAGGGATGCCCAACTCAGCAAAAACCTCCTCCGCAGAGAAAAAGCGTTTTGCCCTCTCCCCCGGCGGAAGTTTGTCCAACTCCTCCGCTTCGTGGAGAGAGTCATAGAGCTTTTGCCGGATTCAATGTCCAGCCGGTCAACCAGCGCGGCGGCAATACCCGCCGCAGGCTGGCTCAGGATCAATTCTTTTACGTTCATACCTCGCCTTCCTTTGGAAAAGTGTGCAATCATTGCACACTTTTCCCCGGCTGTTCTCACGCGCTCTGGCGGATCACGATGCCCTCTTCATCCCATGTAGCCAGCCGGAAGTTGTAGGGGCGTCCGTCAGGTGCGGTCAGGGTGTTCAGGATGTCCCGCAGCTCCTTCACCTCAGCCGAATGGCGCTTGGCGATCAACACGGCTTCATCCACAGGCTTGTTGTCCAGTGCACAGCCGTCCACATACATGCGGAGCTGGTACAAGTCCAGCGCCTTGGTCTTGCCGGCCTTGGCCTCGTAGATGGTCACGCGGTCGATGTAGCCCACGAACAGATCGACCTTGGCCTTCAGCCCGATCTTCTGGAACACCGGCTCCTCACGGCTCACCCGCAGGGCGGTGGGGTCGTTCTCCCGCTTGGCGGTCAGCTCCTTGACGTACCGCAATTCCATCGAGTCCACATCCTTGGCCGGGGCGGGAACATACGAGGTGATCCAACTGAGCAGGTTCTTCAGACGCGGATCGGCTTCGCAGAAAGAGGTTTTCGTATTCTTCGTGGCGGGCAGCGCGGCGGTGTTGTCCGTAATCAAGTCTACCTGCACCAAAAAGCGGTTCTGGCTGGGGTGAATGGCCTCGCCCCAGACGCGGTCAAACATTCCGTGTTCAATAGTACGTCCGTTGATACGAAGCTCCACGCCGCTGGACTCCATGTTGCACTTGTAGTAGATGGCGTTGGACGGGTTCTTCAGAATATTGCCGTACCTACAGCGGATGGTCAGCGGGCCGCCGCCAAGGTTGCAGGGGATCTCGCCGTAATCCTTCACGCTGCCCTCCTCCCACACCGGCAGCAGCGGCGTCAGCGGATGCTGCGTTTCCTCGCTGCCGCTAATCTCCACCACTTCCATGGTGATGGATGTATTTGCCAGAATGCCCGCGTAGACGTACCGCAGTTCCTCAATGATATACCGCACCAAATTGTGGAAGTCGGAGGGCGCTGCCTTACGGTCGGGCTTCACCGTCCGGAACTTCGCCATAGGGCAGCGGACGGAGATCGATGTGCCGGTGAGGTGGGGCAAATCACCCGTACCTGAATAGAAACGCACCTTCATGGGCTTGTCCAGTTCAGACGTCCCCATGGAATACGGTGCCTTGACCTCGCGGTACTGGTTTGCCGCGGCGTCGTCCTTCGTGCGGGTGCGGATGCTCCACTTCTGGTCAGGACTGCTGTCGCAGGAGGCCAGCGCGTGCTTCAATCCAAAGCCGTGCTCGTTCAGCGGCGTCTGCGCGCCATCCCGGCAAGCGATGGTCAGCGCACTGCTGAGGTCGGCAATGCCCGTGCCGCCGTCTGTCACGGTGATCTCCACCGCATCGCCCAGGTTTTCCAACGACAGCACTACCCTCATGGACAGTTCAGGGCCGTCTTTGTTGGCGTGGAGGTTGGAGACCGCGTCGTCCATCAGCTCACAGATGACCTGAGCCACGCTGTTGAAGTTGTCCCCGATTCCGGCAAACAGGCCATAACCGGTAGGGTTGTTGCGGATGATCTCCTCCGCGATAGGCGTCTTGTTTTCGATTTTCATAGGTGCAATTCCTCCTGTTATCGGTTGAGTTGATTGGCTACATTGGCGCGAACAGCGGCGGCGATAATACGCAGCAGCGCCTGCTGCCGGATGACCTCCTGACAGAATGCCACAGCCAGATCCCCCGGCGTCAGATTGATTTCCTCACACAGACACAACAGTTCGATCCACTCGTCGTCGGTCATGTCTACTTCAATAGTTGCTTTACGTTCGTCGTTCATAATGGTCACTCCTCTTTTGTATCAATTTAGATTTACACCGTCCAGATGATCTCCGCGCTGTCCTCCGCCACCTCGATGCGGCGGATGAACTGAGCGGCCACGGCTTTTTTCTCCTCAAAGGACAGTTCGCTGAACACCAGCTTTTCCAGCAGCGGAATGCGGCCAGCTTCCCGCCGCTGGGCCTGCCGGAGCGCTTCGCGCTCCTTTTCGATCTTCCCCAGCGCCTTTTGCAGATAGGACGCGGGCAGATCCTCGCTCTCGGCAAAGGCGTCCATCAGGCGCTCGGCACGGCGATCCAACTCCAGCAGCCGCCGGGTGTAGCTGTCCTCCTCCGGCTTCGGCACAACGGGCTCCTGCGGGCACTGAGTCAGCAGCTTTTCGATCTCCGTCTGCACCACCGCTTCCAACTCCGCCAGCTTGACGTGGATGGCGGCGTCGCAGCGGTTCATATTGTACCGCCCGCTGCACGCCAGATAGCGATAGGACTTGTCCACCACAACGGACAGGCTGTAGCCGCACTTGGCGCACTTCAGCAGGCCGGAGAGCCATGTGTGCTTGCCCTTGCCGCTGTTACCTACCTGACGGTTGTGAGCCAGCTTTGCCTGCACCGCCAGAAACAGCGGCGATGGCACGATGCCCACGCTGTTCAGCACAGACGCCCGATGGTTCTCGGTCTTGGTGTACTTCCGCGCGTTGGCCTCCCGCTTGCCCACCAGCAGCACGCCGCGTACACCGTCGAAGGCCTCCGGCGGGCTGGTGACCTCCACGCCCTGCCCCAGATAGTGGAGCCGCACCTGCTCGTCTGCCATCACATACGCGGGGTTGTGCAGCAGGCGGGACAGCGTCACGTTGTCCCATGTGGCGCGCTTGGGGGCGGGGATACCCTCGGCGGTCAGCTTGCGGGCCAGCAGCCCCAGCGACATGCCCTCTGCGGCGTACTCCTGAAAGATCCGCTGCACCACCGCTGCCTTGTCGTTGGGGATAAGGGACGGGACTTCCCGGCCATCCTTTCCGCAGGCCCGGCCATTATCGAAGCCGTAGGGTGCTGGGCCTCCCGGCCATGCGCCCAGTGCCGCGCGGCGGTAATAGTTGTCCCGCACGCGCTCCGCGGTGGTCTCCCGCTCCAGCTGGGCGAACACCATGATGATGTGCAGCATGGCCCGCCCCATGGGTGTCTTGGTGTCGAAGTTCTCGTTGACCGACACGAACTCCACATGGTGCTCCTGCAGCACCTCCCACAGCTGACCGAAGTCCGCCACGCTGCGGGAAAACCTGTCCAGCCGGTAGACGTACAGCGTGCCGATGCGGTCGGCGCGGATGTCCTTCATCAGCTGCTGAAAGGCGGGACGCTCGGTATTCTTGCCGGAGTAGCCGGCATCCTTGTAGACCCGCAGCTCTCCACCGCCCGCCGTGCGGCGGCACAGGTCGATCTGTCCCGCGATGGACAGGCTGTCCTTTTTCTCCACGGACTGGCGGGCGTATACCGCGTCTGTTTTCATGCGGTCTTTTCCCGCTGGGCCGTCCGCAGCGCCCGCAGCTTCGCCATGCAGGCGGCGTAGGCATCCTTCATCTGCTGCTGCCGCGCCTGCGGATCCTCATACTGCGGATGGGTGTGTTTGACTTCCATGTTCATTCCCCCTCGCCACAGCTTATGAGTTGGGGACGGAGAACATGCCGGGGATGCGGGAAACGGAATACGATCTTGACTCATGCGTTTTCCTCCTTTCGGTGAAATGAGAAAAGAGAAACACCGTGCAGGCCGAGGCACTACACGGTGTCATGAGTATGACAAATAGACCGGATTCCGCTTGCAAAATTGGGGTCAAACGGGTATAATAACCCCAAGCGGTGCGGATTCGTCCGTTGTGTAGGTGCTGTTACCACCTGCGCAGGCTTTGAGGAGTTGGCGCTCCTCAAAGCTGCCGTTGTTCTTTTTTCTATTCACATTATAGCATATTGGGGACAATATACAATAGTGAGTTTCCACAAATATTTGGGTCAATATATGTGCAGTTTTTATATTGCCCCCAGTATATTTTTCGCTTAGAATATCAGACAAGGAATATGGGGCAAGGAGGAGACTATGGCTGTTTCAAAAGCGCAGCAGCGTGCGGTAAACAAGTACGTAAAAAGCAACTATGATGAGGTGAAACTCCGTATGCCCAAAGGAAAAAAAGATGTCATTCAGGCGCATGCGGCGCAGCAGGGGGAATCCGTCAATGCCTACATCAACCGTGCCATTGATGAAGCCATGCAGCGGGACAATTTTGACGATTGAAATACAATCTCAAAAGTTGCACCTTTGCATTTTGGCAATACCTCCTCATTATCTCTAACACAAATTTCACCACAAAGAACGGTAACCGCGATGCTAAAGCATCGCGGTTACCGTTCTTTACAGCCCGTCTATAGCTGACATATCTGGTGGAACTGCGCACCTGGTGGACGATGCAGCGCTGCAACCGGCTTTTCGGGAAGACGGCCTCGATAGCCTGCATCATCCCACACAGGCCGTCCGTGCAGAACAGATATACATCCAAAACTCCCCTGCTTTTGAGGTCATTCAGCACATTCAGCCAGAATTTGCTGTTTTCGTGCTCTCCGATCCAGACTCCCAGAATATCCTTCCTGCCATCCATGGTGACGCCCAGAACCACATACGCTGCTTTGGTCACGTACCGCCGGTCTTCCCGCACCTTATAGTGAATGGCGTCCATGAACACGAAGGGATACACCGGCTCCAGAGGACGGTTCTGCCAGGCTGTGACCTCCGGCATGATCTTTTCGCTAATCTTCGTTACCAGCTCCGGAGAGATCTCCACGCCGTACAGTTCCTTGATCTGCTCAGCGATATCCCGCTGGCTCATACCGCAGGCGTACAGCGCCAGAATCTTATCCTCCATCCCGTCCGCATTCCGGTCATACTTGCCGATGATCTTGGGCTCGAAAGAGCCGTTCCGGTCCCGGGGCACCTTGATGTCCACCTCGCCCAGCTGGGTCTTGACGGTCTTCTTCGTGTAGCCGTTGCGGTAGTTTCTCGGGGATCCCTCCGGCTCGTCTGAACGCTCACAGCGCTCGCGACCAAGCTCTTCGTCCATCTCCACTTTCATGACGGTCTGGATGACGTCCCGGAACATTTCCTTCATGGCCTCCATGATCTCCGTCGTGCTGGTGAAGTGCTGGCTCTGAACGTATTCCTTCAACAAATCCTGTGGTACTGGCTGCATAATCTTCGTCTCCTTCGTCTTGAATGTTTGATCTCATTCTTGACTTAGAGGAACATCGATTACACAGAATTTTCTGCGGTCTCGAGCATTCCACTTCCAAACTGCCATCTTTTTGAGATTCATGGCAGCATACTTGAGCCTCACCCAAGCGGAAACCCGGGCCAGACCTCGGTGGTGTGTATATCGCATGGCGTGCTTTTCTTTTGCGTCAGCAAAGACACGCTCAATGGTTTCTTTTCTCATGGCATAAATTTCTTTGCCTCGCTCGGTTTTACGCAACTGTTCCACCAAATCAAGATATCCTTGCCAGATATGAGTGGTGAGCATCCGTTGTCCGTTTTCGTTTGCTCCGCAAACTGTTCTGCAAGGGCAGTCTTTACAGATTTTAGTGGAACTACGGTAAGTTCGCTTGCCCTCTTTGCTGGTGGTCGTGTGCCTTAATTCGTGGCCTCTGGGACAGATAAAGCTGTCATTTACCAAGTCATAGGTGAAATCCCAGGGACGGAATCTGTCGTTCTTTCCTTTGTAGCGGGTATAGGGCAGAATAGGGATTCGGCTGTCTTCCAGAACTTTTTTAGCGATCCACGGCGTTTTGTATCCGACATCCATCGTTACAAACTTAACTTCGGGAAAACTGTTCGTTACCTGGTCGTATACTGCGTCCCATGCAACACTATCGCTTACATTTCCAGCGGTCACCTCAACACCCAACACAAAGCCGTGCTTATCACAGGCAGTATGTGCTTCGTACGCAAACTGCCGCTCATGAGCCCCTTTTACAAACATTCCGCAGTCCGGGTCGGTTTTGGACACCGTTTTCTCAACCGTTCCTCCTCCGGAACTTCCCTTATTTTCGTCATCATCGTCATCGTTGACTTTCTTGCCCAGTTTTTTTCGTTCCTCGGACACCTCTTTGCGAAGCTGTTCCTCGTACACCTTCGCGCCTTTGGCGACCTGTTCCTTCTGGAACTTCTTTTTATTTGCGGATGCCTTAATATGTGTTCCGTCAATAAAAATCATGCTTGGGTCTACCATCCGGTTGTTCAGTGCTTTATTCAAAATATGTGCAAAAATTTCTTCACCCAGCTCCGGGGGGGAAGCGTTTGCAGAAGGCATAACTTACCGTTGCAAAGTGAGGAATCTCTTCCAGCAAGCTATATCCGAGAAACCAACGGTATGCTACGTTTACTTGTATATCCCGGTACGTCTGACGTAAAGACGCAATTCCAAACAAGTGCTGGATCAGAACCATCTTGATCAACACAACCGGATCCGTTCCTGGCCGCCCGTTGTCTGCGCAATAATATGGACTTAACCGCTCATATAGCCAGTCATAATCCATGACCCTTTCTACTTTTCGGAGCAGATGGTCTTGGGGGACTAATCCATCCACATCCACCATAACAATGTCTTTTCGGGAATCCTTTTTCCAGTTCTCCATATTCAATCCCCCTTTTCTCTATTATACCAGAAGAACCCCGCCGCTGGTGAGGTTCTTTGACAGGCTGAAAAATGCTCTAAACCTTACGTTTAGAGCATTTTGGTGCGGGCATGGGGACTCGAACCCCAACACATCGCTGCACGAGAACCTAAAGGTGATGTTACCTTAGTGAATTTTATGTCTTGGCAAGTTGCTATGCCAAGCTCAGCAGAAAGGCAAAAAAGATTTTAGTCTGGGAACGCTGGGGCAATATATTCCATTGGCAGAGTTCAGGCATCCATGGCCCGGAGGATATCGCCGGCGGAGGGCGGGCAGCCCTTGACCTGCTCCCGGGCGCAGTCGCAGCAGGCCCCAACACCCAGTCCGTCGAAGGGCATGCCCTTCCAGCCCTGGCCGATGGCGACAGCCTTGTTCGTGCCCCCGCTACGGTGGAGGGCCCGCACCAGGCTGGCATAGCAGGCGGAGCAGGCGCTCCTGGCCTGGACGGCACGGGTGAGGGCGGCCACCGCGCCCGATGGCCTGGGATACTCTGCCCCGTCGGTGGGGGCATTGAGGCGGACAAGCTCCCCCTCCGCCAGAGCGGAGCTGCCCGCGCCCCACCGCTCGGCCAGGCCGATGTAGGGCACCTGCGCCGGCCCCAGGCCCATGAGGCGGCACCCGTAGGCGTCTATCTGCACCATATCGGTGCCCAGCAGCATCCGGCCGGTGGGCACCGGGTTGCCCCCCTCCTCAAAGTCCAGATCGCCGCAGATGCTATCCACGATGGTGAGTGCCGGCCTCAGGGCGGCGGCCAGGGCGGCAATGGGCTCCATGAGCCCCTCGGCGTGGAAGCGCCGCTTCTCCCGGTCGGGCAGACAGCCCTTGCAGTTCTTGAGGGCGCAGGTCATGCGGGCCTGGCAGTGGCCCTTGAGCACCGGCAGATTGATGAGGTACCCCGCGTCCAGCGCCCGGCAGCAGATGTCCATGGGCCGCAGGGGGGTGTCCACCTGGCGGGTTTTGTCTCCCTTGAGATCATACAGGGGCACGCTGTATTGCTTCCCCACCGCGTCGTATCCGGCGGCGCGGAAGGCCCGGCCGGTGCTGTCCCCCACCCAGGAGCCCTCGATGATGGAGATGTCTCTCACCCCGTGCTCCCGCAGGTACTCGATGGCGCCGGAGAGGACGCCGGCGTGGGTGGTGGCACCGTACTCCGGCTGGCCAGCCACCACCAGGTTGGGCTTGAGTGCCACGGACGCCCCGGCGGGGATGGCGGTGATCACCTCCGCCCGCTCCATCAGGGCGATGGTCATGGCGTGGGCGTCGCGGCCGAAGATCTCATAGATGGTGCTCATTGGCTCAGCTCCTTTTCCGCCGGAGCGGTTCCGGCGGACTGAAAATATTCCCCCGCAAGCTGGATGAAATGCCGGGCGGCCTGGGACAGATAGTGGCCCCGCCTGCAGCAAGCCGACACCGTCCAGGTGGGGCAGGTAGACAGGCGGAAGCGGGCCACATCCTCCACCCCCCGGACATAGTGGGCAGGCAGGATGGAACAGCTCAAGCCCCGGCGCACCATCGAGATATTGGCCCGGTTGCTCCCCGTCTCCAGAAATAGGTTTGCCTTGCACCCCGCCGCGTCAAAGAGAGGGTCAATGACCTCCCGCTGGGTGGACTGGCGGTAGATCAGGCAGAAGGTCAGCTCCCGCAGGCGGGACACGTCCAGCACCGTCAGCGGCTCCCCCGGGGGGGCAGCCTGGGCCGCCAGGGGGTGGTCCAGGGGGGTGATGAGGAGGAACTCCTCCCGGCACAGGGCAACCTGGTTGATTCCAGGCAGGTACTCCTCCCGCCGGGGAATAAATCCCAGATCCAGGGCGTCCCCAGCCAGCAGCTCCAGCTGTCGATGGACGCTGAGCTCCCGGGGCACTACTTCCACCTGAGGATAGTCCCGGTAGAAGCGGGGGTACACGTCCATAAACATTTCCATCCCACGTTCAGGGGCAAAGGCCAGGGCCAGGGTGCCCCGCCGCTGGTCCGCAATATCGTGGATGACGCGGTATGCCTCGTTCTTCATCGCCAACATCTTCTCGGCGTAGTCCACATAAACCCGTCCGGCCTCTGTCAGGGAGAGGCTGCCCCGGGAGCGGCAGAACAGCGGGGTGCCCAGCTCGTGCTCCAGCTTGAGCAGCTGCTGATCCAGGGCGGACTGGGTGATGAACAGCTTGGCGGCCGCTCTGCTGATGCCCCCTTCCTTGGCAATGGTGACGATATAGAGCATCTGCTTGACATCCATGAGTGCTCCCTCCTTACTTATATAGAACGCGCCGCGTCCCCGGTGACCGGCTGGGGTCGGGGACGCGGCAGATGGGAATGGGCTCAGCGGTGGATCAGCGCCACCGCCACGTCGTTGACATTGGTGCCCGTGGCGCCGGTGCGCAGCAGGCCGCCGCACGCCTCCAGGGCGTGGTAGGCGTCGTTGTCCTTCAGTACGTCAAAGATGCGCACGCCCTGCCTGGCCAGCGTATCCCGGGTCTGCCCGGTGACAAAGCCGCCGGCGGCGTCAGTGGGACCGTCGGTGCCGTCGCTGCCCACGGAGAACACGGCGGTGTCCGCCAGGCCGGCGATACCCGCCGCGGCGGAGAGGGCCAGCTCCTGGTTGCGCCCACCCAGGCCGCTGCCCGTCAGGTGCACCACCGTCTCTCCCCCGGCCAGGAAGGCCAGGGAGCGGTTCGTTCCCTGGTGGCTACGGGCAATGGCGGCCAGGAAGGCCCCGGCCTCCCGGGCCTCGCAGTCCAGGCTGTCCGTGAGCAGGATGGGCTCATACCCAAGATTCCGGCAGGCCCTGGCGGTGGCAGCGCATAGCTCCCGCACACTGCCGGTGACCACGGTGTCCACATTGTCCAGCGCCTTGGGGGTCTCCTCCTCCAAGCAGTACTCCGCCGCTGCGGAAAGGGTGAGGTCGTACCGCCGGGCAATGGCCCGGGCTTCCTCACAGGTGGAGGAGTCCGGATAAGCCGGACCGGAGGCAATCATGTCCAGGGGATCGCCGATGATGTCGGACAGTACGATGGAGAACACTCTGGCCGGAGCACAGTGTCTGGCGAAGCGGCCGCCCTTGACGGCGGAGAGCCGCTTGCGGATGGTGTTCATTTCCACAATGTCCGCCCCGCTGGCCAACAGCTGCCGGGTGATGTCCTGGAGCTCCGAGGGGGGCACCAGAGGGGCTTCAAACAGGGCCGAACCGCCGCCGGAGAGCAGGAAGAGTACCGTATCCGCCTCCGTCAGGCCGCTGGTGAGGGCCAGGGCCTCCTCAGTGGCGGAGAAGGTATCTTCATCAGGCACGGGATGGCCTGCCTCCCGGATGCGCAGGGAGGTGATGGGGCCCTGGGCATGGCCGTGCTTGGTGATGACGATACCGCTGTCCAGCCGCTCCCCCACGCAGTCCCAGGCGGCCTTGGCCATGGACCAGGCCGCCTTGCCAACCGATACCAGCACCAGCCGACCGGCAGGGAAGGCGCGGCCCTCCAGGGCCCGGCGCACCGCCTCGTCCGGCTGGACAGCGGCGATGGCCTGACGGACGATCTGTTCGCAGTCTTGTCTGAGTGTCATGGTGTTGTCTCCTTTGCTGTGCGGTGGACGCGCCGGGCCGGCGGCCTCAGAGCAGGCCAGCAGCGGCCATGGTGCGGCGGAAACCCTCTTTTACTGCCCCCTCCGGGGTGGGCAGTGTGGGCAAATAGGGCACGCCCACATCTCTCCCCCGGAGCTTCGCCATATCCTTGGCGGCCACGGGGAAGCTGGCCGGATCCATGGCTAGGCGGACGGGGTTGAGCTTGAACTGGGCCTCCAGACTGCCCTTCAGATCGCCGGCGACAAACTTGTTGTACACGTCAGTGATGAGCTTTGGCATGAAGTTGGCCGCGGTGCACACGCCGCCCACCGCGCCGTGGCACAGGCTGGCATAGAGCAGGGTGTCCTTGCCGCCAAACACCTTAAAATCCACGTCCCGGGTGCGGCGGATGAACTCGGAGGTGAGGGTGATGTCCCCGCTGGTGTCCTTCATACCCACGATGTTGTCCACCTTGTGGGCCAGTTCGTCCACCAGATCGGCGGAGAGCGTGTACCCCACCCGGCCGGGGTTGTTGTAGAGCAGCATGGGCACGCCGGGCACGCTCTCGGCGACGGCCTTGAAGTGGAGAAAGAGCTCCTGATAGGTGGGCTTGAGAAACATGGGCTGGAGCACGCTGACACCGGCGGCTCCGTTGGCCGCCGCCATTTTGGCAAGGCGGCAGCACTTTTTGGTGCTGATGGCACCGATACCGAAGTACACCGGCACCCTGCCCGCGGCCTGAGCCACCATGATTTTCAGGCCCCGCTCCATCTCGTCCTCTTCCACCATGTAGAACTCGCCGTTGCTGCCGAAGGCCAGCACACCGGACACACCGCCGTTGATGACGTAGTCCACCTGATCCCGGAGCCTGGGCTCATCAATGCGCTCCTCCCCGTCGATCGGCGTGAGGATAGGCACAATGATGCCCTTAATAAAATCAGTGTTCACAGACGTTCACCTCACATCTGGTCGAAGCTTACAGGGACTCGATGCCGGTGAGCTTCTTGTAGTACTTGATGATAGAGCTGTGGTCGTCCTGGCCGCAGCCATTGTTGTGCAGCCACTGGAAGATCTCCTGCACGGCGGCGGTCATGGGCAGGGGGGAACCCACGCTGTGGGCGCAGTCCAGAGCGTTGTTCAGGTCCTTGATGTGCAGGTCGATCTTGAAACCGGGCTTGTCGTTGCCCTCGATCATCATGGGCGCCTTGGCGTTCATGACGGTGGAACCGGCCAGGCCACCGCGAATGGCCTCAAACACCAGCTGGGGCTCCACACCGGCCATCTTGGCCAGGGTCAGGGCCTCGGACAGGGCCTGGATGTTGCAGGCCACGATGATCTGGTTGGCCAGCTTGGTGGTGTTGCCGGCGCCCACCTCACCGCAGCGGACCACGGAAGCGCCCATAGCACCCAGCAGATCCTTGTACTGGTCAAAGACCTCCTGCTTGCCGCCCACCATGAAGGACAGGGTGCCGTCGATGGCCTTGGGCTCGCCGCCGGACACGGGGGCGTCCAGCATCTCGATGTTCTTCTTGGCCAGCTCAGCGGCGATCTCCTTGGAGGCCACGGGGTTGATAGAGCTCATGTCGATGAACACGGTGCCGGGCTTCATGTGGGCGGCCACGCCGTCCTCACCCAGCATCACGGCCTTGACCTGGGGGCTGTTGGGCACCATGGTCAGCACCACGTCGCAGGTCTCGCCGATCTCGGCGTTGGTGGCGGCCTTGGCGCCGGCGGCAACCACTTCGTCCGCAGCGGCCTTGTTTCGGTTGCTGACCGTCAGGTCATAGCCCGCCTTCAGCAGGTTCTTAGCCATAGGCTTACCCATAATACCGAGACCAATCAGTCCGACTTTCATAGTAATTTCCTCCTAGATATTGAAAATAGAATTTATCCAAACGGGTCGCTCACAGAGCGGCCACGTTTTTGGTGATGATGACGTTGGCACCCAGGCCGCACACGTCGGGCAGGACCACCTGCCCGATGGCGGTAGGGGCCTTCACATGGAGCTTGTTGATGGCGTCCATGACGGTAAAGATGTCCTTCTTGGGGATGGGTCGGTCCAGCCGGACGCTGACCAGAGGCAGCTCGCCGCACTCCACCGGAATGCTGGTGGCGATGTTGCGCCGGGGATCGGTGAGCTCCTGCCGGACGTAGTCCTGACCCTTGGGGCAGGTGGCACCCTCGATGGAGCGCACGTCGGTGCCCTCATACTCGGCGGTGATCTCACAGCCGTTGGGGCAGATGATGCAGGTAAAGGTCCGTGTCATTGTACGCTCACCTCCAGATCTCCCGCGGTCTCCAGCTTCTCCGCAGGCACGGTGAGCTGGATCATCTCGGCGGGCAGGGCCTTGGGGAACTTCCGCCGCAGCACCTCCCTGCCGTTCTGGGTGACGGTGAGGGTGACCTTCTTCAGGGGCTGGCGCACCCGCAGGGACAGGGTGAAGCTCCGCGTACCGCTGACATGCTGGGGAATCACATGGCCCACATTGGCGCCGGCCTTCACCTCCAGGGGACAGGGAGGCAGGGAGCCCTTTTGCAGGTACTCCGCCGCCGCGGCCGCCAGAGCCTCCGCCTCCAGGGAGACGAAGTCCACCAGGTCGTGGACGTGGAGCACGTTGCCGGCAGAGAACACGCCGGGGATGCTGGTCTGATAGTGCTCATCCACAAAGGCGCCCTTGGTGCGCCCGTCCACCGCCAGGCCGGAGCCGTTGGCGATGTCCCCGGCGGGAATGAGGCCCACCGACAGGATGAGGGTGTCGCAGTCCACCCGCTCCTCGGTGCCGGGGATGGGGCGGAACCGTTCGTCCACCTGGGAGATGGTCATCCCTTCCAGCCGCTCCCGGCCGTGGATGTCGGTGACGGTGTGGCTCAGGTGGAGGGGGATGTTGTAGTCGTTGAGGCACTGCTCGATGTTCCGGGGCAGGCCCCTGGGATAGGGCTGAACCTCATAGACATCCTTTACATGGGCCCCTTCCAGGGTCATGCGCCGGGCCATGATGAGGCCGATATCGCCGCTGCCCAGGATCACCACTTCCCTGCCCACCATTAGGTTGCACAGGTTGATGTACTCCTGGGCCACGCCGACGGTGTAGATGCCGGCGTGGCCGGAGGCGGTGACGGTGCGGTCGGCCTCCAGTGAGAGCACCGTGGTGTCTGTGAGGCAGGTGATCCCCAGCTCCTCCGCCTGGTCCACGAACCGCTGGGCGTACTCCGGGCCGGAGAGGGTCTCCCCGAACCGGGTGAGGCCGAAGCCGTCGTGGATGCACTGGCGCAGGATGCCGCCGGTGCGGTGTTCCCGCTCCAGCACCACCACGTCGTCAATACCCTTCTGCTTGAGCTGGATGGCAGCGGCCAGGCCGGCGGGACCGCCGCCGATGACCACCGCCTGATGGCGTTCCACATTCATGCCCGGTCCCCTCCTTTCACCGCGCCGGTGAACATTCAGGAGCCCTCCGGCCCCAGGTGGATGTCCCTGAAATCCTCACCCAGCTCCTGGTGGAGGGCCTCGGTGATGCGGGTCTCGCAGTATCCGCCCTGGCAGCGGCCCATGGTGGCCCGGGTACGCACCTTCACGCCGTTGACGGTGCGGACCCCCAGGGGATTGTGGATGGCCTGGAGGATCTCTGCCTTGGTGACCTTCTCACAGCGGCAGAAGATCTCGCCGTAGACCGGCGTGTGAAGCAGGTGGTTAGCTTCTCTAAATGCGTCCATCTTATCTGTCAGCCCTGTAATGGTAAATGTACCGGTCAGCGGTTTATCCAACTCCATGTGCCGATAGCAAACGGAAAATGTGAACACCTCGCTATTGTATTTGTCCTCCGGCATGGCATCCAATTCTGCCTGTGTATAGCGTTTATCTTTATCCGCGCATTTCCTGTGCTTCACCGTTCGTGTAACGCACTGATACCGTCCACGACGGAGAACCCTCATACTCCGATTCTTCGGGAGCCGCTTCATCCGGGAATTCAGCATCCCATTCGTCTTCAAACAAATCGTCTGCGTCGGCAGCGTTGGAAAAGCTGTAGTCATCCTCCCAACAGAAGACTTCGTAGTTGTTGACAATGACATTCAGGAGCTTGCGCATGTCTTTCTCTGTCAAAGTGACCTGCGTTGTCTCATTCTCCCGATGGAGCGTTACCGTGTGTTCCTTCCGGTCAAGGGTAAACTGGATATCTTCGCAGCAGACATCGCCATATTCGTCAATGACCTCACCACATACGGAAAATTCCATGTGGAGGATATGAAGCTGCTTTTTGCGCGCATTACGCGCCGCATAGGGAAATCGGTCTGCATACAGCTCTTTTGCAGTGGAAGCCACCTCCGGGCGGCTGTCGTTCTGCAAACCTTTGAGCCAGTCCCGTTGCTGTGTGGACAACTGCCACGGCAAATTCCACAGCTTGGTGAGGATCATTTCCTCTGACCGCTGTGCGGCAGGCAGTGCAGCGCACTTCTTGCAGATGTGCGCTGCATGGCCGCTGCCTGAAAAGCTCTCGTTCGATTTGTATCCTCCGCACACCTTGCAGTAGTGACCGTACTTCTTGCTCATAAAATCTCCATGTCTGTTTCCCAAAATCAAAATATTATCATTTTTGGGAAGTAGACGGCTGTTCTGCCAGCCAGTCCGCAATATCCACGATCTGAACGCCTTCGTATTGATACGCTTCATCCCGGATTCTGGCGAGCACCATCTTCGGATAAGCATCCTTGATTTGAAGCAGCGGGCTTACTTCGCGTTCAAAGGTTTTTGCATCGCTGATGTTGTCTGAAACCTGAATATAGAGCTTTTCATTGCGCTTGATGGCGACGAAATCTATCTCTTTCTTGTACAGAACCCCGACATAGACCTCATATCCGCGCCGGAGCAGTTCAATGGCAACGATGTTTTCAAGTACGCGGCCATAATCCAGATTCTTGGTTCCCAACTTCGCATACCGGAAGGTGTGATCGCTCAGATACAGCTTATCACTGGAAGCCAGATACTTTTTCCCCTGAATGTCATACCTGCGAACGCGATAGAAAGCAAAGGCGTTGCACAGATACTGCATATAGTTCCCGACGGTTTTGTGGTTGATCTTGTCCTTGTTACCTGTGAGCGCATCCGCGATGTTTCTTGCAGACGTAAGGTTGGAGATATTGTCCATGAGGAAATCGACAATACGATTCATCAGGATTGGGTTGCGTATTTTATATTTTTGTCGGATATCCCTGACAATCAATGTGTCAAATACGTCCGCAATATAGTCGTATTTGGCCTCCGAGTCTTGATAAAGATACGACCCGGCCATGCCGCCCTCTCTTAAATACCGGGAAAAAGCTGCATACCTGTCCGTGAGGGAATAATACTCGCAGAACTCACTAAAAGAAAACGGGAACACCTTCACTTCAAAGGTTCTACCTGTAAAGAGTGTGGCAAGGTCTGAACTCAGAAGAAAAGCGTTTGAACCTGTAATATAGATGTCGAATCTTTCCTGCGCATGGAGGTTGTTGATGGCAAGCTCAAAATTGGGACACATCTGTACCTCGTCGATCAGGACAAAATTCTGCTTGCCATCGACATAGGAGCTTTCAATATAATCATTCAGAACATGATAATCCTTGAACTTCTCGTACTTTGTCAGGTTGAAATTGATATGCACGATATTTGCATCCGCGATATTGGCCTCTACATACCCCTTAAACGCTTCCAGCAGCTTTGACTTGCCGCTGCGTCGGACGCCCGTGACTACCTTGATATCCGGTGTCCCAATCACTCCAATCAGTTTTCGGAGATACATATCTCGGTTTATCAGTTTCATTCTCATCACCTCTGCGTTTATTATACCCATTCTATTTCCCGAAATCAATTATTTTTCGATTTTGGGAAGTAGAATGGCAGAGGGAAAACGGGAGCGACCCGAAAGCCGCTCCCGCCGATGCATCTTCCTTATTCGTCCGTGTCGAAGTCCAGCACCAGCTCAAGCTCCGCAAACTGCTCGTCGGTGATGCCGCCCAGCTTGCGCAGGGTACTGTCGGTCAGCTCCAGCAGCTCCATCTCGTCAGGTTCCAAATGCCCGCGCATGTCTGTCAGCTCCTGCATCAGACCGGCGCGGGTGCCGGTATTGTAAATGCACATCAGGTTGATCTCGTCAAATGTAAAGTCGCTCATGTCACAGCTCTCTTTCCGCGCTCCGTTTTGGGGCGCTCTTCACAGATTTAGTATCAGCTACGGACGATGCTTTCAGCTTCGCAAGGATGGAGGGCTTTTCGCCGGATTTTTCTCTGCGCACCGGCTGCTGCGCACGGCGCTTTTCCTCGTCTTCGCGCTGAACGGCCTGCGCCAGCTCCAGCAGAGAAATGGGCGTGCCGTTCCTGGACTGTTCCTCCAGCTCCGCAACTGTCTTGCGCGGCCCGTTGTTGATGATGCCGTCAATCATGCCGTAATCATCTTCCATCGCCATCTCGGCATTTTTCAGATAGTTCTCCTGCTTGAGGAAACCCGGCAGCTCCTTGAAGCCCCAGGAATCCACGTAATGACAGGATACCACGCCGTTCTGTTTCAGCGCTACGATGTCGCTGACAGACAGGCTGTGGCCGCGAAAATCCTCCGGGCGGCGAATATTGAAGGTCTCATACAGCTCGTTCAATTTATCCTGCGTATCGCCCCTGCGGTCAAGGTTGCCCGCATAGACAGCGGCGTAGTCCTCCTTTTGGACAGAAAGCCCCTTCTTTTCCAGATACTCGGAGTTCATATAGTGGAGACGCGCCGTGTCACCATTATCTCGAAGCTGATAGATAGCAAAGCTGTCGCCTGGGTTATCAAGGAACGCTTTCTCGTAGTCCTGCGGCGCGAAGCGGTCTTTGACCGTCTCCCATTCGGAAAGCTCCACGCCAAAGATGCCGTCAAAGCTGCGGATTTCCTCTGTATCGAACGCCATAGCTTCGGTGTTGTCGGTGTGAAGCATGTACACGGTCACATCGCGCTCCATAAGTTCCAGCGCACGTTCCTTTGTCAGTGGCAGCATATTGGAGTCAGTGTAGCCGTATGCGTTCATAGTCTCCACAGAAATTGCCGGGTCAGGGACGCAGCCGTTATCCGGTGCGCTGACCGGCTCCGGCTCCTGCACGGTGATTTCCTGCACAGGTTCGGCAGCAAGGCTCTCCGGCTCCTTATTCAGACCGCGCTCTTTGATCAGCGCCTTATAGTTCCGGTCAATGTCTGTAATCAGACCGGATGCCGTGCGGTTGATGGTTTCCAGCGAAGCTTTCAGCTCCGGCAGCTCCTTGCCCTTTGACCAGGTGGCGATATAGCCGAAGCTGTTCTCGCCGGTCTCAATGCCAAAATAGGCACAGACGGCGTAGGAAATGCTCTCGGCCTGTACTTCCTCGGTGTTGCGGGAGAGTGCTGCGGTCTTTACAGCACTCAAGTCTTCTTCAACTTCCAAACGCCATTCAAACCGGTTTTCATCCAGGTAGTGCCAGTTTTCCGCTTCGGCAAAATGCTTTGCTTCTGCCTCGGTTTTGAAGCCGGAGCTGAAATCGTGTTTCGTGCCACCTTCACTGACCATAACTACTTTCCAACTGGGTGTCAGCTCATTGGCCTCTTTGGAGTGACTGTGCAGAAGGGAGTGTGCAATTTCGTGGATTGCCGCGCATACCGTCTGTACCTCGCTCATGCCGGTGCGGACGGCAATGCGCCGAT
>ERZ857882.2566-NODE-2566-length-18532-cov-3.452779_pt1 | contig 18532 bp, 10 predicted proteins | sample MGYA00519697_ERZ857882 | MGnify/ENA primary metagenome ERZ857882 (study PRJEB31778, sample SAMEA3449373) | human gut metagenome | biome: human gut; feature: human-associated habitat; material: faeces | place: United Kingdom | collected 2010/2012 ...
CCAGGCGATAACGGTTGATACCGACAATGGTGTCGATACCTGAGTCGATACGAGCCTGTTTGCGGGCCGCAGCCTCTTCAATACGCATCTTAGGAATACCGGTTTCGATAGCTTTGGCCATACCACCCAACTTCTCAACCTCCTGAATCAATGCCCATGCTCTGTGAACGATCTCGTTAGTAAGGCTCTCTACGTAGTATGAACCTGCCCATGGATCGACTGAACGGCATACGTTGGTTACGTGCGATACGTGCAGAGAAGTCGGTCGGCAGTGCAATTGCCTCATCCAATGCATTGGTGTGCAGTGACTGGGTGTGACCCAGAGCAGCACCCATAGCCTCGATGGCGGTACGAGCAACGTTGTTGAACGGATCCTGCTCGGTAAGTGACCAACCTGAAGTTTGCGAGTGTGTACGCAGAGCCAGTGATTTGGGGTTCTTCGGATCGAACTGTTTAACGATCTTAGCCCACAACAGACGAGCGGCACGCATTTTAGCAATCTCCATGAAGTGATTCATACCGATTGCCCAGAAGAAGGAGAGACGCGGAGCAAAAGCATCTACGCTCATACCTGCATTCACACCGGTACGGAGGTATTCAAGACCGTCTGCCAACGTGTAGGCCAACTCGATATCAGCGGTTGCACCTGCCTCCTGCATGTGGTAACCCGAAATAGAGATCGAGTTGAACTTAGGCATGTTCTTCGAGGTATATTCGAAGATATCGGCAATGATACGCATTGAGAATTCAGGCGGGTAGATATAGGTATTACGCACCATGAACTCTTTAAGGATATCGTTCTGGATCGTACCGCTGAGCTGGTCGAGGGTGCAACCCTGTTCCAAACCGGCTACGATATAGAAGGCCAAAACGGGCAATACGGCACCATTCATAGTCATGGATACCGACATTTTGTTCAATGGAATACCGTCGAAGAGGACCTTCATATCCTCAACCGAGCAGATGGAAACACCGGCTTTACCGACGTCACCTACTACACGAGGATGGTCTGCATCGTAACCACGGTGTGTAGCCAGGTCGAATGCCACAGAAAGACCTTTCTGACCAGAGGCCAGGTTACGACGATAGAATGCGTTGGATTCGGCAGCGGTTGAGAAACCTGCATACTGACGAATGGTCCAGGGACGCATCACATACATGGTACTATAGGGACCACGCAAGAAGGGGGCGATACCTGCTGCATAGTTCAGGTGTTCCATCCCTTCGAGGTCTTCTGCCGTATAGGTACCTTTGACGGTAATATGTTCAGGGGTTTCCCAAGGCTGAGCTTCCCCCGCTTTAGCACTGCAGCAGCTCTTAGCCGGAGTGCCTTCATATGTCAAATCTGAAAATTTTGCTCTCATAATTCTCTTCGGGATTAGATACCCAGTTCTTTAAGGTAATACTTCAGTGTCTCCAGTACGTTCGATTTCACGTGGATGAAGTTCTTGATTCCCTGTGCCTCGAGGTCGGCCATGCAAGCCGGAGCGCCAGCCACAACGAAGATCGCTTTATCACCGATCATCTTGTAAGCCTCAGGAGCGAGGGTTGCATAATCGTCATCCGATGCGCAGAGTACCACGATATCAGCTTTCGAATCGAGAGCGGCTTTAACACCCTCTTCGAGGCTCTTGAAGTAGGTATTGTCCTGTACGCGGATACCGGCGCAAGCGAAGAAGTTGCAAGAGAACTGTGCACGAGCACGGGCAAATGCCAATGCACCGCAAGTCAACATAAAGGCTTTAGGCTCTTTACCGCTGCGGTCAACGCTCAGACGCATCTGCTCGAACGCCATAGCTCCACGATATGGACGCAATGGACGTACACCGCCTTCAACCGGTTGACCGGTACGGCAGCAGACAGCTTTATCGCATGGTGTTACAGTCTCGGTGGTAATTTCCGGAGCAGCTACCTCCAAGAAATTCGGGAACTGGTTGGTACCCAGCAGTGATTCACGACGGGTAGCGATGTTTTTATCTTTATTGGCAGCAGAAGCCTCCACCTGATCCTGAATAAATCCAGCCTCGAATGCAGCGATATAACCGCCTTTATCCTCAACCTCTTTAAACAGTTTCCAAGCCTGCTCTGCAATTGAAGCGGTCAGATTTTCGATATAGTAAGATCCGCCGGCAGCATCACAAACCTGGTTAAAGTGAGACTCCTCTTTCAGCAACAGCTGAACGTTACGAGCAATACGAGATGAGAACTCGGTCGGTTTTTCGTAAGCCTCATCGAACGGACGTACTTCGATCGAGTGTACACCTGCGATGGCAGCACTCATTGCCTCAGTAGTACCACGCAACATGTTCACATACGGATCGTAAACGGTCATGTTCCATTTTGAGGTCACAGCGTGAACCTTCATTTTGCTGGCGCAACCACGGGTCGGGTTGTAAGCGGCCATGATGTTTGCCCACAACATGCGAGCAGCACGGAACTTGGCGATCTCCATGAAGTAGTTGGCCGTAATGGACATGGTGAAGCGGATTGAAGGAGCCACCTGATCGATGGTAAGACCCTGCTCCATCAATTTAACCACGTATTCGTGACCAACAGCCAGGGTAAAGGCCAATTCCTGTACGATGGTTGAACCGCAGCTGTTGAACTGCTGGCCATTCACGCCAATGAAACGTACACGTTTGTACTGAGGAACCTTTTTGATCAGATCGGCGATCTTCGAGAAGGCTTTCGGAGCACCCTCTTTGCAACCCAATTTACCTTTCAGGGTCAATTTGTTGATGATCGGATCGAGAACGAAGTTCACTTTCACCTCTTCAGGATCGAGGTTCGATGCAGCGAGCTTGTCAGTAAACAACTCTGCAACAGTCATTGCACCGCAACCGCAGAAGGTCAGTTCAGTGGTTTTCAGTGAAATTCCCTGCAACAGGGTATCCAAATCGGCAGCTGAGAACTCTTTGTTGGCGATGCAGAATCCGATTGATTCAGCGCCTTTGGTCAAAACACGAGTAGCTTCAGCATTAGCCTCTTTCGGGCATTCCACTACGATAGTCTGGTGGATCTGCCAGTTATTGTCCTTTTTGATACCGCGAACATACGGAAACTCTCCGCATTTACTTCCCAAGAAAGCTACATCCTTGAGATTTTCGGCACGGTAGTAGGGACGGACATTGAAACCCTCGGCCGTTCTCCATACGAGTTTACGCTCGTAATCGGCTCCTTTCAGGTCAGCTGTAATCGCTGCCTCCCACTGCTCGGTGGTAACGGGAGGAAACTGTTCAAACAGCTTTTCTTCCTTATTATTTGCCATAATAAAAATGAATTATTTGAAAAGTTATCGAGTTGTCTGGATAATACAAGCCCTCAAAGTTACTGTTTTTTTATTAACAAGGCCATCCATCTCTTTTTATTTTCTTTAGCGAAACGATTCATAGCTATTTATTTGAAAAAATGTATATTTGTCTTATTGTGGGTATTTTTGTAAAGGAGCTAAAAAGGGCTTATCGTGCCAGATTTGTACACGCAACCATGCCATGCTAGCCTACAAAAAACCTCGCAAATACCGAACTAATCTAACGACCTAATCTTTAAACCGAACAATCATGAAGAAAAATCTACTTCTATGGTGTTGTATGACGCTGTTGTGCGTTTCGTGCGGCAAACGAATCACCAAAACCGATCTAGTAGGAATCGTCCCTAAACCGGTCTCGGAACAGCTCCTCGACGGCACCTTCGATTTGAATCGGCACACGAAAATCCGGCTGTTGGCCAAAGATTCCATGTTGATGCGTTCGGTGGATTTTTTCAATGGTGTGGTTGAACCCTCTTTGGGCAAATCGTTAAAAGCGGTACAAGCCTCCGTAAAACAGGATAAAGCAATCAATGTCTGGATCGAAGATTCTCTTGAAGCCGAAGGGTATCGTTTAACGATCCGACCCGAGTCGATTGACATTGCAGGAGGTTCTCCTGCCGGTGTATTTTACGCATTCCAAACCCTTCGCCAACTGCTGCCTACCGAAGCATTACAAGGGAAACGGGCCTGTGTTATCGAACTGCCTGCGATCGAAATCACCGATCAGCCCCATTTTGCTTATCGTGGGGCGATGCTCGATGCCTGCCGCCACTTTTTCACGGTTGACGAGGTCAAGGAGTACCTCGATCTGCTAGCGATGCATAAGATCAACCAGTTCCACTGGCATTTGACCGATGATCAAGGATGGCGCATCGAGATCAAAAAATATCCTGAACTGACCCGGATCGGCTCTATACGCGAAAAGGATCTGCTTTCGCATGTCTATTTCGATCCGGAGCGCAAATACGACGAACGTCCATACGGTGGCTACTACACCCAGGATCAGATCCGTGATATTGTTCAATATGCTGCAGATCGTTTCATTACGGTTATTCCCGAAATCGAAATGCCGGGGCACGCCACAGCAGCACTTGCAGCCTATCCTTATTTGGGGTGCATCGGCAAAGATTACAAAGTAGCCACTCTGTACGGCATCCAACCGGACGCCTTCTGTGCCGGTAAAGACAGCACCTTCTTCTTCTTGGAAGATGTCTTGACCGAAGTGATGGATCTTTTCCCTTCTGAATATATCCATATCGGTGGAGATGAATGTCAGAAAGATCGTTGGGAAGAGTGCCCGTACTGCCAGAAACGGATACGCGATGAACACCTTAAAAACGAAACAGAACTGCAAAGCTATTTCGTACACCGGATCGACAAGTTCCTGAGTTCAAAGGGGCGTCGGGTACTCGGATGGGACGAGATTCTCGAAGGCGGCGATCTTTCGAAAAATGCGGCTGTCATGTCATGGCGGGGTACAACAGGCGGTATCGAGGCAGCCAAACATGGCAACCACGTAGTCATGTCACCCTACACATTCTGCTACCTCGACTACTACCAAACACCAGATACCGTAGGAGAACCGATGGCTTTTGGCAATGTGCTTACCATTGACAGCGTATACAAACTCGACCCCTATGCCGGTTTGAATGCAGAAGAACAACAATACATTCTCGGGGTGCAGGCCAATCTCTGGAGCGAATACATTTGGGGACTCGATCACTTGGAATACATGACTCTTCCACGTTTGGCCGCCATTGCCGAAGTGGGTTGGAGCTATGGAGAGAAAGATTACCCGGATTTCAGCAACCGCATGCACGCTTTGGTACGTTTATACGATGCCGCAGGATATAAATACGGTAAACACATGTTTGGACTGGAAGCTTTGGCAGACAATAAAAAAATGGTCGAATCCTTTATGAAGAACAGATCCGACAGTGCTGCGACCACCTCGGCAACATCCGATCCGGAGCGCGTAGCCGGCATGGATACAACATCGGCACAATAACTCAAACATTTGTTGCGTCGGATTCGCTCGAAACATAACTATGTACAAAAACCTAAGAGAATATATCACCGCCCTGGAGCAAGCAGGGGAACTTGTCAGAATTACCACTCCTGTCGACAGTCAGTTAGAGATTTGTGAACTGACCGATCGGGAGTCAAAACGTCCCGGAGGCGGGCGTGCCCTGCTGTTCGAACAAACCGGAACTCCATTTCCGGTTCTGACCAACATGATGGGGTCAGATCAACGTATGGCGATGGCTTTAGGCGTGGAGTCGCTGGAGAGCCTCACCTCCCGAATCGAGGAGCTGTTTGCAGGCCTGACCTCTCCAAAACCCAATTTCATCGACAAATTGCGTATGCTGCCGCTTTTGGGACAGATGGCACGCTGGCTACCGCGTGAAATCAAGGGACGGGGAGCTTGCCAACAGGTGGTGTTACAAGGTGAAGCAGCGGATCTCGGGCAACTTCCAATACTCAAGTGCTGGCCTCAGGACGGAGGACGTTTCATCACCCTACCTCTGGTGCACACGATTGATCCGGAGACAGGACTACGCAATACCGGCATGTACCGCATGCAAATCTTCTCCCCACAAACAACCGGCATGCACTGGCACCTGCACAAAACCGGCGAACGGCACTACCGCACCTACAAACGGTTAGGACAACGTATGCCTGTCACCGTCTGTTTGGGAGGAGATCCGGTCTATACCTATGCCGCTACAGCACCAATGCCCGACAACGTGGATGAATACCTGCTGGCCGGTTTCTTACGGGGGCGGCCGGTTGAGCTGGTCAAATGTCTGACCAACGATCTGCGGGTTCCGGCCGATTGCGATTTCGTTATCGAAGGTTACGTCGATCCTTCGGAAGAGAAGGTAATCGAAGGGCCTTTCGGCGATCATACCGGCTTCTATTCATTGGAGGACCACTATCCACTGTTCCATGTGACAGCCATTACTCACCGACAAGATGCTGTTTATCCCGCTACTATAGTCGGTGTTCCACCTCAGGAGGATGCCTACATTGCCAAAGCGACCGAAAAGATTTTTCTGGCTCCGATCCGAGCAGCCATGCTGCCGGAGGTTCGCGATCTTTGGATGCCAACTGCCGGTGTCGCTCATAACATTGCAGTAGTTAATATTCACACCGACTACGCCGGTCAGGCACTCAAGGTGGCCAACTCACTCTGGGGTGCCGGACAGATGATGTTTAATAAATTCATGGTCGTCACCTCCACAGAACGTTCGGTTCGGGATCCACACCTATTATCCGACCTATTAAAACGGATTCACATTCCCGACGCATTGATGTTCTCGCGCGGTCCGCTCGATGTACTGGATCATGCAGCTCCTGAAATGGGGCTGGGCGGCAAGCTGCTGTTCGATACCACTGGCGTCGATCTCTCCGCTCCACTCGAATCGGCCCAACTACCATATCCTTTCGACTTAAACTACGGAATTACCGGTGTGGATTGTTCGCTGTTTGACGCCTGGCGAGCGCTGGTGCTGTTTGCTCAACGCGGATCCACTCCAGACGTATTCGCCTTCTTAAAAGACAACAGTGTTGAAGGTGTAAAATACGTTCTGCTTCTGGATGAAGAGGCTAAACACCTAAAAGCGGAAGAGCTACTCTGGATCGCCTCTTCGGACTGCGATCCATCGCGCGATGTGACAATCCAAGAGGGCATCGCACTTTTCGATTGTCGCTGTAAAGCAGATGGGATTAATGGTTTTGCACGACAATGGCCTAATGTGGTGGCTTCATCGCCGGAGACGATTAGCCAAGTCGATGGACGCTGGGAAGAGTACGGACTCGGCTCCTTCATCGAATCACCTTCGCTGCACTACAGTCGTCTGCAATATGGCGATGGGGCAGCTGTAACTGCTCAGGTATCGCAGGCCGGTAAATTCCACACCTCTACCGAAAAATAAAACTTAACTCCACTCAGATGTTCACACGACTGCTTCGCATAACGGCATTTCTGTTGACCGGGACTTTGATCTTCGCCTGCAGCGGTCAATCCAAATCCGAGCCGGAACCTCTGACCCATCAGAGTCTAGAGGCTGGATTTCTCACACCTCCCGACTCAATACGTGTAGGAGTCTATTGGTACTGGATGCCGAACCACCTGAGCCGTGAAGGGGTCATTAAGGACCTCGAAGCGATGAAAAAGGCCGGTATCGGTCGGGCATACATCGGCAATATCTGGGAGGGTTACACCTCGGACAGCATGGTGCAGTTCGGCTCAGACGAGTGGTGGAAGATTCTGCGCACAGCGCTGAAACGCGCGGGAGAGTTGGACATTGAGATCGGCATTTTTAACTCCCCAGGATGGAGTCAATCGGGAGGGCCATGGGTTCGTCCCCAAGAGTCGATGCGCTATTTAGCCATGTCGGAAACCCGTGTCAAGGGGCCACAACGATTGACGGAACGGCTACCGATTCCGGGCGATAATTTTCAGGATGTCCGGGTCATTGCCTACCCAATGCCGGCCGACTACGATATAACCATGGCAGCTGAGATCACCTCACAGCCTGAGCTCCCCAACGCAAAGTATCTGACAGATGGCGATACGAATACTCGTGTCACGCTATCCGCCGGTCAAACCTACACCTTCGATCTGACAGCTTCACAGCCTTTCACTGCACGTTCATTGATTTTGTATCCAGACACAATCTCTCTCGAAGCCAAGTGTCAATTACAAGTAGAAGAAAGAGGCGAATACCATACAATCTGTGAATTTGATATCGATCGCCGCAGAGCTGAATCTGTCCAGGTCGGCTTTGACCGAGATGCCCCTATCATCAAGGCGTTTCCCGAAGTTTCATCATCTGTTTTCAGAATCATTCTTCAAAACATTGGGAAGGAGAGTGTTTTAAAACGAATTGAGTTGTCAGCCTCCTCTCGCATCGACAGTTACGATACCAAAACGTTAGCCAAGATGTATCCGGCACCATTAGCCGCCTGGGATACTTACCGATGGGAACCGATCTCCACAGCATGCAATGATACGAGCCTGGCCATTTCACCGTACAGCGTTGAGGACATCTCCCAATACATGACACCTGACGGAACTTTGACTTGGAATGTCCCCGATGGAGAGTGGGTTATTCTACGGATAGGGATGTTGCCGACCGGCGTTACCAACAGTCCTGCAGCACCCGAAGCTACCGGACTGGAGATCGACAAGATGGACCGGTCTTTGGCCGAAGCCCATTTCGACCGCTTTATTGGGCAGATTCTCCAACGCATTCCAGCCAAAGAGCGTCGCACATTTAAAACCGTAGTGATCGACAGTTATGAAGCCGGCAGCACCAATTTTACCGACAACTTCATTGACATGTTCCAAAAGCGCTATGGATACGACCCGACACCCTATCTGCCTGCCTATTTCAGCTATGTGGTCGGATCAGCAAAAGTTTCGGACCGTTTTTTATGGGATGTACGGCGACTCGTTGCTGACTGCCTGGCACAGAATTACGTAGGAGCCTTACGGGATCGCTGTCACCAGTATGGATTGGAACTGTGGATGGAAAATTACGGACATTGGGGCTTCCCCGGCGAATTTTTACAGTATGGAGGTCTGGCCGATCGTGTCAGTGGCGAATTTTGGTCCGGAGGAGATTTGGGCAGCATGGAAATCCGTGCGGCATCATCATGCGGGCACATTTATGGGAAAAACCGCATATCGGCTGAATCATTTACCTCCTCAGGAAAAGAATTTGAATTGCATCCGGCTGAACTCAAACGACGAGCAGACCGCTTTGCAACAGAAGGGGTGAATGACAACATTCTGCATGTTTACATCTCACAACCCAATGATATCCAACCGGGCAATAACGCATGGTTCGGCACCGAATTCAATCGGAACAACACCTGGTTCTCACAACTGGATCTCTTCACTACGTACCTGCGTCGCTGTAATTTCATGTTGCAGCAAGGGCTCAACGTTGCCGATGTTGCCTACTACATTGGCGAGGGAACTCCGAAAATGACCGGACCAACAGACCCTCCACTGCCCACAGGTTATCAGTTCGACTATATCAATGCAGAGGTAATTGAACGGGATCTGCAGGTCGAAAACGGTATGTTTACACTCCCTAACGGCACACAATATCGCATTTTGGTACTGCCCAAAATTGAAACCATGCGCCCCGAATTGTTACGCAAGATCCGGGATTTAGTCGCTGCTGGCGGTGTTGTGTTAGGACCACCTCCAACCCATTCTCCCAGCATGCAGAACCAGCCGGCTGCTGATGCGGCAGTTACGGAACTGGCAGCAGAGTTGTGGCAAGGTGTAGATGGTACAGAGGTACGTTTTGCCCGGTTTGGAGCAGGGATGATCCTAAACGGCATGACACTGACAGAGGCTTTTGCATTGATGGAGTGTCCTCCCGACTGTCAACTTCCCGACAAAACTCCAGTGCGCTATGTGCATCGTCACTCCGGAGAGTTTGACATCTATTTCCTGACCAACCAAGGGGACAAGCCGATTCAGTTTTCACCGACCTTTCGGGTAGAGGGCAAACAACCTGAGTTATGGTCTCCAACGAGTGGAACAATTCGTCTGTTACCCGATTTTACCAGTTTGAATGGGACAACCACCGTACCGTTAAAATTGGACCGCAATGAAAGTGTATTTGTAGTCTTTGCAGATCCGGCTAAACCAGCCAAAGCATCGACCAAAGCTTCTCATGCTTCGAGAAAACAGGCATCAACTTCCGGACAGAACTATCCCGATCTACAACTTCTCAATGTAGTGAGTGGCCCCTGGAATGTCACTTTCGATCCACAAATGCGAGGCCCTGAACAGCCTATTACTTTAGCACGTCTACTGGCATGGAATCGTATGGAGAACGATTCGATCCGCTTTTATTCTGGAACGGCTACGTATCGCACCGGTTTCAGTTTGGCGCAATGTCCCAAAGAGAAACGCATCATACTGGATTTAGGATCACTCTCCACCATGGCCAAAGTCTATATTAACGACCATTATGCAGGGGGAGCATGGACACCGCCATATCAGCTCGACGTAACCGATTGGGTAAAAGAGGGTCGCAACGAACTTTGTATCGAAGTGGTTAACACATGGGTAAATCGTTTAATCGGAGACAGCCAACTTCCGGTCTCACAACGCGGTACTTGGTGTCGGGTCAATTCTCACCGTCCTTTTGAACCGTTGCAAACCTCAGGGCTACTTGGCCCGGTACAACTTTTTGCTGTTCCATACGACCTGATACCGATTCAACCGACAGAGCCATAAAAGCATTTGCTTTACTTTGATTAATACTCAACAAAGCAACGGCAATCATTATACTGCATAGTGATTACTACAGGCTGAAGGTTATAAAACAAGATCCAACTATGAGATCTTTGCGACTCTCGAGCACATGACACTTGTATTTAATGTCTAATCGTGGATAAAATCATGTCATAAAGCTCCATACGAATCAAGCCACTTCAAGCCTTGACCATCTGTGTGACAGGTATCTTGTAGGAGCAATCCACAGCCTTTATTTTCTCATCAACTGATCGACGGAAATGCACGGTTACTGGACAATATCCGATCACCACACCAAGAAAAGCAAAACAAAGTTGATGATATAAGATTGAATAAGAAAAGAAGAGGGAGAAAAAGGGGAACGCACCTCGAGCACCACGAAATGAACATACACCACACACCCCAAAAAACAATAAACCCGGCAATCGAATGATCACCGGGTTTATGTGGTCCCCGTGGGGCTCGAACCCACGACCCCAACATTAAGAGTGTCGTGCTCTACCAACTGAGCTAGAGAACCATATTACTGAGTTTGTGGGTGCAAAGATAAAGGGAAATTCCTTTTTATGCAAAAATATTTGTGAAAATATTTGCTATTCATACTCTCCGCTCTTCAGCATCGACACCTCTTGTGGACTCAGGAAGCGCCATGCACCACGTTTCAAGCCCCGCTTGGTCAGACCTGCAAAATAGACGCGATCGAGTTTCTGAACCGAATATCCCAATGATTCGAAAATACGACGTACAATACGGTTACGGCCCGAATGGATTTCAATACCGATCTCTTTACGGGAGCCGTTTACATAGCTAACCTCATCGGCATAGATCATCCCATCCTCCAACTCGATACCGTCAACAATACGTTGCATATCCTCTTCGGTCAAGGATTTATCCAATGTTACCTGATAGATCTTGCTTTTCTTGTAACTGGGGTGGGTCAACTGACGGGTCAACTCCCCATCATTGGTAATCAGCAATACACCGACACTGTTCTTATCAAGACGTCCCACCGGATACACCCGTTCCGTACAAGCATCTTTGATCAGATCCATAACCGTTTTGTCTGCATGCGGGTCCTCCAATGAGGTGACATATCCTTTGGGTTTATTCATCAAAATATAGACCAGCTTCTCACCGCGAATGATTTCGCCATTGAAACGAACTTCATCACCCGGATTGACTTTGGTGCCCAGTTCTGAGACAATCTTACCATTCACGCTTACTACTCCAGCCGTAATCAGATCGTCGGCCTCTCGACGGGAACAGATCCCTGAATTGGCAATAAAGCGGTTTAGGCGAATAGCACCGGTCTGCTTCGGAGCATCAAAACGGGGATAATTGTTTGCATCATAATTTTGATACCCTTTTCGGCGATCCCCATAGCGACCACCCTCACGACGATTGCCGTTATTATTGCGACGATCCCCATAACGTCCCTGGCGGTTTTCGTCAAACGAACGCCCCTCACCATGCTCATTACGATCTTGATAGCGCGAGGAGCCTTTTCGATCACGATTAGTGTTGCGTTCTCCGCCATAACGGTTATCGTTCCGATCCCGATCGGCGTAGTATGCATATCCGTCACGTGAGTTCCGACGAGGACGCTCCTCACGACTCACATTCCGGTTATCATCGTACTCTTGATCCCAATCGTTGTAGCGATTGTTTTTACGCAATGACTTGCCACCACGATCCCCTCCATTACGACGAGTTCGGTCTCCTCTGCGATCTTCATCTTTGAGTCGATTTTCGCGCGTAAAATTGGGGTTAAAGGAACGACGTTCTGTTCCTCTTTCTCCACGAGAGCTGTTTCCACGCGACTCCGTACTACTATACTGACGACGCTTTCTACGCTGATCTTTCATAAATTCAGCAGGAGTGTCATAATCTGAATTGCCGCTCGCATCGTCACGACGGGAGTAGCTTCTGCGAGAAGAGTATTGACTCCGATCAGTATCGGTGTAACGCTCTTTCTTCTCTTTGGGATCAAATGTTTTCATGAATATAAGTTGTCAATTATTTTACGTGCGGTCTATAAGCAGAACCTGAGACCGGATCATAGGCAATGTACATACAAAAGACCCGCCGAACTCTCTTATTGGCCTGTAAAAGTGCACAAATGTATCGCTATTTTTACAATTTGCCATATCTTTGAAAGTCTTTATCCCTTTTTAATCGGATAATTGGGGTGAAAGAGGAGAATATGACCATTCAACACCAGATTCATCCCATCTCGAGACATAAACCAATAGAAACACTAACCATCCAAGTTCCAATCAACAATCATGAAATACAATTTCGACGAGGTGATCTCGCGAGAAGGGACCAACTGTGAAAAATTCGATGCTCGTGAGCAAATTTTCGGCCGGGCTGATGTCATTCCGATGTGGGTAGCAGATATGGATTTTGCCGCTCCACCCGCTGTGGTAGAGGCCATCCGCAAACGAGCTGAACACCCTATTTTAGGATACTCTTACCGCAGTGACAGTTATTGGCAATCGATTATTGGCTGGGTTGAACGGCACAGCGGATGGAAAATCCAACGCGAATGGCTCGATTTCACCCCGGGTGTAGTATCAGGAATTGTTTATGCTCTTCTGGCTTTCACTGAACCTGGAGACCGTATTGTCATTCAACCTCCTGTTTATCATCCCTTCGCCAGACAAATCCGTCTAAATGACCGTGTAGTAGTCAATAATCCTCTGCGTGAAACCAACGGGCATTATGAAATCGACTTTGAGGATCTTGATCGCAAACTGGCCGGAGCAAAGGTGCTGTTGATGTCCAGCCCACACAATCCGACGGGACGTGTATTCACTCGTGAAGAGCTGACACGTATCGGGCAATTGTGTGTCAAACATGATGTATTGATTCTCTCGGATGAGATTCATGGAGATATTGTTTACGCTCCCCAGAAATTCATCCACATTGCCTCCATCGACGACTCCATTGCAGCACGGACCTTAACGTTTATTGCGCCCAGCAAAACGTTTAATATCGCAGGACTTTCCACCTCTGTATCGATTGTCCCCAATCCGGTTCTGAACCAGCGATTGCAAGAGGAATATGCCAAGATGCATGCCGACCAGGGCAACATTTTCGGAGCAGTAGCACTGGAGGCGGCTTACACCCATGGCGATGAGTGGCTCGAACAGTTGCTGCAATATCTGAAGGGCAATGTTGATTATGTATGCAACTTTTTACAGGAGCGAATCCCCTCGATACACTGTGTACCGCCGCAAGGCACCTATCTGATGTGGCTCGATTTCCGGGAATGGGGTATGACACATGAGGAGATCTATCAGTTCCTGATCGACAAAGCTGGTTGGGGTGTCAACGAAGGGTCGATGTTCGGCGAAGAGGGGCGCGGATGGATGCGCGTCAACATTGCCACCCAACGCTCTGTTCTCGAGCAGGCCATGGAACAGCTTTACCAGGCATGGTTGCAACTACCCAAAAAGTAAACAACAATCACACACTCTATTCAAAAGCAGATCACAGTTTGGATCTGCTTTTTTATTGCCAATTTCGTTCCCCTCACCAACGCTGCATTATAAAAAACGGCAGCCAACAAAAGTTGACCGCCGTTTTTCAAATCTTAACACCCAAAGGCTATAAAGCTGATCCTCTATTGCACGCTCTTTTTAATGTCTTTGACCCGCAACTGTGGAAAGACCTCTCCACGATAATGGTTCTCCACCACCGTGTAACATACATCAATACTGCGGCCTGACCGGACATATTCATAGAGTTTGGGCTGCTGGAAAGCAATGGCAGCAATCGCCGTATTGGGTTTCTGTCCCTGGATCAGATCCATCTTCAGGTGCTCATGCTCCGCTCCCACCAGCCGTGCATCTCCGCGATTACTTACTCCACGAGTCATAAAGACCGGAGCGTTATTTCCGGGACCAAACGGTTGGAACCGAGCCAATGTAGACCGGAAACGAGGCGTGATATCACTGAAAAGCAATTCAGAATCGATATCTACTTGCGGAATCAACATTTCGGGATCAATATGCTCCTCGACGTAATCATTGAATCGCTTGGTAAACTCCTCCACATTATCGGGCTTCATGGTCATACCGGCTGCATACATGTGTCCGCCAAAATTTTCGAGCAGGTCGGCGCACGACTCTACAGCCTGGTACAGATCGAATCCCGGAACGCTACGAGCAGATCCCGTAACAAAACCATTGCTCATGGTCAACACGACCGTCGGACGATAATAGGTTTCGATCAACCGGGAGGCCACAATTCCTACGATGCCTTTCATCCATTTCGGATTGTAGATCACCGTACTCTTGAGCTCCTTCATGTGCGGATGGCACTCGATGTATTCGTGTGCCTCAGACGTCACACTGCGATCAATGTTTTTACGATCCTGATTGCTGCGATCAATAAAGGCACCATATTCACGAGCCACTTCGTCATCGCGAGCCACCATCAACGATACGGCTGAATGACCGCCTGACGGCGCTGCATTCTCATCCTCCGAATCGACCTCCATACGACCGGCGGCATTGATTCGCGGACCAATCTTGAAGACAATATCATCAATGGTAATGGCATGTTTTTCCAGACCACAGATCTTGATGATCGACTGAAGCCCTTTACCGGGCTTTTCGTTGAGGCGTTTGAGGCCATAATAGGCCAGAATACGGTTTTCGCCCACCAACGGGACAATATCCGAGGCGATGCTGACCACCACCAAATCCAACAGGCACTCCACTTCAGAGAAGGGCAGTCCTTTGTAAAGGCAATACCCCTGCAACATCTTGAAACCGACTCCACAACCCGAAAGCTCCTTGAATGGATACTGACATTCAGGCTGTTTGGGATCGAGGACCGCCACCGCATCGGGAATCTGCTCCCCGGGCAAATGGTGGTCACAGACGATCATATCGATTCCCAGCTCCTTGGCGTAGGCCACCTTTTCGGTTGCCTTGATTCCACAATCCAGCGTGATGATCAGGCCAACCCCTTTGCGCAGAGCATATTCGATCGCCTTACGCGACACGCCATACCCTTCGGTATAACGATCCGGGATGTAGAACATCAGCTGCTGGTGTCCCAACTTGCGAAGAAACAGATAGACCAGTGCGACTGCTGTCGTACCGTCCACATCATAGTCTCCATAGACCATGATGGTCTCTCCACGGGTGAGTGCCAGATCGATCCGTTCGACCGCCTTGCGCAGATCCTTCATCAGGAACGGATCATGCAGGTTTTCTAGCTTCGGATTGAAGAACCGATTCGCTTTCTCCTCTGTGTCTATGCCACGCTGAACAAGCAGGTTGGCAAGGACCGGAGGAATATCCAGCGCGGTGGCCAACCGAGTCACCGTAGCCGGGTCTCCCTGCTCCTTGAGAACCCATCTTTTTTCTGCTGACATAACTGTTTTATTTTATTTTAATTCGATTTTCAAAATCTTGCTGAAATGAGCTGCAAAACGCTCCTCTACCTCCTCAAGGGTCGGACGCAATCCGGTCTCCTTTTCAATCGAGGTCACCCCCTTGTCGGTAAATCCGCAGGGGTTGATGTGGGAAAAATAGCTCAAATCAGTGGTGACATTCAGCGCGAAACCGTGCATAGTCACAAAATGCGAAGCTTTCACACCAATGGCGCAAATCTTGCGGGCGCGGGGAGAGTGAGGATCAAGCCACACTCCGGTAGCGCCTTCGAGTCGATCAGCCATAATCCCGTATTCAGCCACGGTACGAATAATACTCTCTTCGATCGACCATATATAATCTCGCAGGCTCACACCGATATGCTCCAGGTCGAGAATCGGATAGCCCACAAGTTGTCCCAGACCGTGGTAGGTGACATCACCGCCCCGATCCGTATGAAAATAGGTAGCACCGATCTGCTTCAAGAACTGTTCGTTAACCAGCAGATTCGATTCGTGGCCGCTTTTGCCTAACGTATAGACATGTGGATGCTCCACAAACAGCAGATACTGCTCTTCAGGGGCCCCTTCGCGTTTTTGACGCAGCAGCGCCTCGAAAAGTCGTTTCTGAATCTCCCACGCTTCGGAGTACTCCGTGCGGCCCAAATGTTTTATGCTAACGTACTCCATAAGCGTCATTATTGTTTAGTTAGAGTTTGTTCTGCTGAAGAGCGTTCTTCAGCGACAGGTGTTGAATGTGTTGCGGCATGCTGCTCGGGCTGGGAAGTTGCCCCCGCAGCGGTCTCACGACAACGCTGCATGGCCCGTTCGGCCATATACGACGAACGAACCATCGGCCCGCTTTCGACATAGACAAACCCACGTCGCAGCGCCTCCTCTTTGTACCAGGCAAATTTTTCGGGGGTCACATACTCCGCCACCGGCAGATGTTTCAGGGTAGGGCGCAGATACTGCCCAATCGTCAGAATCTTGCATCCGCAAGCCAATAGATCGTCCATCGTGGCCAGTACCTCTTCTTCACTCTCACCCAATCCCAGCATTAAACCGCTTTTAGCAGTCGCACCGGAATCGGCAATATGTTTGAGAGTAGCCAGACTCACCCGTTATCGGGCACGTGAACGCACCTGCGGCGTAAGTCGCTCAACGGTCTCTATATTGTGGCCCACGATGTCGGGAGCCGATGCAAGAACCACATCGATCAGCTCACCCTTGCCATCGAAATCGGGAATAAGAACCTCTATGGTAGTATCAGGATTGGCTTCGCGTACGGCACGTACCGAAGCAGCCCAATGAGACGCACCACCATCGGGCAGGTCGTCCCTGTCCACGGAGGTGATGACACAATGCTTCAGTCCCATCAGAGAGACTGAGCGGGCGAGCTTTTGCGGCTCGTCGCGGTCCGGTGGTAACGGTTTACCGGTAGCTGTTGCACAGAACTTACACGAACGGGTACAAATATCCCCTAAGATCATGAAAGTAGCCGTACGACGACTCCAACACTCTGCCTGATTGGGGCAGCGGCCGCTGCTGCAAATCGTATGAAGCCCATGCTCCTCGACAATGCGGGCGACCTGGCTAAATCCTTCATTGTTATGGAGTCTGATTTTCAGCCAGTCAGGTTTTCTATGTTTCGTTACCTCATCATGCAGTATGGGCATTTTAATTTTATTTACTTTCCAACTGGTACAAATGTAACGATTTTTTTCATATTGTTTTATCGATCGATCCAAATCCACCGGAAATCACCAAATAAAAATTATCATCAAATCAACAAAATATTGTTATTTTTCAATTATATTTAACCACGGAGAACCGTTGACTTTTAAGATCAACGGACTGCTCAACGAGTTCAACTGATTTCAGAGGTGACACCTCCACTGACGGCGTTATGTACAAAGAGCACAAAATCAATTACCATCTTGTAATACAATACATTTTGAACAACAATTCACTATAGATCACGTTATACAACAGAAACTTAATCTCAGCTTTATGAAGAGCATTTTGACCAGAATATCCATGGTTTTGGCCTGCGCGATAACCATGATTCACACAGCTTGGGCCTATGACAAGGGAGAAGCTTTCACCCCAAAACATGAGGACAGCTACTATTTGGCAGGAGCGGTTCCAGTAGAAAATGGCAAAGTCGTTTTCCGTTACACACTTCAATTACCAGGCCTGACCCGTGCTCAGATTTATGAAAAGGTAAAAGAGTGGTTGGCACGTTCAGAGCGGGCTGACCGCAACATAATTATAGAACGTTCTGTAATCAAAGATGATCCAACCACCGGTGAAATCTACATACAGAATCAAGAGGAGTTGATTTTTGCCGAACGCGGCCTTTCGATTGATAAAGCGGATTTTGCTTTTCTGCAACACTACACTTGTTCGGATGGGAAATGTGAATTAGAGATTTCCCATTTGCGTTACGTTTACGAAGATGACAATAAAGTTCCGGAAGGCTGGATTACAGACGATTATGCATTGGACAAAAAGAAAACCAAGATTATTCCAGGCGTATTGC
>ERZ857882.2571-NODE-2571-length-18504-cov-3.452978_pt1 | contig 18504 bp, 16 predicted proteins | sample MGYA00519697_ERZ857882 | MGnify/ENA primary metagenome ERZ857882 (study PRJEB31778, sample SAMEA3449373) | human gut metagenome | biome: human gut; feature: human-associated habitat; material: faeces | place: United Kingdom | collected 2010/2012 ...
ACTGTTCCTCGTCCGACCAATCCCAAGGAAGTCGCCAACAAAGGTGCAGGCAGCGCAGCGTCCCTGCCAGTAACTTTGCGCGTCCGCAGACGCGCCCCCAAGCTGCTTCCCTCCTAAACTTCCGTGAAGAACCAAATAATACGATTATCAGAACGAATTGGAAACGGCATGAAAAGCTGTCATTTTTTCTCCGGGCATTGCGTCCCGGAGTTTTTTGTTGCCGAAAAAAATAGGAAAATGATAGCCAAATATGGAAAAAACACTTGACAATCCTTGCCGAAAATCGCTATAATTAAACAGGTAAATTCATACGATTTCTGAATCAACAGGAGCCATCAGCCTGCATGTTTTTCCCTTTGACGTCCGCGCATTCCACTTCGCGGCAGCCAGATGAAAAAAATACGCAGCGTATTTTGGCTTGTTTACATTCGGAAATCGTATTAGGTTGAGGGAGTGGAATTGGAAAATGGAAAGCGGTGCAAACACAAAGGAAGTACTGACCCCGAAAAACGTCTATCGCTTTTTGACGGACAATCTGCCGGGGCTGTATCCGCATGGGGTGATTCCGGTGGCGGAACGCAAGGGCTTGACGCTGGTGAAATTCTGGGCGCAGGTGCTCGACGGAATCATTCCGCCGGAATGGCACGCGTCGCTCTTTGGAGGCACGCAGCGCTCGCGGCGGCTGAGCGACATGATGAACCGCACGGGCGTGCAGCCGCTTCCGCCCAAATTGCAGCAGGAGATGAACGCACTGCTGTCCGGGGAGACGCTGATTCGCCTGAGCCAGCAGGTGCAGGATTTCCTGCGCAGCGCGCACTACGATGCCGATGCCCTCACGCGCGCCCTGCCCGACTTCGTGCGCATGATGATGGAAAACGAGGAGTGCATGAAGCCGGAGCACGAGCAGGTGTTTGAGAACCTGCAGCAATCGCGGGAGACGCTGCCGCGCACGTTCGTGGACATGCTGACGCTCTCGTGGCTGGTGCTGCTGGCGTTCTACGGGCCGGAAATGGGCAGCCGCGAGCTGCTGGACTTCTGTCAGGCGCAGGAGCACTCGGCGCAGGCGCTGTATCTGCTTTCGTCGCACGTCACGTTCGGGCGGCGCGTGCCGCTGTCGATGACGGGGCGCAACTGCGAATTGTGCCGGCAGGGGCTATCAAAGGATGAATACGTCATGGATGCGGCTTCGTGCCTGCCGCAATTGACGGATGCGATTCGGCAGGGCGGCAAAATCGCCGTGACGGGCATGGGCGGCATCGGCAAAACGGAAATGACCCGGCAGGCGCTGGCGCTGCTGGCGAAGGAAGAGCTGTTCAGCCGCATGGCGTGGGTGCAGTACGAAAAAAGTCTGACGGCGAGCCTGCGCATGGCGTTTGACGGCTTGGACGGCGTGGCGGAGGAGAACGTGCTCTCAACAGTGCGCGAGAAGCTGGAAGCGCCCTATCAGGGGCGGACGCTGCTGCTGATTGACAGCGTCGATATGCCGCCGGAAGCGGACGAGGGGCTGCGCGAAATTGAGCATTGGGGCTGCGATGTGCTGGTGACGACGCGCTTCCCGCTGGGCGAGGGCTTCCGGAATATCGCCGTGCCGCTGCTGTCGGAGGAAGCCAGCCGGGCGCTGTTTGTCCAGCACGACCCGTACTTGCAGGGCATGGGCAGCGCGGAAACGGAAGCGCTGCATCAGGTGCTTTCGCGCGTGGCGGGGCATCCGCTGGCGATTATCCTGCTGGCGCATCTGGCGAAGATGAAGCGCTGGACAATGCATCAGCTGCTGGAAGAGCTTGACCGCATCAGCCCGGAGGGACTGCGGCTGGCGGGCGGCAAATTCAGCGCGATTGCGCAGAGAATCGCCCAGATGGTGTCCTCCGACGCGCTGACCGACCGCGAAAGGCAGGTGCTGGCGGTTTTCGCCACGTTTCCGGCGTGGACAATCCCGGTGCGGGACGCGTTGACCCTCCTGCGCGACTTCGGCACGGAGGATGAGCTGCTCTCCGCGCTCGAAACGGCGGCGGATTACGGCCTGCTTGCGTCGAACTGGCGCGGATACGCCATGCACCCCGTGCTGGCGGAGAGCTTCCGGCCGCTGCTGCCGCCGATGGAGAAGGTGCCGCGGCTGGCGGAGGTGTTCGAGGAGTGCAAAGCGCATTACCGCGAGACAGATTATCGGACGGCGCCGCTGATGTCGCTGGCGCTGTACGCAATTTCAGACTTCGATGATGCGCCTGTGGAAACCATGGGCGGCATGACAGTGGCGATTTTTTACCTTTTGAATCTTCATGGGGGAGAAATTCCTGCCGCACGACTGGAATTGTGGCGACAAAAGAAGCAAGGTGAACTTCAAAAGACAGAACATGGACGCTTCTTGGACGGATGTTTCAGTTTGGCACTTGATTCCATTCTGGGCGGCGATTTGGTGAAAGATGGCGAAAAAGTGATTGCGAATCTTTCCAGCGCTTGTGAAGATGATATAGAGTTTATGCTGCTGACCTGTGGCAATCAGGCGCAGCAGATGGAGCGTGAAAATACCAGCAAATTCCTTGCCCGAATTGGCGAACTGATTCCGCTGAACCATCCGAATGCAGCGGCAATGAGAGCGGAGAAAACAGCTATTGCACTGCTGAACAAGGAAAATGTGCCGCAAGAAGATTTGGATGCAGCCATTTCCTGCTTTATGGAAGCGTTGGATGAACCAAAGCGCGTGGTTGATGCGGCTGGGCAGCTTGCGCAGGTGCTTTGTGCAATGGGACTGGCAGGTATGGCCAGAGAGCGAATCAAAGCACTGGCGGAGCTAATGGAAGAAAAAACGAAGGATGTTGACAATTTGCCGTTTGCCTTCTATGAAGGGTGCGAATTGGTTTTTCATATTCTGGAGGAATATGAAAAGGCACTTTCTTACGCGAGGGCTGCTGTTGAGCATACGCCGAAAAACACAAAAACGTATTTTACGGCACTGTACAATTATGTGACGATTATGCAGGAAATGGGGAGAAGGTTGGAAACACAGGAGACTGTAGTTGATGCGCTTAAAAAAGTGCAGAAACTATTTGGCGAAAACAACTCACTGTACTGCTGTTTCAAAATGGCGTATATCTCTAATTTGCTCGAATTAAAACAAGGAAAGGAAGCAAATGAAGCCCTAAATCAGGTGCTGCCGATTGTGCGCCAGCAGATGGGGGAAATTGATGCAAAGGTGGTCGAGTCGGCGCGTGTTCGTGCACTTGCACTGCTGGGACGTGAGGAAGAAGCAATCGAATTGGGCAAACAGGTGCGTGCATTCTTTGTTCAAATCGGCGGTGAAGAATGGACACAGGTGAAAGCACTCGACAGAATCATCAGCAAAGTAAAAAAAGGGGGCTATCGGCAGGAAACGTAATATTGCAGCACAATTTCTGCAAGTTCGGCTGCAATGAATGTAACCCGCTTGACAATCCCCATTGTCGCCGTATAATGGAAAGTGGAATCCTGCATTCGGATGAATATTTTCCATTATACGGCATTTTTGCTGCTGGACGCAAAAGAAAGGAAATGCACATGACGCTCAAGGAGTTTTATGCCGCAGTTGGCGGCGATTATGACGCAACCCTGAACAGAATCCCCAAGGAGTCGATGGTGCTGCGTTTTGTGAAGAAGTATGCCGACGACAAAACCTACGCCCAGCTGACCGAAGCGGTGAAAGCGCAGGACTGGGAAACGGCGTTCCGCGCGTCGCACACGCTCAAGGGCGTGGCGCAGAACCTCGGTTTTGACGGCCTGTACCGCGCCGCGTTCGCGCTGACGGAAGAAATGCGCGGGGGAAAGCCGCTGACGGACACTGCCCTCTACGACGCCGTGGCGCAGCAGCAGCAGATTGTGCTGGACGCCGTGCGGCAGCTGGCATAAGGACAAAAAACATGCGTGAACAGAAGTGGAATCTTGGTCGGTTTATCGGGAGGAGCAGTGCGCTGCTTCTCCTGTTTGCGCTGCTCTTCCTGCCGTCGGCGCGGGCGGAGGAAGGGGAGAATCTGCCGAAAATAATCATCGGCAGCGACGAATATCAGCCGTACAGCTACTACAACGTGGATGGCTCGCCGCAGGGCGTGGATGTTGAAATGGCGCGCGAAGCCTTCCGGCGCATGGGGTATGCGCCTGTCTTCCGCCATGTGGCGTGGGAGGATAAGGACGAAGCGCTGGCAGACGGCACGGTGGACTGCCTGTGGAGCGGGTTCATGATGAACAATTGCGAGGACAAGTACACATGGGCGCGACTCAACCTGTTCAGCCGTCTGGTGGCGGTGGTGCGCGCGGACAGCGCCTATGCGGATTTGGCTGATTTGGCGGGCTGCCGCGCGGCGGTTCAGGCGACGAGCTGGGCGGAATATCTGCTGATTCGGCAGGATCAGCCGGGCATCCCGAAGGTCAAAACGGTGTACAGCTTCTCGTCGATGGAGGAGGTGTTCGCCGTCATGCGCAAGGGCTACGCGGACACGATTGTCGGGCATGAGTGCGTGCTGAACATCTTCCTTGCGGAGAATGAAGGGCGCTACCGGAAGCTGGAAACCCTGCTGGGCACGGCGGAACTCGGCGTCGCGTTCCAGAAGGGGACGCACGAGGAACTGGCGCGGCAGCTGGAGCAGACGCTGGCTGAAATGGCGGCGGACGGCACGATGGCGGAGATTTTGACGGCATACGGCATCAACGGCACCGTCCGCATGGGAGGAATCGAAAGCAAATGAAACAGGAAACCTCTCATAAGCGGCGAGGCTTCATCAGCATGCTCTGGATGCCGCTGACACTGTATCTGGTAATGCTTGTCACATCCTTTGTTGTGCTGACGTGGCATGATACACGCAATGTCTGGAATGCAATGGATGTAACGCTTGACTTTGCGTTGGCGCGGCTCGAACAGTATTTCAACGCCATGTCGAACGAACGCGCCAAGAGCGAAATCCGCCTGCTGGACAAAACGGCGGAGCTCAACTCCCGCATCGCGGAAGCAGGGGTGATAACGAACGAACAGCTTGACCAGTACGCCTATGCGCAGCGGCTGACGGGCATCGTCATCCTTGATGCGGACATGAATGCCGTCGTCCAAACGACGATTGACGGCGACACAGCGGCGATGCTGCACGCCATTCTGCAAAAGCCGACGGTGCGGGAGATTGTGGATTACCCCGTAAAGGTGTACATGACGCGGACGCAGGTGGGCAGTCGCACGGTGGATTTCGCCGCCGTCGCGCGCGAGGACGCGCCGGGCCTTGTGGTGGCGTACGCCGAGCGCGAGGAAGAGGACGAGAGCGACATGAAGCTGGAGACACTCTTCAGCGGCTTCACGTTTGCAATGGACGGCACGGTCACCGTGTCGGACGGCAAAACCATCATTGCTTCCAACAGCGCCGAAATCGTCGGGCGCAACGTAAAAAAAATCGAGGAAGGCAGCATCCCCCGTGCGCAGTGGGACGAATCGGGGCGGCTGCACATTGTTGACGGCATGACGGCGTGGTCGGGCAAGCGCACGGCGTTTGAGAACTACTCGGTGTACGCCATGTTCCCGGATCTTGCCGTCTACAATTCCCGCAACACCATTCTCCTCTACGGCACGCTGATTTACATGGGAATCTGGCTTTGCTTCGCGTGGCTGCGCGCCCAGCAGTCCCGCCGCGCACTGGAGAAAAACAGCGAGCAGGCGCGGATTATCAGCGCCATCAGCGAAATCTACTGCTTCACGTTCCTTGTTAACGTCCAGCGCGGCACGGTGCGCATCATCAAGCACCCGATGGAGCAGCTGATGAAGATGGACCGCACGTGGAGCATGAACGAAGTGGTGCAGATGCAAGCAGCTCAAAACGTTGCGCCGGATTTCCGCGAGGCGTTCATCAGCTACTGCGACCTGACGACCTTGGCGCAGCGCTTGAAGGAAAACCCGAACCTGACGCTGGAGTTCCGCGACCCGAAGGAAAAGGTGTACCTGATGACGACGCTGCCGCAGAACTACGACCGCCGCGGCAGGCTCGAATCGGTGCTGATGGTGACGCAGGACGTGACGGCGGAGAAGGAACGCGAACGCGACTATCAGCTGCAATTGAAAAAGACGGCGGAGGACGCCGAACGCGCCAACATCGTCAAAACGGACTTCCTGCGCCGCATGAGCCACGATATCCGCACGCCGATTAACGGCATCCGCGGCATGGTGGAAATCAGCCGCCGATATGTGGGCGACGAAGCAAAGCAGGAAGAGTGCCGCGAGAAAATTATGACCGCATCGGGCTTCCTACTGGATTTGGTCAACGATGTGCTGAACATGAACAAGCTCGAATCCGGCGCGGTGACGCTGGAAGAGAAGCCGTTCAACCTGCGCCAGATGGTCAGCGAAATTGTGACGATGGTGGAGGGGCAGGCGTGGCACGAAAACGTGCAGGTGTCCTGCAAGACGCTGGCGTGGAATCACGAAAACCTGATTGGCTCGCCGATGCACCTGCATCAGGTGCTGCAAAACGTTGTCGGCAATGCGGTCAAGTACAACTGCCCCGGCGGCAGCGTGACCATCTCCTGCGAGGAGAAAGGCTTTGACGGCACGACGGCGACGTTCCTTTTCACCTGTGCCGACACGGGACGCGGCATGAGTGCGGCGTTCCAGCAGCACGCGTTTGAGGCGTTCGCGCAGGAGGAATCCGGCGCGCGCACGGCCTACAAGGGCACGGGGCTGGGGCTGCCGATTGCCAAGGAACTTGTCGAGCAGATGGGCGGCAAAATCCACTTTGAGAGCGAACTGGGCGTCGGCACAACGTTCTACATCACCCTGCCGTTCCGCGTAGATCCGAATCCGCCGAAAGCGGAATCCGCCAAGCCGGAGCAGGCGGTGTCCATCAAGGGCGCGCACATACTGCTGGTGGAGGATAACGAGCTGAACATGGAAATCAGCCAGTACATACTGGAGGGCGCGGGCGCGATTGTCGCTCAGGCGTGGAACGGGCAGGAGGCGGTTCGCCGCTTTTCCGAAAGCGAACCGGGTACGTTTGACTGCATCCTGATGGACGTGATGATGCCGCTGATGGACGGACTGGAAGCAACGCGGACGATTCGCGCGATGCAGCGCCCGGATGCGGCGACCATCCCGATTGTGGCAATGACCGCGAATACCTTCTCCGAGGACGAACAGCGCAGCCGCGAGGCAGGCATGAACCTGTTCCTGAACAAGCCGGTGGATTCGGAAAAGATGCTGCAAACGGTGCTGGAGTGCCTGAAAATGGGCGGGGAAAATGCTTTGTGAAAACCTTGACAAGAACGCAGGTAGGGTGTAAAATAGAACTATCACAGGCGCGATTCCGGGGAAAAATCTGGACGCGCGAAAGGAAGGTTCTATTTATGAAGAAGCTGCTTGCGCTGGTGTGCGCGCTTGTCCTGTCGCTGTCGATGACGGCGGTGCTGGCGGAAGAAACCGATGCGTTCACCTCCGCGTCCGTCGCGAGCTACTACGCGGATTCCGCCCTGACCGGGGATGACCTGATGAACGCCATCAACTCCTTCTCCGGCACGTACCTCGTGTGCACCACCAACCCCGACGGCACGGCGAACGCGGGCGTGTTCATCTTCGCGTGCGTGAAGAACGAGGACAAGTACTACATCCAGATGGGTCTGGCGGAGAACCAGACGAAGCAGAACCTGCTCCGCACGGGCGAAGCGCTGGCGGTCTACGCCGCGAACCCCTCCACCGAGGAAGGCGCAAAGCCCTACATCACCGCCGGTGCGCGCATGGTGCTCCAGCAGGTGACGGACGAAGAACTGCTGAAGGTGCTCAACGTCAAGGGCAGCGAAACCGCGCTGTTCTTTGAAATCACCGAAATCAAGCCGCTGGGCTGATTGACAAACGGGGCGCACTCTCTTCCAAATGCGAAGGGGGTGCGCTTTTTTTCGGGGGATTTGCGGCGGAGCGGGCGTTCCCTGCGCGCTATTCCAAAACACTCAAAATCCATAGGAATTTGCATATTCCTCTTGACAAGCATGGGAATCGGGAGTAAAATCCTATTGCGGAAGTAGGTTATAAGCTGCCGCACAAGAATGGTTTATCAATCAGCCAGAGAAAGGGCTTTTGCAATATGAAACACGCTGAATTGCTGTCCGTCCGCGACCTGCACGTTCAGGTGGGCGAAAAGGAAATCCTCCACGGGGTCAACCTCTCCGTCGGCACGGATGAAACCCATGTCCTCCTTGGCCCGAACGGCACGGGCAAATCCACCCTCGGCTATGCCATCACCGGCAACCCTGCCTATCAGGTGACGCGGGGGAGCATCACGTTTGACGGCGAGGATATTACTTCTATGCCCGTCAATGAGCGCGCGAAGAAAGGCGTTTTCCTGTCCTTCCAGAACCCGCTGGAAGTGCCGGGCGTGACGCTGAGCGCCTTTATCCGCACGGCGCTGGAGCAGAAGAGCGGCAGCCGCATCCGCCTGTGGGACTTCAAGAAGAAGCTGAAGGAAACGATGGCGCTTTTGTCGATGGATGAAAGCTACGCAGAGCGCGATTTGAACGTCGGCTTCTCCGGCGGCGAAAAGAAGAAGGCGGAAATCCTGCAAATGCTGATGCTCGAACCCAAGCTCGCCATTCTGGATGAAACCGACTCCGGTCTGGACGTGGACGCGGTGCGCACGGTGTCCGAGGGCGTCCGCCTGTTCCGCGAAAAGACGCACGGTTCGCTGCTGATTATCACCCACAGCACGCGCATTCTGGAGGCGCTGCGCGTTGACCGCACGCATGTGATGGAAAACGGCGTCATTGTGCGCGAAGGCGACGCGGCGCTGGTGGAAGAAATCAACGAAAAGGGCTTCAAGGGCTGATGGGGGAGCGGCATGACAGAGAAGAGCCAAGTTGCGGACATTGACCGCAGCATTTATGATATTCGCGACGCGGAGCATGACGCGTACCGCATGGAAGCCGGCTTGACCCCCGCCATCGTCGAGAAGCTGTCCAAGGAGAAGAACGACCCGGCGTGGATGGAGCAGTTCCGGCTGGAATCGCTGCAAATTTACAACAATATGCGCGTGCCGGATTGGGGGCCGTCGCTGGACGGGCTGGATATCGACCACATCGCGACGTATGTCCGCCCGAACACGAAGATGCAGAACAACTGGGAGAACGTGCCGCAGGACATTAAGGACACGTTTGAGCGGCTGGGCATTCCGCAGGCGGAGCGCAAGTCGCTGGCGGGCGTGGGCGCGCAGTACGACTCAGAGCTGGTGTACCACAACGTGCGCGCGGAAGTGGCGGCGCAGGGCGTGGTGTACACCGACATGGAGAGCGCGCTGCACGGCGAATATGCCGAGATGGTGCGCAAGTACTTCATGAAGCTCGTCACCCCGCGTGACCACAAGTTTGCGGCGCTGCACGGCGCGGTTTGGTCGGGCGGCTCGTTTGTGTACGTTCCCAAGGGCGTGCAGGTGTCCATTCCGCTGCAATCGTATTTCCGCCTGAACGCCAAGGGCGCGGGGCAGTTTGAGCATACGCTGATTATTGTGGACGAGGGCGCAAGCCTGCACTTCATCGAGGGCTGCTCTGCCCCGAAGTACAACGTGGCGAACCTCCATGCCGGCTGCGTGGAGCTGTACGTCAAAAAGGGCGCGAAGCTGCGCTATTCGACGATCGAAAACTGGTCGAAGAACATGTACAACCTCAACACCAAGCGCGCGCTGGTGGAGGAGGATGGCACGATTGAGTGGATTTCCGGCTCGTTCGGGTCGCATGTGGGCTGCCTGTATCCGATGAGCATCTTGAAGGGCGACCGCGCCCGCATGGAGTTCACGGGCGTGACGTTCGCAGGCGCGGGGCAGAATCTCGACACGGGCGCGAAGGTCGTGCACGTTGGCAAAAATACCAGTTCGTACATGAACACGCGCTCCATCAGCAAGAGCGGCGGCATCAGCACGTTCCGCTCCAGCGTGGTGGTGGAGAAGAGCGCCAAGCACGCCAAGAGCGCGGTATCCTGCCAGTCGCTGATGCTCGACAGCGAGAGCCGCTCGGACACGATTCCCGCGATGGACATCCGCACGCGCGACGCCGCCATCGGGCATGAGGCGAAAATCGGCAGCATCAGCAACGACGCGGTGTTCTACCTGATGAGCCGCGGCATGAGCGAAGAGGACGCGCGCGCGCTGATTGTCAGCGGCTTTGCGGACAACGTGTCCAAGGAATTGCCGGTGGAATACGCGGTGGAGATGAACACCCTCATCCGCCTTGAAATGAAGGGCAGCATCGGCTGAGCGGAAAGGAGCATCCATCAATGGAGAAAATGACCATCAATCAGCTGCCAAGCCGGACGTGGAATCGTCTGGGCGTGAATGAAGCGAGTATTGACTGGGACGAAAGCGCGACGGTCGTGCTGCCGGAAGAATCCGCAGAAAAGGCGGATATGCTGATTGCATCGGACGCGGCGTATGCCCGCAAGCGCGTGACCGTTCAGGCGGAAAAGGGCGCGAAAAAGTCGCTCTTCCAGACCCTTCGCACGGCGGGCAAGCTGCATGTGCAGACGGAGCTGACCGCCGAGGACGGCGCGGAAATTGAGCTGATTCAGCTGGTTGCGCCGGGCGAAAACGCGCTGGTGTATGATGAAGTCATCGGGCACTGCCACGGCAGCGGGCGGATTGTGCTGCGGCAAGTGACGCTGGGTCACGGCGATGTGTACGCACAGACGGGCATCGGGCTGGACGGCGAGAACGCCTCGTTTGCGGCGAATATCGGCTATCTGGCGCGGAAAAATCAGACGCTGGACATGAACCTTGTCGTCAACCACTGGGGGAAAAAGACAAAGTGCGAAATCAACGCGTCCGGCGCGCTGAATGACGCGGCGAAGAAGATTTTCCGCGGCACGATTGACTTCAAGCGCGGGTCGTCCGGGTCGGTCGGCAGCGAACAGGAAACGGTGCTGATGCTGGGCGAGGACGCGGTGAACAAGACCGTGCCGGTCATCCTCTGCGCGGAGGAGAATGTCGAGGGCACGCACGGCGCGACCATCGGCGAGATGGACGACGACACGCGCTTCTACTTCGCCAGCCGCGGCATCGACCGCGAAACGGCGGAAAAGCTGCTTTCGCGCGCGGCGATTGCCCGCGTAGCGCAGCAGGTGAAAAGCGAAACGGCGCGCGCGGCGATACTGAACGAACTGGATGGGGAAATGGATGAAAACGACGGATTACAGGCGTGATTTTCCGCTGCTGATGCAGGAAACAGCGGCGTATCTGGACAACGCAGCGACGGCGCAGCGCCCGCAGTGCGTGCTGGATGCGGAAAAAACGTTCTATGAGACGCAGAACGCGAATCCCCTGCGCGGGCTGTATCCGCTGAGCATTGCGGCGACGGAGGCGGTGGAGGAGGCACGCTTGGCGGTTCGCGATTTCCTGCACGCCAAGAGCAGTCAGGAGATTATCTTCACGCGCAACACGACCGAGGCGCTGAACCTCGTGGCGTACAGCTATGGGCTGTCTCACGTCCACACGGGCGACGAGGTGGTGGTGTCCATTCTGGAGCATCACAGCAACCTGCTGCCATGGCAGATGGTGTGCCGGCAAACGGGTGCGACGCTCAAATTCATCGACTGCGAAATGGATGGACGGCTTGACCTGAACAAGGTATCGGGAATCATCACGGAGAAAACGAAAATCGTTGCCGTGACGCACGTTTCCAACGTCATCGGGCGCGTCAACCCGATTCGCGAAATCGCGGATATGGCGCACCGTGTCGGCGCGGTCATCGTGGTGGACGGCGCGCAGTCTACGCCGCATATCCCCGTGGACGTGCAGGCGCTGGACGCGGATTTCCTCGCGTTTTCGGGGCATAAGGTGTTCGGCCCGATGGGCATTGGCGCGCTGTACGGCAAACGCAGGCTGCTGGAAAAGATGCCGCCCTTCCTCTCCGGCGGGGAGATGATCGAGTCCGTCACGCGCACCGGGGCGACGTATGCCGAGCTGCCCTACAAGTTTGAGGCGGGCACGGGCAATGCCGCCGGCGCGGTCGGGCTGCACGCGGCGATTCGCTATATGCAGTCCGTCGGCTTTGACACCATGCACGAGCGCGAAACGGCGCTGGTTGCCCGCATGATGGCGGGGATGGCGGATATGCCGTTCATCCATGTGCTGGGGTCGGGCAGTCCTGAGGAACACAGCGGCATTGTCACGTTCACGGTCGATGGCGTGCATCCGCATGACGTGAGCGAAATCCTCGCGGCGGATGGCGTGTGCATCCGCGCGGGGCATCACTGCGCACAGCCGCTGCTCAAGCACCTCGGCTATTCCTCGACGGTTCGGGCAAGCTGTGCGTTCTACAACACGCCGGACGAGGTGGATCGGCTGCTGGACAGCCTGAAAACAATCAGGGAGCGAATGGGCTATGGAAAACAGGAACTTTTATAACGAAATTCTGACAGAACACAACATCCATCCGGAGTTCAAGCACGATCTGCCGGACGCGAACATCGAGCTGGAAGGCGTCAACCCCAGCTGCGGCGACGACATTACGCTGAAGCTGAAGGTGGATGGCGACGTGATTACCGACGGCGCGTTCGTCGGCGACGGCTGCGCGATTTCGCAGGCCTCGGCGGACATTATGCTGGGCATGATTGTCGGGCGGAAGAAGGAAGAAGCGCTGCGCCTGGGCGAAATCTTCCGCAAGATGATTCAGGGCGAAGCGACGGCGGAGGAAATCGACGAGCTGGAGGAAGCCGGGGCGCTGAAGGATATTTCGCACATGCCCGCGCGCGTGAAGTGCGCCGTGCTGGGCTGGCGGACGCTGAAGGAAGCCATCGGGGGAGAAGAAGAATAAGAAAACCGGACGGGGCGCGATGGCTCTGTCCGGTTTCCTTTATTTCCAGTGGGAAATCCATGTGTGTTTTGAATATGAAACTTGATTTTGTTTTGTGCAGCCGCATTCGTTCGCTTTCAATAGGTTTGTGATGCGTGAATGCTGGTTCGGGGTAAAAAATCGCTGTCCGCGTCCCGGCAGCGTTTCAGTCGCCAACAGTATTCGCAAACAGAACCCGACCGGGCAGGGGAGAAATCCGCCGTCCGGTCGGCTTTTTGCTGCGGGATGTTTGAAAGCAAAAGAAAAGGTCAAGGCTTTTCAACCTTGACCATCCGTGGAGCATAGGAGATTCGAACTCCTGACCTCGACAATGCGAATGTCGCGCACTACCAACTGTGCTAATGCCCCAAGCGCTTATTCTCTTTATGTCAGGCGGTGAAGCGCTGAGCACAGAAAGTATTATAGCATAGTTCTCGGAAAAATGCAAGGGGTTTTTTGAAATTTTTTCGGGAAAATTGCAAACTTTTTTTCAGGGGGCATTTTGGACAGATTTCAGAATGCACGTTCGCTTATTTTGCGCGAAAAACTGCTTTTCTGCCCGGCGACTCTTGTGCATATGCGCCGATTATGGTATAATGCCCATGATGAAGCAAACGGAGGAGAGAGCGGATGGATGCAGAAATGCTGCGGAATGTGCTGACGATGCTGGGCACGGTGCTGGGCGCGATTTTGGTGCTGATGCTGGTGGCGAAAATCACGAGCATGGTGCATGTGGAGGCGGACGATGCGCGCGCGCCGATTGACAGCATGGAAGCGAGCGTCGTCGGCAAGCGCACGCTGGTGACGCAGGAGGACGGCGCGCCGAAAACCATCTACTATATGACCTTCCAGAAGGTGAACGGAATGCGGATGGAGCTGGAAGTGCCGGGCGAGGACTACGGCTTGGCGGCGGAAGGCGATCAGGGCGTGCTGGTCGCGCGCGGGGAAGAATTTATCGTCTTTAAGCGAATGATTTGAAATGATTGGAGCTTCCCAAACAAGTGGCGGCGCCGAAGGGGTGGAGGGGGCGAGCGGAAAGCCCCCTCCTCGCGTCCGCAGACGCGAAATCCTCTGCAATAATCGCATACTGTAAGGAGTAAAACAGAAATTATGGCATATCAGGCACTCTACCGCCAGTGGCGACCCAAAGACTTTTCCAGCATGGTGGCACAGGAGGCGGTCATCTCCACGCTGCGCAATCAGGTGATGAGCGGGCGCGTCGCCCATGCGTACCTCTTCTGCGGCAGCCGCGGCACGGGCAAGACGTCCACCGCGAAAATCCTCGCGCGCGCCATCAACTGCGAGCATCCCGTGGGCGGCGACCCGTGCGGGCAGTGTGAATCCTGCCGCCGCCTGCTGGCGGACGAGTCGATGGACGTGATGGAAATCGACGCGGCGAGCAACAATGGCGTCGAGGAAATCCGCAACCTGCGCGAGACGGTCAAATATCCGCCGCAGCAGGGGAAATACAAGGTCTACATCATCGACGAAGTGCACATGCTGTCCACTTCTGCGTTTAATGCTTTGCTGAAAACGCTGGAGGAGCCGCCGGCATACGTCGTTTTCATCCTCGCGACGACCGAGCCGCAGAAGCTGCCCGCGACGATTCTCAGCCGCTGCCAGCGCTTCGACTTCGGGCGGATTCCGGCGCACCAAATCGCGGGGCGGCTGCGTCAGGCGGCGGAGGGCGCGAAGGCGGAAGCGTCGGAGAACGCGCTGATGCTCATCGCCCGTGCCGCGGAGGGCGGAATGCGCGACGCGCTGTCGATACTGGACATGTGCCTGGGCTATTCCAATCAGGTGACGGAAGACCTCGTGCGCAATGTGCTGGGCACGAGCGACCGCAGCTTCCTGTTCCGCTTCGCCGATGCGCTGGAAAAAGAGGACGCGTCCGCCGTTATGCGGATGATTGACGAATTGATGCGCGCCGGACGCGAACCGATGGTGTTCGCCAAGGACGTCAGCCAGCACCTGCGCGCGCTGCTGATTGCCAAGTGCAGCCCGGACGACCTGAGCGCCCTGCTTGACCTGACGCAGGAGGACGCGCAGGAGTACGCGCAGCAGGCGGAAAAATTCACCACGACGCGGCTGATGAACATGCTGGAATTGTTCATGCGCGTGGAAACGGATTTGCGCTGGGCGTCGTCGCCGCGAATCGTACTGGAAAACGCCGCGCTGAAAAGCTGCCTGCGGACGAGCGAGGCGGATACGGCGGCGCTCAACGACCGCATCAGCGAACTGGAAAAGCAGCTGACCGCCTTGCAGGAGAAGCTGCAAAGCGGCGCGTTTACCCCTGCGCAGCCCGCGAAAAAGGCGGCAAAGCCTGCATCCGAGCCGAAGCAGGAAGCGCCCAAACCCGCCGCGCCTGCCGTGATGACCCCGACCGGCAAGACCGACGCAGACGCGTGGAAGGAAGCCATGAACATCCTGAAGCGCTCCGACCCCGGCACGTTCGCGATGCTGACGATGGGCAAATACGCCGGGTGCGACGGCGACACCTACCGCTGGCAGGCGCCGATGGGGCAGGAGCTGTACGTCGGGCTGATGAATCAGGAGAAGAAGCGCACGGCGATTGCGTCGGCGCTGACGCAGGCATCGGGGATGCAATGCCGCTTTGAGGCGATCGGCGCGGTGAAGGAGAAGAAAACTGACCAGAGCGACGAATCCTTCCTCGCGGCGCTGGAAACGACCTTCGGCAAGGCGAACACGATGGTGCAGGAGGACGTGAAGGGGTGAACGGCGCGGACATTCGCGGGATGTTTGCCGGACTGCCGGGTGCGCACGGCATCATCGAAGCGGCGCTGAACGGGCAGGGGCGCGTGATGACGGATGATTCGGCGCGTCCGAGCAGCGCGGCAGTGCTGGCGGGCGATTTCCTCTTTTTCGGCGGCGAACCGTCGGAAGAATTGGTGCGGCGCGCACTGAGCGCGGAGAATCGCGCGTGGATTGTGCAGGGGAGCAGTGCGTTTCTCGCACTGGTGCAGGCGCAGCGGTCGGGAACGTGGTCGGAGCGCATCGCCTTTGACCCGTGCCGTCAGCCGGAGGATGCGCACCTGACTGCGCTGCTGGCGAATCTGCCGCAGGGCGTGACGCTTGTGCCGATTGGAGCGGCGGAAATGGCGTTCTGCCGCAAGACCCCGTGGGCGGCGGACTTCGTGAGTCAATTCACGGAGGATGAATATGCGCGCAGCGGGCTGGGGGTGCTGGTCTGTGCGGATGGTGCGTTCGTGTCGGGTGCATCCAGCTACGCGGCGTATCCCGGCGGCATCGAGGTGGAGGTGGACACAGCACCGGCGCACCGCGGACACGGCTACGCGACGCTGGCAGCGGCGAAGCTCATCTTGACGGCGCATCAGCAGGGGAAAATCGCGACGTGGGACGCGGCGAATGAAACATCAGCACACATTGCGCAGAAACTCGGCTACCGTGTAACCTGCGCCTATCAAGTCTTCACAACGGCGTAACCATTGGCGCACCCGTCAGGATGATTCGCATTCCGCGTTTCCTGCCGGGTGCATTTTTTGACGAAATTTCAACGGTTCGGACGATTTTCACAAAAATTCTGCTGGATTCCTCAGAAAAACCACAAAATTTTTCCGGGCAGCAGGAAATAGGGGGGACATGTAGAATTAGAAAAGTCGGGCTAAATTGTAACCTCAACTTTTCCCGCCCCGAAAGGGGCATGACATGGAGGGAGTTTTGAACATGAGTGAGCAGAACCTGAAGCAGGTGCTGGCGAAAAAGCAGAGCATCCTGCAGGGAGACGCGGAACGAATCGCAAAGCAGCGCGCGGCTGGCAAGCTGACCGCCCGTGAACGGGTGGCGAAGCTGCTGGACGCCGGCTCTTTCGTGGAGACGGATGCGCTGGTATCCCGCAATGGGGATTACGCCGGGGTCGTGACCGGCAGCGGCACGGTGCAGGATCGCCCTGTGTACGTGTTCGCGCAGGATTTCACGGTGCATGGCGGCGCGATGGGGCAGATGCAGGCGCAGAAGATTGTCAAGGTGCTGGATCTGGCACAGAAGACGGGCGCGCCCGTGATTGCCCTGTGCGACAGCGCCGGTGTGCGCATTGACGAGGGCGCGGCGGCGATGAACGCCTACGCTTCCGTTTTCACCCGTCTGGCAAAGCTCAGCGGCGTGGTGCCGGTCATCGCGCTGGTGCTGGGCCCGGTGGTCGGCGGCGCGGCAATGATCGCCCAGCTGGCTGACATCACCATTGAAGCCGAAAACGTTGGTCAGCTGATGGTCTATGGCCCGCAGGTCATGAGCGCCATTTCCGGCAAGACGGTGGATGCCAAGGCGGTCGGCGGCGCGAAGACGATGGCTGCGCAGGGCGGCGTCGCGCTGACGGCGAAGGACGAGGACGAAGCCATCTCTCTGGCGGTGCAGGTGCTGGACTATCTGCCCGGCTGCAACGCGGAGGATGCCGCGATTGTGGACACCGACGACATGAACCGCATTCTGCCCGTGCTGGACGCGGCGGACGCGGAGAGCCAGCTGGCTGCCATGGCGGACGGCGCGGCGTATGTGGAGCTTTTCAAGGACTACGGGAAGGAAATCCGCGTTGCGCTGACCCGCGTGGGCGGCCGTCCGGTCGGTCTGGTGGTTGGCAACGGCAAGGAGAACGACGGCGTGCTGACGGCGCAGTCCGCAAGCAAGGCCGCGCGCTTCATCCGCCTGTGCGACTGCTACAGCCTGCCGGTCGTGTCCCTGATCAACAGCAAGGGCGTTGCCGTCCCGGCGGTTGACGAGCAGGCGGCGACCATCAAGGCGACCACCCAGCTGCTTTACGCCTACGCGGAAGCGACGACGGCGAAGGTGTCCATCGTGACTGGCAACGCCATCGGTCAGGCGTATGTCGCCATGGGTGGCAAGAGCAACGCTGACGTCACCTACGCGTGGCCGGGCGCGGTGATTTCCGCCCTGACCCCCGAAGCGGCGGTGCAGGTGCTCTACACCGACGACCTGAAGGCGGACAAGAAGCCGGCGCTCCAGTCCCGTGCGGAATTGGAAGCGAAGTTCGCTGCGGATGTGGCGGACGGCGTGGCGGCTGCCGCGGCTGGCATGGTCGATGACGTGATTGATCCCGCCGAAACGCGCAAGTATGTCATTGCGGCGCTGGAGATGCTCTCCTCCAAGCGCGAATCCAATCCCCCGAAGAAGCACGGCAACCTGCCGCTGTGATTGAGGAAAGGATTGTGTGAAAAATGGACTTTGCAGCCTTTTTGAGTAATCTGGGCAATAATCTGGGCTTCGGCTTGACCGTCACCCTCATCGGCATCGCCATCGTGTTCCTCGGTTTGACGATTCTGATTGGTCTGATCAAGCTGATGGAAAATGCCACCGCGAACCTCGGCAAGGGCGGCAAGAAGGCAAAGAAGCAGGCGGAAGCGCCCGCTCCCGCGCCGGTTGCCGCGCCCGTGGTGGAGGAAGTGCCTGTGGCGGATGACAGCGAGCTGATTGCGGTCATTTCCGCCGCTGTGGCGATGATGATGGAGGATGGCAGCGCCTTCACGGTGCGCCGCGTCCGCCGCGTGCAGAATGCGCCCGCCTGGCAGAAGGCTGGCCGCGAAGAACAGGTGTACAGCCGCTTCTAATATACTATTTCCTGCATTCACCTGTGCCATCTGCTTGCGCCTTTTCCTTTCTGGCGTCCGTTCATTCCACTTAGCGTAGCGCTGCTACGCTGCGTTTCATTCA
>ERZ857882.2575-NODE-2575-length-18489-cov-6.593794_pt1 | contig 18489 bp, 15 predicted proteins | sample MGYA00519697_ERZ857882 | MGnify/ENA primary metagenome ERZ857882 (study PRJEB31778, sample SAMEA3449373) | human gut metagenome | biome: human gut; feature: human-associated habitat; material: faeces | place: United Kingdom | collected 2010/2012 ...
AAAATTTCGACTGCTGCGGAAAACCGCAGCAGCCGATTTGCGTCATTTTGCCTGTTTCATGGAAAGGCCGATGCGGTGGCGCTTTTCGTCCACACTCAGGACGACAACCTTCACCACGTCGCCGACCTTGACCACCTCGCTGGGATGGCGCAGACGCCGGTCGCAGACCTCGGAAATATGCACCAGACCGTCCTGATGGACGCCGATGTCCACGAAAACGCCGAAGTCGATGACGTTGCGCACCGTGCCGGTCAGCTCCATGCCGGGCTTCAAATCCTTCATTTCCAGCACGTCCTTGCGCAGAATGGGGGCGGGCAGCTCGTCACGGGGGTCGCGGCCGGGCTTACTCAGCTCCTTGGCAATATCGAGCAATGTCGGCTCACCCACGGCGCATTCCGCGGCGGCCTTGCTCAGGCCGTAGGCGTTCAGCTTTTCCGTCAGGGAGGAGAAATCCTCTCCCTTTTTGCAGCCCAGAAGATTCAGCAGCGCCTTGGCGGCGGCGTAGGACTCGGGGTGGACGCCGGTGTTGTCCAGAATCTCCTTGCTTTCGGGGATACGGAGAAAACCGGCGCACTGTTCAAAGGCCTTGGGGCCGAGCTTGGGAACCTTTTTCAGCTGAGCGCGGCTGGTGAAGGGACCGTTTTCCTCCCGATAGGCGACGATATTTTTCGCCGTGGTGGCGGTCAGACCGGAAACCTGCTGCAACAGGCTCCGGGAGGCGGTGTTGGCGTCCACGCCCACGGCGTTGACGCAGTCCTCCACAACGGCACCCAGAGCGGCGTCCAGCTCCTTCTGGGGGCAGTCGTGCTGGTATTGCCCCACGCCGATGGCTTTGGGGTCGATCTTCACCAGCTCGGCAAGGGGGTCTTGCAGCCGCCGGGCGATGGACACAGCGGAGCGGAGATTGACGTCGTAGTCAGGAAATTCCTCCGTCGCAAGGGGAGAGGCGGAGTAAACGGAAGCGCCCGCTTCGCTGACGATCATGTAGCTGGCCTCCGGGAAGGATTTCAGCAGCTCCACGGTCATGGCCTCGGTTTCCCGGGAAGCGGTGCCGTTGCCGATGGCGATGTGCCTGACGCCGTATTTGCGCATAAGAACGGACAGGGAGGAAATGGCCTCCTGCTTTTTCCGCTCATTGAATGTGGGGTAGACCACGGTGGTGGCCAGCACCTTGCCGGTGGCGTCCACCACGGCGACCTTGCAGCCGTTGCGGTATCCGGGGTCGAGACCCATGGTGACGAAGCCCTTGACGGGGGGCTGCATCAGCAGCGGCTTCAGGTTCAGGGCAAAATTGTGGATAGCACCCGCATATGCCCGGTCGGACAGGTCGCTGCGCACCTCCCGCTGGATGGAGGGGAAGATCAGACGCTCATAGGCGTCCTCGGCGGCGGCGCGGACGAAGGCAGAGACCTGCATGGTGGGCTTCAAAGCGGCGCGGCACACCAGCGCGGCGCCCTCGTTGCCCGCGAGGATGACGTTTGGCTTGAGAACGCCCTCCTTTTCGCCCCGGTTCATGGCGAGGATCTGGTGATCCAGCACCCGGGATATGGGCTGGGAGAAATCGTAATAGAGCTTGTAAACGCCGTCGGCCTCCGCGTCATCGGCGGCGGTGCAGGTCAGCGTACCCCGGCGCATCACCAGCTCCCGCAGAGATTTGCGGATGTCGGCGTCGTCGGAAAGGTCTTCGGCAATAATGTCATTGGCACCCTGCAAGGCTTCCTCCACGGAGTTAACGCCCTTTTCCGGGTCGATAAAACCCGCGGCCAGCCCGGCGGGATCCTGACCGTCCTGGGCAAAAATGGCCTCGGCCAGAGGCGCAAGTCCCTTTTCCCGGGCGATGGAGCCGCGGGTGCGGCGCTTCTGCTTGTAGGGGCGGTACAGGTCTTCCACTTCCGCCATGGTGGCGGCACTGTCGATGGCGTCGGACAGCTCTTGCGTCAGCTTGCCCTGATTTTCGATGGACTTCTTCACCTCGTCCCGGCGCTCCTGAAGGTTGCGCAGATAGGTCAGGCGGGTCTCCAGATTCCGCAGTGTGGTGTCGTCCATGGTGCCGTGCATTTCCTTACGGTAGCGGGCGATAAAGGGAATGGTGTTGCCCTCGTCCATGAGGTTCACCACATTCTGAACATATTCCAGCTTCTGACCCAATTCTTCGGCCAGAATTTCGGGGATTGATTTCATGCTTGTGTCTCCTTTGCGATTGTTTTGCCTGCGCCGGCTCAGGGCTTTACCGCCCGGGTGGCGAGGAAGGTTTCAATGTTGCGCTCCTGGAGGTATCCGCAGCCGTTGGTATCGCCGTACAGATGGGTCAGGCGAAAACCGGCTTTCAGCTGGCCGCCGATCTGCTCTTCCAGGGTGTGGGAAAATTCGATGCCGTCGTCCTGCTGTTCCAGCTGGCGAAGCTGGGCTTCGTTTTTCAGGGGATTGAAGGGCATGGTGTTTTCAATGGTTTTCTCATCGAGACCCACCATAAAGTTGATGCCGTTGTCGAATCCGGCGAGAAGTGCGCCCCCGCGGCGCAGAACCCGGAAGCACTCCCGGAAAATGGGTTCGACCTCCTCCACATAACAGTTGGAGACCGGATGGAAAATGAGGTCGAAGCTGTCGTCCGGGAAGGGGAGGGGCTTTGTCATGTCGGCGCGGACGACGGTAATGTCGTAGCCCTCCCGTTCGGCGACGACCCGCTCGCTTTCCAGCTGCTTTTGGGAATAGTCCAGCACGGTGCATTCCGCCCCCAGCGCCGCGAAAATGGGCATCTGCTGTCCGCCGCCGCTGGCAAGGCCGAGGACGCGCTTTCCGTTCAGGTCGCCGAACCAGTCATGGGGGACAGGCTTGGTGGGGGTGAGAACCACGTCCCAGTTTCCGTTCACAGCGTCCAGATACGCTTCGTGGGAGACAGGCAGCCCCCACTGCCAGCCGTTTTCCACCCACCGATCGACGGTGGCGGCGTTGATATCCTGATAATGCAAGGTAATCCCTCCAATTCTATCCCGGGAAGTATACCATGGATTTGAAAATCCCGCAAGTTTTTTCTTGACAATCTTTTCCCACCGCGCTATAATGTGCAAGTGACCTATGGGCCTGTAGCTCAGCTGGGAGAGCGTTCGGTTCGCATCCGAGAGGTCGAGAGTTCGAGTCTCTTCAGGTCCACCAAAATGTTCGGAATTTTCTGATTTTTTGCAGAAGATTCCGAACTTTTTTGTATTTTTTAAAATCAGGCACTCTCCACAGTCGCAATTTTGCCGCCATTCGGTTCGCATCCCACACAAAGCCGTCTGAAATCCTCAAAGGAAACCCGAAACTCGACTTCCAAACGGTAATCCCGGTACACATAGACGGCCTTGATAAGCTGCGATACGATCATCTTCTTCGCTTCAAAGGTGCAGTTGTCGTAAAGATCAGCCCAGCTTTCCAGCTTCTCAAATTCGGCCTGTTCCTGCGCGGCGCTTTCCAGCTGACGCTCCATGTCGGCTTTTTGTGCGTCTACCTCCTGCGAAAGCTCTGCGATTTCTTCTTTGCATTTAGCAACAAGGCTGTTCAGCAGGTCAACATTCAGGCGGCTTTTGCCGCGAATGACGTTGATCGTTTCGGCTTCATAGTCAGAAAGCTCCTTTTGCTTTTCCACCAGCCGCATGGCAGACATTTTGTAGCGGCTTCTGGCAAGCGCTGCGGCTTTTTCGTGCTGCTCGGCGATCAGACTATCCTTGGCAGAAACGCGGATTCTGGAGAGCTGATAGCGCACCAGAGCGTCCACAATTTCATCCAGCTTGATAACGCCGTAGCCGGATTGACCATCGCAGAGGTCAGGATGCCGGGCCTTAAAATGGCATTGATAACGGCTTTTGACCTGATTGCGCACCGTTCCATCTTTGCGGATATACTTCTTGCCGGAGGTCGTCAGCGTCAGCCGGTTTTTACAATGCCCGCAGAAGATATTCCCTACCAACAGAGAACTGCCGCGCAGATTCAGCGGCGTATCCGCATGGTGTGTTGTCCGTTTTTCCATTAACTCCTGCGCTCGTCGAAAGGTCGCTTCGTCCACGATCTGAAGCTCTGGAATGATTTCCGATTCAGCGTTTCCGTTTGAAATTACACCCATGTATAACTTGTTCTTTATCATGCGGACGATTGTTGTGTTCGGAATCATGGAGCCATCTGCGCGGCGAATCCCATTTTCCAAAAGGTAGTGGGAAATCCGTTGAGCGCCGCAGCCTTCGTTGACGTATTTGTAAAAGATGAAACGCACGATTTCTGCGGCGCCCTCGTCGATTACAAAATCGTTGACCTCTTGATTCTTCTTGTTGATCCGTCCCTGCTTCTGGAGCTTGTAGCCAAATGGTACAATGCCGCCGGTGAAGCAGCCGTCCTTTGTAAGCTGCTCCATGCGGGTTTTCACGCGCACGGAGGTTTTGATGCTCTCGCCGGATGCCTGCCAGTAACGGATATAGTTAAGCAGCTTGTCAACGTGATTGTCGAACCGCTGCTGCCCTTCTACGGCGCTCCAAACTTCAACGCCATTACGGACAAACCACTCTACGACAAAGGGCGTTTCGTCATCTCTGCGGCCGAGACGGTCAAACATATAGACAAGCAAAATATCGAAACTCCCGGCAACGGCTTCCTGCTGCAATTCCTGCATGGCGTCGCGCTCTTTTGCAGATTTCTTGAAACCGGATACGCCTTTTTCGTAAAACTCATTTTGTAAAACCCAGTCAGGGTGTGACGCGATGAACTCCCGGCAGAATTGCCGCTGCATGGGAATATCATCTTTTTCAACCTGACCGATTGTTGATACGCGATATAAGCAGTTTACTCGTTTCTTTTGTTCCATAACATACACTCCATTCTGAGAAAACGTGTGTATGTCCTTGTTCGCTATTTGATTTTCAAGGTACATTTTATAGTGTAATTATAGCATATTTCAGATATTTTATCAAGTTTTGTAGCTGTTATTATAAAATCCATAGGAGAAAACCGAACGTTTCAGCGCTTCTGTAATATGCGGATCATCTTGCTCTGCATACTTTACAGAGATTGCGGCACCGCAAAGAGATAAGATTTCTTCCTGCTTTTTGGGCTTGGATTCTTCGAGCTGTTTGTCCATAGAAGAACCTCCAGAATAAATGTTGTTTTTCTCATAGGTCAGACAGACGGCAGTGGCAAACTGCTCCATAGGCGTTGCACCTCCCTCCATGCTGATGGCGGGGCGTTCCATTCTGTGACGTATGGCTAACGCAAGTATCATTGTTCTTTGTATGCGGTCGTCGCACGATCCAGCCATGAATCGCTCTCCATGCAGGTGTTTCTCGCTCCGCGCCAGAATCGGTATCACCTCCCATTCCGCGCATCCCCGCGCACCCATAGGCTCGCACATACAAAACGTATCTGTTGACCCTATTCAGTTGTAAATCAGGCTTTTACCTGCGGTTGATTGTCAACCAGGGAAAACGCAGAACCTTCCGGCGCTGTGCTTTCCCTGACCGGCAATCCGGTGTTTTGGGTTGTTCTGAAGCAGCACGTTCGCAGCGCAGACATACCATGCGCCCCTCCGGGATGATCTCACCGCACATCACGCAGCGTTCCTCAGAAAAATACATCATGGTAATTCTCCTTTGTGGGGGAATGCGTCCCAAGTCGGGACAGATTAAGATTCAGACAGATGCCTGCCTCGTAGACTGGACAGGACATCTGTATAGTTAAGTAACCTGCCGCATAATCATAGACTTATTGAAGCCTTAGTACGCACGTCTTGCCGTGTTACGCCTTAGCGCAAACGTTCAATGGTATGCGGTGATAGCTTATCCCTGACGGTCGGCCCATAGTTTTGCTGAGATCAGCGAAATCAGTTCTTTAGCCGTGGGCGGCTCTTCAATCCAATACGCACGCAGTTCACGTCTACGCCCGTTCTGCCAGATATCCTTGGCTGCACGATTCAACGCTCGCGAAACGGCTTCGTTGGTGCGTTTTCCTGTCCGAATCCGAACTTCATTGCAGATTACCTGCATCTTTGGCATATTCGGCTGGTATGCGATTGCAACATCAATCGCATGGCATAAGATGCAATAACAGTCTTTGCCGCGTGTCTCGACGATGGAGTATATAGCGTTCTGAACATCCTTCATGTTATACATTCCTTTCCCGTTCGAGCTGATATAAGCATAATACATTTTTCTGTGCTTTTCAGGTTTTCTGCCAAACTTTGACCCACTTGGACAAACTTTGACGGATTCAAGGTCGAAAGGCAAGAATGCGCAGCAGGTGTTCAGTCTATGGTCTACGATTATTATGCGGCATGAAAAATAGAGGGAATCCATTACCCGGACATGGGTAACGGATTCCCTCTTGTTTGCCTGTGTCCCATTCATATTGAATGTACATTTTGTATGGTGGCACGGTTTGATTTTGTCAAGTGATTGCAGTTTACTGCACCCGATATCCAGTCATAATCAGGCCAACGATCACCTGCCAGAAGTCGTGTTCTTCTGCGCAATAATATCGGCTGTTTGGAATCTCGTGAAAGGACACGATGCGGTTTTCTTCATCCAGCCATGCTTCACGGTTTGCACGTTCTCTATCACTCATTGATACTGTTCTTGAAGGTAAAGATACACCCTTGATTGAATCTTCTGCGTTGCTTCTTCCTCAGATGTATCTCCGGCCAAATAGGGTGCAAGTTCTTCCCGAATGATTTGTTCGACAGTAGCCGTCGGGTAGTCTGCCGCTTGCAGACTATCGACGAGCTGATAGAACATATCAATCTCATGCTGCGTGATCGTTTCCTTTTCCAGCAGCCCAGTAAGCTGCACTTGGAGGACAGAATCGTTGACAGGCAGACGAAGCTGCATACTTTCCTGACAGGGCTGCGTCAGCAGGTAGCTCAAAAAAGCCCACGCGCCGGATTTTTGTTTGCTGTTCGCGTTGATAGCAAATAATTCCGAAAAATGCAGGACGCTGCCGTTTGCATGGTCACTGGGATATCCGCAGAGTACATACTGCTCCATCGGCGGCAGCAGATATCGTTCTGCGTCATATGCAATGGTTTCCACATTCGTGATTACATCCAAATATAAAAGCCCATTGCACGGATACGGCTCCGCCTTGGCCGCTTCCTGCAATTTTAACAGCTGGAGCTGCGCCTTGAAGGAATCCGAATCGAAGCTGCACGACGCTTGCGCCGTATCCACATAGTCCTGCGCGCAGAGCGCAGCCATCGACGGCGTATAATCAAAGCCGTCCTCACCAGCGCTGTTTGCGATAAATGGATAAAGCGGAACATCGGAGCTCGTGCAGGTGGCTAGAACAGCTTCCGGTGTAAATGTCTCCAGTCGATCTGGGTCAACGACGTAGGTACTGATACGATAACCAACCGGCAGCCGGTAAAGATTTCCGCTTTTGGTCAGAGTCTGCCGGATACTGGTTCGCATCACGTCCAGCGGAGCGGAGCTGTCCGCGTTCATCCACGGCAGCAGATCCTCAAACACGTCCGCGTCGCGCAGCTGCTGCCACTGTGTTTCGCGCAGCAGATAGATGTCATAGCCCTTGCCTGCGCCAAGCTCGGTCAGCGCCAGCTCCTTTTCCTCGGCGGACTTCGCTTCGATCACCGTGACCCGGTACTCCGGGTAAAGCTTCTGAAATTCACTTGCGTAAACCGTCAGGGGCAGATCGCTGAACGCTGCCTGATACAGCGTGATCTCCGTCGGCTCCGCCAGCGTTTCTCCATCCGGCAGCCGTTCATAGAAGCACGCGGCCTCGATGCTGCTGTTCAGCGCGAAAAAGCCCTCGTCTGTGCCCAGAACCGTCTGATAGTTGTTCGCCGCTGTGTTGGCGTTATCCTTCCAGCTCAGAACGGCCGCGACAGTCCCAGTTTCAAAATCCGGTTGTAACAAATACTCCTGATTCACAAGCAGAAACCTGCCATCAACATCCAGTCCCATACCATGCACGTCCAGCGCCGCGCAGGAGAACTCCGCTTCCGCCTGCAGCGTCTCAGCGTTCAGCCGCACGACCTTCTCCGTCTCATAAAGCGTATCGCCCTCGACGCGCACATAGACTGCATCCGGAGCAGCCAGAATTTGCAGCAGCTGCCCGTCAAACGCGGCCTGCTCCGCAAGCTGCTGCCCATCCGCGCCGATTTTGACCACCTGTTCGGCAAACAGCAGATAGTATGCACCGCTGCCGCCGTCAAATCCGCGCGGCTCTTCCGAGTAGACCTCCGCCAGCGGCACTGTGCTGAGAATCGTTCCGTCAGCATCATAGGTCGTGATCGAATAGCGACCATCCGGCGCGTCCACAGTGACCGGTTCTCCATCTGCATCAAAATAGAACGCCGGATAAGTACCCGCGAGCAGCGCCAGCGCATCGCCGGTTCCGCACACGCCATACAGATATTCCGCGTCTGGCAGTGGGAGCGCCGCAGTCCCACCGCCCGCATCTGTCATACCAAGTGCTGCCGGAGCGTTGGAATAGGAGTAGAGTTTCCCATCCCTGACGCATTGCCCCTCGGCCTGCGTGATCCTCTCCGGCAGCGGCCATGTCGTCTGCCGGTAACACTGGCCCTCCGGCAAATTGCGTAAGTAGATTGGCACCCCCAAAGCCGCCTTCTGTGTAAAGCACGCGGTCAAAAAGCATAAGCAAATGAACCATAATAAGAATAATTTCTTTTTCATTTTTCGGTATTTCTCCACGAATTGTGCAACCTCTATTATTTATTGATACTGCTCATGCAGCTACAAGCTGGCTCTGGATTGGATAGTGGTACAGCTTTATTGTGTCAAGTGATTGCGATTTACTGCACCAGATATCCGGTCATAATCAGGTCATCGATCATCTGCCAAAAGTCGTGTTCTTCCGCGCTGTAATACCGGCTGTCTGGGATTTCGTGAAAGGATACAATGCGGTTTTCTTTATCCAGCCATGCTTCAAATAGACTTGGCATTTACTTGACCTGCTCCATAAGATAAAGGTTCAGCCTTGACTGCATTCGCTCCACCGCAGTATCCAGATCAATATTTCCAGAAACTAGATCGCCCATTTCTTCCAAAAGAATTGACATTGCCTCTTCATCATAAAAATCCATAGTCTCGCACGTTTTTGCCAGATCGACAATCAATTGCACATCATCAAATGTTGTGATTTCGGCATAGGGAACCTCTATATTTTTGAGAACGTCCAGATTATCTTGCAGCAGCGGCGCGTAGACGGGCGTTCCGTCCGCACTGTATTCCATCCATGGATGAAGCAGGAGATACTTGAGAAATTCCCAGCACCCTTCGGGGCAGGAAGTTGTCGCACTCACACCCAATGGCATCATCAGCCTGACATCCATGCCGTTGCTCCCGTCCGGAGTTGGCCATCCCACATAGCCTAATGTCTGACCGCAGCGATAACGGTCAAAGGAAACCTCCAGCGCAGAACTCAGTCCCACATAGCAGCAGATCAGCTCTCCGTCTACAATTCGCTGCGGCACATTTTTGTCAGGGTTGTATCCTCCATCATAGCTCCCGGCCTTCAACGCCGACTGCAAAATCTCACGAAATTCCGGTGTGTCCAGATTGCACTGTGCATGTTCATAGTCAATCACACCACGCAAATATCGCCCACCGATTCTTTTCAGAAAATTTTCCGGATCCATATAGTAGATCATATCCTGCTCCGGCCGCAGGGACTTTTCTATATCCAGATACTCCGTAATCGTCCAGCCAGTATGAAGTTTCTGGGTCTGCTGTGAGCAGCTCAACGCCACTACACCAAACGTAGGAGACAAGAGATATAGTCCTCCATATTCGTGCATCGCTGTCCATGGAATAATGTCTTCTTCGCTGATTTCGCTGTCCGATGCAATCAGTGGATCCAGATCATATAGAAGTCCGGCGGAGATCCACGGAAGCGGAGAAAGCATATCGTTTCTGAAATAGTAGATATCCGCAGCATCACCGGCAAACAGCTTTGTTTGCATGACAGTCTCTGCCTGCTCCCGCGACTGTGTATTTTCGGCATAGTCGTCGATCACGACTGTGTATTTCGTGTTTTCGGCGTTGAAATTATTAACAAGGCTTGCAAGCGTGTCATCACGCAGTCCGATACCGCCCAGCACGAGTTTTATCTTTCCCACCGGTGCATCTGGCACATCTAACTCCACATCCGCCTGCGAAGGGGCAGAATTGTTCTGCTCTGGTAAATCCTGCGCTGTAGATTCCGGCGCTACAGACTCCTGCGCTGGGGATTCCGGAACTACAGCAGGCAACTCCACCTTTGAAATGCTCTTTTCTCCGCTGCATCCGCTCGCAAGCGCACACAACAGGCAAATGACAAACAGAATTGAGATTTTTCGCTTCATTGTTCGTTCTCCTTTCTACTGTTCAGAAATACTGCTCTTGCAGATACAAGCTTGCTCTGGACTGAATATTCTTTGCTGCCTGTTCAGCGGTGCAGCCACCCGCAAAGTAGACGTCTGCTTCTTCGCTGAGAATCTCAGACAAAGGTGCGTCCAGCCCTTCCAGAATCGCAATGGAATCCAGCAGCGTATAAAACTGTTCTGCATCCGCTTCGCTTACCTGTTTGATCTCTCCGCGCCAATCTGTGCGATTTCCGGCAATATACTCTTTCATTTCAGATTGCAGTAGTTCATAATTTGCCGGAAGAGATTCCTCCTGTAGATACGAAAAACAGTATTGCAAAAATGCCCTTGCGCCACTCAAATCACGACACTGCGGACTGACACCGAGAGCGGTCAGAATACGATACGCATTTCCGATACTTCCGTCATCCGTGGGGAAGCCTGCGTAAGTATATCCGGGTTCTCCATACCATTTGTTTTGAACGATCTCGCTGCGGTTTGCCAACCAACTCAGAGCGCTGATCTGACAAAGATGTACAAGCGTCTGCTCCTGTGCTGGCGGCGTCGAGCCGTCACCGCCCCATTCTTTACACCATGCGAGATAGTCATAGAAGCTCTGTGTTTCAAAGTTGCAGCTTCCGGTTGCCCTGTCAACGTATTTACCAAGGCAGAAGGCCGTGCAGAATGCTGCAAACAGATTGTCCGGCGTATTCCATGAGTCGATCGTGACCCATCCTTCCGGCATCTGCTCCTTTGCCTGCTCCAATTTCTCCAATGTCACACCCGGTTCCGGAATCAAACGGGATGGTGCAATCATCGTATCCACCTCAATGGTAAGCGGAAGCTGATATAACGAACCGTTTTCGGTCAGGAGTTCGTATAAGCCCGGCACAAATGAATCTTTCGACAGGTCACTTTCAAGCAGCGGCAGGAGGTCCGCGCAGACCGCTTCCGGTGTAAGCGGAGCGGCGGTGAACCCGTCTGTACAAAACGCATAGAGGTCAGGAGACTGACCAGCCATGATCTGTGTGCGCAGGAGGTCAGTCGGTTGCGTATCCGTCAAATCGGTATCGCTGTAAATGGTATATTCGATCTGATACTGGTCTTGACTCAGGTTGAAGTTCTGGATCATCTGTACAAAATAACCCGAAACAGGTGTGTTACCTGCAATCGCCAAGGATAAAATGCGCTTTGAAAGCGCCTCGCCAGGCATCCAGCGAAGGACGGTAAGCTCTGTGAGATTTGGCGTATAGAAGAAGAAACCGGAGTCCGTTTGCCAAATTTGTTCCGACGTGTCTGCAACGCCGAGTTCTTGCCATACCAGAATCGTCTCTTCTTCTGCCGTTTCAGGTGTAAAGGCAGAAACAGTTTGGTTGTCGCCAAGGAGCAGCCGCCCATCCGCGCAAAGACCAAGGCCAGTAATCCCCGTCCTGTCTGTTGTAAATTCTTGCTGCGCAAATGTGTCCGCACTGAAAAGCCGCAGTTCTGCCCCAGCAGCATCATAGCGATTCTGCGTCAGTACGAAGAGTTCGTTTCCGATTTTTTGCATGGAAATAAATCTCCATCCATCCTCAAACTCAGCCTTCTGCCGCGCTGTTTCTGCGCCTAATTTATCGAGTTGAACAAGGAGTTCTGCGCTCAAAAGAATAAAGCCCTTTTCGGTTTTTGCTAATTGCGTGAAACGCTCGTTATTTCCTGTATATTGCGTTTGGAGCAAAATGGTTTCCTGCATGGAATACTCGCTGTCATAGTGTGTCAGAACAAGTTTTCCTTCCGGCTCGTTGTCCTGAATCACGACGTTTCCAAAAGCGTCCCGATAGGCAGCGGGTACGCTTCCGCAAAGAAGCCAGAAGCCGCCATTGTCATCCGGAGAAAGCGCATAGAGGTATTCCGTGCTATCAGGAAGCTGCAAAGTGCCGCTGTCCCCCTCCAGCGTCATCCAAGCAAGCGCAACACCATCGGTGGAAAAACCGCCGATGAGGATCGTATCGTCCAATACGGTCTGTGCCGTCACCGACAAAAGCGGTTCTGGAAGCGAAAGCCTTTGCCGCTCTAGGTAGTAAGTTTCATTGTCTGTCTCTTTTTGCGTCGTGTCGATCTCCACAGTTGGTGCTGACGGCGCAGCGTTCAAGTCAAGAGATTCCTGTGGTGCCGCTGGCCCGCCGGGAAGTTCAAGCGACGTTACCTCTTTCTGCGCCGAACATCCGCAGAAAAAAATCAGAATACTCAAAATCAAACTCAAAAGCTTTTGACTTTTTTTCATTTGGAAATTCTCCCTTAGAACACGCTCTGAAATAAGGAGCGCTGCGATGCTTTCAGCGCTCCCCATTCAAAAGGTTGTTTGTGTGATGCGTGGTTGTTTGTGTAAAAGTGTACCAGTTAACCTCCTTTCTGCGATAAACTATCGCTATAGTCTGTTTTAAAACTATCACAATAGTCTGCGAATGTCAAGCCATCTTGACAGAAATAGACGAATATGATAGTCTAAATACATCCTAAGAACGGGAGACAAAACATGAAACTGTTTGATTCAGAATGGAAGGTCATGGAGGTTCTCTGGCAGGAAAACGACCGGACGGCGAAGGAAATCTCGCTGCGGCTGGCAGACAGCATTGGCTGGAATAAAAACACGACATATACGGTCATCAAAAAGTGCATTGATAAGGGTGCAATCGAGCGCCGGGAGCCAGACTTCATCTGCCATGCGACGATTACAAAGCAGCAGGCGCAGAAGGAGGAAGCCGATACGTTGGTTGAAAAGGTATTTGGCGGTTCTGCGGAACTGCTGTTTGCATCTATTCTGAGTGACCGGTCATTATCGAAAGAAGAGCTTGCGCGGCTAAAAGCGCTTGTGGAGGAATACGAGGGATGAATGGCGTACAGGCTGCGATTTTCAGCGGCAACGCGATGATTTTGCTGGTGCTTGCGCTGCGGCTGTTTTTGAAAAAGCATCTGCCGCGCGGGATCTTTCCGACGCTCTGGTGTCTGTGCGCGCTACGGCTGCTGCTTCCAATCACGATTCCAACGCATCTAAGTGTTTGGAATCTGCTGCACACGCCGGCCACAGCGCAGGCAAACGGTGTCATATCAGATGTGCTAACGCCGTTTCCGTCTTTGGCGACCAACAGCATCACAGAACCGGCAGCGGATGCTGCGGGCATCCGTCCGATGCTTCTTGTCTGGCTCGTTTGCGCGATACTTCTCGCGGCATATTTTGTGATCGGATATGCCTGCATGGTACGTCGGTTTCGCGGAACACGGCTTGCTCCGCAGCCGTCCATTGACGCGCTGCTTGACCGCTTCCGCTTTTCGCGCGATCCGCGCATCTGCGTGAGCAACAGCCGTCGTGCGCCGCTTACTTTCGGCGTTTTTCGTCCGACCGTCCTTTTGCCGGAAGATCTGCCGGTTGGAGACGCACAATTTCAGCTGGTTCTGGCACACGAACTGGCGCATATCCGGCGGAAGGACTGCCTGCGCAAGCTGCTTTTGACGGTATGTTTATGCCTGTATTGGTGGAATCCGCTGGTTTGGCTGATGGTATGGCTTGCGAACCGTGATATGGAGCTTGCCTGTGATGAAGCGGTTCTGCGTGCGCTGGGGCCGGATTGCAAGAAGGCTTACGCGCTGACGCTGCTTGACATGGCGCAGCGAAATCCAAAATCAGCGCCGCTGTGCAGTGGTTTTGCAAAAAGCGGCACAGAAGAACGGATTCACGCGATTTTAAGTTTCAAACGTATCCCGGCGTGGGTTGGAATTTGCGTATCTGTTCTGTTCGTACTGACGGCAAGTGTCTTTACGACGCAGTCTGCAAGCCCAAGTGCCATCCCGGAAATGGAACTCGCCGTGCAGAAAGAAATTCCGGAAGAAAATGTTGCTGTGAGTATGCCAGTATCGGAGCCACTCCCGACAACGCCTCCCATCATGCCTGAACAGGAAGCTGAATCAGAAATTGAATCGGAAACGCAGACTCGGTCGGAAGCGCCCGCCTATATTTTCCCGCTGGAGGACACAAGTGCGGAAGTGACGAATCCCTATGGCTGGCAAGCGCATCCGGTCACAAAGCAGAAATCCCTGCATTCCGGCGTCGATCTTGCGGCAGACTATGGCACGAATGTTCTCGCCGTTGCCGACGGCATCGTTCTGGATTGCAGCTATGACGCCGCATACGGCTATATCCTGACGCTGGAACATGAGAATGGCGTTCAGACGCAATATGCGCATTTATCAGAATTTCTGGTGAAAGCCGAAGATGCCGTCCGGCAGGGACAGATCATTGCGAAAACCGGCGGCTCTGGCTGGTCGACCGGCTCGCACCTGCATTTGGGTGTTCTGATTGACGGTGAAGCCGTTGACCCACTGGAAACCCTGAAAAGTGAATAATAAAAGCAGCGCCGAGACGATCAAAAACGTCTCGGCGCTATGTCAATACTTTTTTTATGAAAAACAATCGGGTCTTGCCACGCTTGTAAAACCTGCCGAGCCGGTGATAACAACGCCGTTCGCGCCGCCGCTGCAATGGACAATCAGGAGGTTTCCGTCCGCGTCCCTGCCGCCGACGATGCCAACGTGTACATCTGCCGGGTAAAATACGAGGTCGCCCGGTTGCGCGTCGCTCCATGCAATGTTGGTGCAATAGCTGTGCTGCGTGGCAGCTCCGCCGCCGCGACCGGGATAGTAGCTGCCATCCGTCGCATTGTAGAATGTCCAATCGACAAACCCACTGCAATCCAATCCAAACGGACGTATTGTGCCAGTGGAACCACTGCCCGCCGCTGTGACTTCTGTTGAAATACCCCAGCGATCATCCCAACCGAGGGTCAAGCTCTTGCCGCCCCAAAAGTACGACACGCGCCCGACAAGCTGCACCGCCGTTTCCACGACGGCTTTACGCGCCGGGTCAAGATCATCCGGGAGGTTTTCAAGCAGCTCAATCGCGTCCTCCTGCGAAATATTCAAAGAGCCCATCGGCACGTTCAGACTGCCAAGGTTTTCAAGCAGAATGTCCAGCGCGTCGTTCTGGCATTTTGTAAAAGCGTATATCAGGCGCATTTGCTCGGCGGTCTTGGCCGTGATCGTGATGGTCAGCGCAATCCCCGTGTGGCTGTCGTCCACATCGTCATCCGGATCGCTGTCCGGAATGTCAACGGTCTGCGTTGCCGTTGTGATCTCGCACATATCCCAGAATACTTGACGCAGTAATTCCACACGTTCCTCGTCGAGCGTGAACACATCTATGCCGTCCTCCGCGCCTGCTGTTTTGGACGCAAACACGGCTACGACTTCACGCCAATCTGGGGCCTGCCCGACGATCTGAACGGACGCAAAATCGCCGTCCTGCAATCGCTCCAACTCTGAGTGATACTCACCCTGAATTTCCGCAATGGCGGTCGCCAGCGGAACGGTATCGTCGCTTTCCTGCTCGTCGGCAAACAGAATCCCCAGCGGCGATGTAAGAAACGCGCCCGCGACAATGACGATGGAAAACACGACAAAAAGCGCCGTGCCGCCGCCCAGACTGGCAAGCGCGCTTATCAGCTCCTTGACGGCCTTTGCAGCGGCTTCAGCCAGCTTTTTCGCGGCTGCGGCGGCGGCTCTGGTCGCGCGGTTGTTGCTTTTTTTAAGCATCTTTCTCTGTGCATCCTGTGTCGCTGCTTTTCTTGCCCGCTTTGAAGCGGTTTTCGATACAGACATTTTTGGTTGCGCCTTTGGTGCGCTGATTTGCTCCGTATCCCTTGTACGAATAGAAATGCCACGCGGAGGCCGTTCCCTCGGCGCGGCGTTTGGCTTCGGCTTTTCACGGATGGCGGGCAGCTGCTCCGCTGGTGGAGTTTGCGCCGGTGTTGGTGGCTGGACAGGCTGCGGCGTGGGGGATGCAGGCTTACCGCTGCCAGCCGTGACCGGCTGACGCTCCAGCGTAATTGCGGGCGCTTCCGAAACAGGCGGCTGCGGTAGAATTGGGGCAGCCGGTTCGGATGGATAGATGGATTCGATGGATGGATTTTGAGAGAGCTGCGCTTGTTTTTCTACAAAGACTTGTTGGGCCTGCTCCTGTGGTACGGGCGGTAAATCGTGCGCCGGTGTAACCGCCGGCCGCTCACGAACAGACTGCTCCTTGCCGCGCATGGCCGGAGCCGCCGCGCTGCGTGGTGTCCATGTGTCCGGCTGCTTTGCATGACGGATAGCGGATGTTTTTGCTGGTACAGTTTCGGATTGCACCTGACCACGGATTTCTGGTGCTTTCGGCTTTTCACGAATCGACAGAGTTCCTTCCTGCGGCACACTGTCCGCAGGCCGGATTTCAGGCTGCTCCGTATAAAGGTTATCCCGCGCAGACGGTTTTTCTGCGCGGGATTTCTTTGTCCGCTTGACACGGGCGCGGCGGCTTTGCTCCTGCGGCGCTGACGTTGGTATGCTCTGCGCGTGCTTTGCTTCTGGCCGGGTGCGTATATCGTTCATGCGCTGACGTGGTGTATTTTCTTCCAGTGTCGCAGATGGTGCTGCCGCAGTCGCCTTTGCGGTTTGCTGGACATAGACGCGGCGGGCCTGTTCCTGCGGCGCTGGTATCGGTTTGCTCTGTGGCCGTTGCGGTTCCGGTCGGGTGCGTATATCCTCCGTGCGTTGGCGCGGTGTGCTTTCTTCCGATGGTACGACCGGTGTAGGGCGCTGCGCTTTTGACTGCTCCAGCGTGTTTGATGGTGCTGTTTCGCTCCCTTTTGCGGCTCGCTGGACATAGGCACGGCGGGCCTGCTCCTGCGACGTAGGCGCTGGTGCGCTCTGCGGCGGCATCGCATCTGGCCGGGTACGCGCCGTGTCTGTTCGTTCTCGCGGTAATTTCGGTGCGTGGTGCGGATGGGCGGATTGCTCCAGCTGCACATTTGCGGAAGGAGCCGCGGATTCTTTGCGGGCTGGGTGCTGGATCGCACGACGCGGCAGTTGGGCAGCTTCGTGGACGATTTCGCGGGCGGTCGTTTCTACCTGTTCGGTCGCCGTGCGTTCCGCGCTGTCTGAGCGGTCGGGCTGCTTCGCGCTGTCGCCCAACTCTTTTACAAATTTCTGTACCATCTGCCGCTGCACAGTGGATGCGGCTTGATGTTTTGGCTGCTTGTTTTTCAGGCGGTCGTTTCGTTCTCGAATATCAGGAATAGTAGTCACCTCCGTATTCTGTCCCAAGTTGGGACACGATTTTTATTGATACGAATTTTAATCCCACTATGAGTTTCCCTTTCCTAATGGAACTCATAGTGGGATTTTTTGCGTCCCAAGTTGGGACTGATTACTGGCTTTCACCCGGCGTCGTTGTCATTAGCTTATATAGCTCCGTCTGGCGGGGAATCGTATTGACGAAAGGCACGATGGAGCCGCCCATGCGCAAAAGTCCGTGACCAGCTTCGGCGTTTGTGATATAGCTGAGCTGCGTGTCGGAAATATGCAGGAGTTTAGATAGTTCTGCCCGGTCTGTTGCCGCCTGATTGAACAGCAGCAGAAATTCCGAGTTGGCAAACATCAACCGTGCCGTTTCGGATTTCAGACATTCTTCTACGTTCTGGCTCGCCGCCGTCAACGCCGCGCCGTATTTGCGGAATCTTTTCCATGCGCGATACAGGATTTCGCCGGAGTATTTGTATTTGAAATACAAGTACACTTCGTCGAGGAACACCCATGTATATTTGCCACGCTTGCGGTTCTCCATGACGCGGTTTTGAATGGCTTCGAGCGTAACAACAAGGGCAGTCGGACGGAGCTGTTCGCCCATTTCGTACAAATCTAGAACGACAATCCGGTTATTAATATCCACATTCGTCGGGTGTGCAAACACGTTCAAGCTGCCCTCCGTGATAAGCTCTGCCGCCAGCGCGATTTCCCGCGCTTCGGGGTCTGGCTGTTGCAGCACTTCCGCGCGCCAGTCGGACAGGAGCGGCATAGGCAGCGCACCTTTGGCATGGAAATAGTTCTGGTAGATGCTTGCCGTGCATCGGTCAATGATGGATTTCTGAGAACCGGACAATAGCCCCGCACCCATTTGCTGCTCCAAGATACTGGTTATGAGTTCGGATTTCATCGCAATGGGATTTTCGCCGTCCTCGTACCCATCTTGTAGATCGAGCGGATTGATGTGGTGCTGGCTGTTTGGCGAAATTTCAATGACCTCGCCG
>ERZ857882.2584-NODE-2584-length-18439-cov-6.540633_pt1 | contig 18439 bp, 10 predicted proteins | sample MGYA00519697_ERZ857882 | MGnify/ENA primary metagenome ERZ857882 (study PRJEB31778, sample SAMEA3449373) | human gut metagenome | biome: human gut; feature: human-associated habitat; material: faeces | place: United Kingdom | collected 2010/2012 ...
CTGATTATAGACGATCCCATCCTTGGCTGTTTTGGCAATAGCGGCAGATTTGACCACGCTTTCGGGATTTTCCACATCGTAGGGATCATCGTGCATGGTGATGTAATCACCCTCGCCCTTGCCCCACACATTGCGCACCAGCTCCACCTGGCCACCATTGCTGGCCGTGTAATAGCAAATCGCCAGCGCACCGTTATTATAGCAGGCCACGCCCGCCGTCTCCTGCACGGCGCGGATAGCGCGCTCGTTGCTGGCGTTATAGCCGCGGAATACCTGATCGTTGGTATTATCCACCAGATCATACGCGCCGCTGGCTCCCCGCATCTTATACAGCGCATAGGTGCGCGCGGCGACCGCCTGCGCCTTGAGCGCTTCCAGCGGAAAGCTGTCGCTCATCTCATAGGGCACCACGCCCAGCAGGTATTCCTCGATGGGGATATGCAGCACAGCGGTCAGCATTTTTCCATCCGTCTTCACATGCAAATCGCCGCGATACAGCGCGTAATCGCCATTCAGGCGCAGGCCGTTTTCCAAGCCCTCCGCCGCCTGATGGCGGGTAAGAACAAGCTCCTTGCCGCTGTCCAGCGCCATGCCCTCGTAATAGACCATGATGCGCCCTGTCGTGCAGGACAGCACCAGCCTGGAGCCGCGCTGAAAGCTCATGCCGTCCAGCGTATAGCTGCCGTCCGTCAGGCCGGACACCCGATAGCTTCCGCCGGACACGGTTGCCGTTTTAACGGTATTCCCGTTTTGCTTGAAGACAATGGTCACAGGATCGGCGGCATTGCCTCCGGTCGTGACATTGCCGGCCACAGTACCGCTGGCCGTACCGGAGCTAATGCGGCTTACCTTGAAGCCCCATTCATTACCGGAACCGTCACTGACCAGCTTGAGCTTCACGGTATCGCCGGGAATGGTGATGGTCTGACCCGCCAGCTCCGTGCCGGTGTACTTACCCACCTGCTTTCCTGTGCCGTCAAAAACGTAGAGGTAGTCAAAGCCGTCTTCAATGTCGGTACGGGCGTCGAAAGTCACCCGCAGCTTTTCCGCGCCGGGGATCGTGTATACCCAGAAATCGTTGCAGTTATCCGGGTAATTGTGGGGGCTTTCCATTTCCTCCACCGTGGCGCAGATATAGGCGGTGTTGCTGACCGTCACGGCGCAGGTTTTGGTGACGCCGCTGCCGTCCATGGCGGAGGCCGTAATGGTGGCTGAGCCCTTCTTATGCGCGGTGACAAGGCCGTTTTCATCCACCGACGCGACCTCGGGCGCGGAGCTGCTCCAACTGATCCGGCGGTCGACTGCCGTGTTGGGATTGGCGGTCGCCGTCAGTTGATAGGTACCCAGAGCCTCCAGAGTCAGGGATGTTTTGTTCAGGGTAATGCCCGTGACCGGCTGCTGCACAGTGACCTTGCAACTGGCGCTCTTGCTGCCCACCACGACCTTGATGGTGGCGGTGCCGACGTCCACAGCCTTGACAACGCCGGCGTCGCTGATGGTGGCTACGCTGGTATTGCTGCTCTTCCAGCTTACCGCGTCGGTAAAGTCCTCCGGCGTGACGGTCAGGAACAGCGTGGCGGAAGCGCCCTTGCTGATGGTCAATTCGGTGGTGTTCAGCGTGACGGCGGTGGCGCTGACCTCCTTGGCCACAAACTTGATGCTGTTGTCTTTGGCGAAGGTCTCCGCGTAGGTACCGGCCACGCCGTAAATGGTCATCTTGGCGGGGTAGCTGAACGCGTTGCTGGAAATGCTGGTCACGCTGCGGGGAATGGTAATGGAGGTGAACTTGACGCAGTCCTTAAAGGCGGTGTTGCCGATGGTGGTCACCCGCCGGGGGATCACGATGCTCTCCAGCACGTCGCAGTGCTCAAAGGTGGACACCGGGATTGTGGTGATGCCGCTGCCCAGTTTTACAGAGGTCAGGGCGTCGCAGTCGTAGAACACATTGGTGCCCATGCTGGTGACGCTGTCCGGAATGACAACGGTGGTTAGGGCGTCGCAATCACGGAACACATGATTACCCATGGAAGTTACAGTTGCAGGAATGCTCACTTCGACCAAAGCGTCACAGTTCAAGAAGGCGTTTGCATCAATTGTAGTGAGAGCCTTGCTCCATACAATTTCTTTCAGGGCTGTACAGTTCTCAAAAGCATTTTCCTGGATTCTTGTCACAGTTTCCGGGAGAACAATTTTCTCCAGAGAGCTACAACTTTCAAAGGTTCTGCTCATAATTATCTGCCTGGTATTCGGGAGGGTAACATCTGCTAAACTGGTGCAGTTGGCAAATACAGCAGAGCCCATAGATGTTACGCTGTCGGGAACAGTGATGGCAAGCAGACTGCTGCAGTCGTTAAACGCTTGTGTGTTTATTGTCGTCAGAGCACTTGAAAGCTTCACATCTTTCAAGTTAATGCAGTGATAAAATGCATACTCTCCGATCTCCGTCACTGAATCAGGAATTACGATTGTTTCGATGCCCGGGCAGTTGGCAAGCAGGTTTCCGGCAATAACGGTCGAACCTTCCTCAAATGTAACACTTTTCAGGTTGGCATTGCCGTTAAAAGCACCGCGTCCGCCAGTATAACCATAGTCGGAAATATCCGCTTTATAAGATGTTGCCACCTTCTTCGGAATCGTTATAGATGTTAGCGCATCGCACCCGGAAAACGCCCGCCCATCCAGTTGCTCAAGATTTTGAGATAACTTTACATTGGCAAGTCGGGTGCATTTATCAAATGCGCCATAGCTTATTCTTGTTACAGAATCTGGTAGGCTTATTGCCGTAAGAGACGTACACCCATAAAATGACTTAGTTCCCAATTCTACTAAGCCATCGCCAAAAGTAATACTCGAAAGGTTTGTGCAGCCATAAAACGCATAGTTTCCGATTTTTGTTACGGTATCCGGAAATACCACCATACGCAGCCGAGTATTATTTTTAAATACATCTTTTCCGATAGCAACCACAGTGTATCCATCCAATGTGGACGGAATCACCAGGCTGGTTGAATTACCATTATACTTCGTGATAGTAGCTTTGCCGTCCTCATCAGTGGTGTACTCATAAATCACAATAGTCGTGCCGTCCTTGCCATAGCCGCTGCCGCCGTAGCCGGAAGACCAGCCGCTGGACATATACTGGGAATCGCCGGAGGTGTACCAGTCGCTAGCTTTGCCAAACCAACTGCTGACATTGCCGCGAGCGCACTTGGCCACCAGCTTGCCGTCCTCATAGTGATGTACAATACGAACGGGACTGTTGTCTTCGTCATAAATGTCATGGTTGATGTTCAGCGTTTTCTTGTAATTCAGCGGTTCGAACTCAACCTGTCCCGTCGCACCGCATTTTGCATACAGATAGGCGGCGAAATGTACACAGGTTTCCGGCTTTTCTGTGTCGGCGTAAGTGTTGGCTTTTGCCTTTCCGACGCAGCCGAAGCCCGCGTAGATGTATGCTTTAAGCGCCGGAAGCTCCGTAACGCCGAATTTGGCCTGGAACCCCACCTGGCAGGTAGCCTCTACCGCAATGGTAAATGTTTTTGACTTGAAAGTCCGGGGCATGCTGGCGCCATCTTTTTTAGAAACATTCAGGCCCGTTTCCACATGCCATTCCTGAATACCAGTTACTGAGCCGGACAACTCAGCATCATAAGTAACTGAGAATCCGCCGATTGCGGGAATACCCCAATAGAACAACTTGATGTCATTGATGCCCGCAGGCCCGGCCAGATCTCCCTTGACCTGGTAGTTCGCGGAAAGATCATATGACAGTTGCACATAAGCCTCACCCTTGATCAAACTGATGCTATATGAGACCTTCGGATTTTTGACCTTTATATCCAGAGCAATCGAAACCGCATTTCCAATGGCAATTTCACGCTTACAGCTCAACTCGATTTTGGGCGCGATTGAACCGCCAAGCCGGGAAGCCGCGGCCTTTGCCATGGCATAGGTCTGGAATTCCTGATCCAACTCTTCTACATAGTAGGCCAGCTCTGTGCCGTCCAGCGCTTTCACCAGGGTCAGGTCAGCTTCTACTACACCCTGTGCGTCAAATGCCTCAAAGGCATCGGCATCTTCGGCTCTGGTGGCGGTCACGACCGTCACGTTACCTTCCTTCGTAACGGTGTCAGCCACATAAGCCACGGGAAGCCCATTGAGATACACCACGAAGATGCATCCGCTGGTCAGCGTTTTCGGGCAGTCGGTGATCCGGACAACGCCGTCTGTTACCTGCACATCGGTTCCGTTGGGGATCTCGATCACACCGGTCTTGAAGGTATAGGTGCTGTTGTAGGTCTCGGACACGACAGTACCCTCGAGCACTGCTGCTGCGTCCGCCAGCATGGCCTCCGCCTCTGCGGCGGCCATGGCCTGCTTGGGCAGGAAGCTGCCGTCCGCCAGGGCGAACCAGCTGCGGTTCACCGCAACCTGAACGTCGTCCTTGTAGGTGACATCCGCAGTGTCGGCATAGGTGTATGTACTGTCATCCAACTGGAAGCCCAGGCAGTAGTTCAGCGTGTGTGCCGCGAACTCTCGCGTAGCAGGTTCTTCCGGCTCAAAGGGCAGACCGGCCTCCAGGTCGATCACGCCAAACTCCACCGCCACCATCAGATCGCGGTAGTAAGCGGCGGTGCTGTCGATGTCCGTGTAGTAGTTGTCGGGATAGTTGTCGTCCTCCACGGTCATGTCAAAGGTCGCCACCAGCTTCTGCACCCAGGCGATCCGGGTCACGGTACCGGTATCGGCGTCCGTTTCATCCGCCAGTGGTACGGGCTCATCCTCGACGGGGTCTTCCGATGGCAGCTCCGCGTCCTCGGACGGCTGGGGCTCCTCACCGGTCTGTCCCGGATGCTCCGGTTCCGCCGGTGTTTCTGTTTCATCTGTCTCCTCCGTTGGCTCGGTCGTGACCTCTTCGGAAACGACCTGCTCCTCGGCAGGATCGGCTGCAGCAAGCTCCTCGGCCATGGCGGTTACCGGCAGCATCGTTACCAGCATCAGCACGGCCATCAGCAGACTTGCAATCCGCTTTTTCATACGCTGTTCCTCCTGTGTTCTTTCTCGTTTCAACGTGGCGCACCACACATTACGCCATATTTCGTCAATATAAGTGTACCACTGTTGACCGGGGCGGACAAGGATAGGCTTTACGGCGTTTTGCATGAAATTCCGGGGTGATTTTTGACAATTCGGATAACGGCAGATAAGAAACGAGAGAAGCCACAAATTGCTGCGGCCTCTCCCGTTTTGCTTGTACTACTTTGGACGTGCTTGGCTGATTTTATCAGCGATTTCAGTCTGTACAGTCGTCAGTTAGTGCAAAGCCCACGCCGCGGCACAGCAGACGGTATCCCGCTCCAATGTATGGAAAGCACATTCGGCGGGATCATGAAACCACCGCGCCGCGGCGTGGGCAAATTGCCAATTATGGGATCAGTCCTTACGCGATCCCGCTGACGGTCTCGTACAGCAACTGGAGGTCATAGACATCCACAGCACCGTCGCTGTTGACGTCGGCCACAGCCAGGAAGTACGCCTCGTCCGAAATGCTGCTCTGGGATCGATCATTGGCAGTCAAATAGCGGTACAGGCAGGCCACGTCGGTAATCTCTACGTCATCACCGTTCACAGCGGCGCCGTTGATGTTACCGCGGGCCACCAGTTCCACATCGAAGCCCAGGATCGGTTTGTGATCCTTTATTTCGACGGTACAGGTGCGGGTGACATACCCATTTTTGCTGAACTCCATGGTGTAAACGCCATCAGGCAGGTCGCTGACCAGATAGCTGCCGTCGATGCTGACGGTTTTGGCAATCTCGTTGTTGCCTTTCAGGATGCGCACCGTCACAGACGCGCTCATGTCGCCGCCCGTCACGGTACCCATGACGGTGCCGGGAGTAATTTGCGTTAGTTTCGTCCAGCAGGGTGTCCGACTGAAGGTGTAGCCGGTATCCTGAGGTTTTGTGAGGATCAGTTCATTGAACTGGCTTTGGCTGTTTTCAAAGGTGACGGTCTGCACGCCGGAACCGTCCAGCACCACCTTATGGGAGCCAATGGCAACGAAATTCTGGCCGCCGCAGTTGGTACCATAAAGCTGGCTAAAGTTGCCTTTGACGGTCAGGGTTCCAGCAGAAAACTTGTTGCGGTCCATGCTATCACCATAGGTGGATTGCATGACGAAATCACCGGATACGTTGACCCGATCTGTCTCGTTGACCATTCGCAGTTTGCCCGTGGATTCACTATACGTTATCTTACCATCATTATCCGAAGTCACTTCTTGAATACGATAGTTGCCCTCAACATTCAGCGTACCCTTGTTGCAGAGCATCTCGCCGCCGGATTGGATGATATCCTCATAGACGGTCAATGTACCGCCGTTCAGATTAACGGTGCCGCCGGATATATCCATTCTGCCATGGGACAGCAGGGTGTGTCCGTTGAGATTCAGCGTGCCGCCTCTGGTTACGATGATATTACCGTAGGTTTCAATATCGGCATCCAGCACATAATTATCCGTGACAATAATATCTGCGTGGAGCCGGGACTCCTTGTCCACCTGGTTCAGATACGCCTGGCTGTCCGCGGCGCTGATGGAGGGAGTGACGGGCTGCAGGCCGGCGTCCGCCACTACGGCGGCGGAAAGAATGCACAGGACGTTATAATAGTCCGCCATGGCTTCCTGCTCGTCATGCTCCAGATTGTAGCGGATCGCGTTTTTCAGGTTGTCCATACTGGTGACGATCCGCTGATAGTCCGCGTCGGATACACTGGACCAGATACTGTTCAGGCCGCCGTCACGGTAGTTTATTTTGATGAATTCTTTATAGCCGTCGGTGCCTTCCAAGAATAGCTTATAGAGCATGGTATATCCGGCGATAAACTTCCGCGCGTTTTCGGCAGTGGGGTTGGAGGTAAAAGAGGATGCGTAGGACAGCACCTTGCTTTTTAGCAGCGTTTCCAGCTCAAACAGCGCGTTCAGCTTATAATAGTTCTCCATGGACTTGTCGGTGTTGAACAGCGACGAGCAGGTCAGCTTACCAATTGCCTGCGCGGCTTCGATGGTCAGGCCATAGGTTCCGGCCTTTTCGACAATGAGCTTTTGCAGTTTTTTTGTCAGGAACTGATTCAGTTCCTTGGCACTCGTTTGCCCGATCAGGCAACTGATAATCTGTTCTTTGGTCAGACTTCCATTAGTAAAAGAAGCCATCTCTTCAAGCGCATAACGGAGTGCGGGAACATTGCTGTCGGTACTCGCGCTGCACATATCGGCAATGACAGATGCTGTATCACTTGACACGCGGATAACAGCTTCAACCTGGACTATTTTTTCAACTAGGTCGAAAATGCTCTTGCTGTACCCCATGAGGGTCTCAATGTCGGAGACAATCTTCGCTACCTTTGTCGTCTCAGAAAGAAAGCATAATTGCTTAGCCAATGCCTCCTTGGCAGCATCATCTATGGGAATGGGGGTGGTTTTTGTCAATGTCACGCCATCTTCCAAAAATTCACTGGCGGATTTGCATAATTTTCCCCATGCAGAAGCGCCCAATTGCTCAGAAGTGGTTTTCCAGTTAGATGCCGCACTTTCCATTGACGACGCGAAATTGCCTACCAGATTCTCAGTATTTTCATCCAGCAGCAGGTTATACAAATATGCCTCATAATAGCCGAACTCCTTGTCAGCATATTTGGATTCGCTAGACAGACTGAAAGTAACTGTCCGCCAGGCTACAAGATTTGCCTGGTAATAGGCGCTGTTTCTGCGCTGACGAATCACGGAGCGATAGGGGCTTTCGTAATAGTTCATGTAATGACTATACGCAGTGCAATTGATTATGTACCATGCATGGTACTCGTCTTTGCCCTTCAGAGCCATCTCTTTCTGGGTTGGGTCGAGGTCGGAAAGCGAATCGACTGACAACGTGTCGATGCCGTCCTCGATGGGCTCTTCCGGCGGCAGCTCCGCGTCCTCCTCGGGCGGCTGGGTCTCCTCGCCGGTTTGCTCCGACTGCTCCGGTTCTGCCGGTGTTTCTGTTTCGTCTGTCCCCTCCGTCGGCTCAGTCGTGACCTCTTCGGAAACGACCTGCTCCACGGCAGGATCGGCTGCAGCAAGCTCCTCGGCCATGGCGGTTACCGGCAGCATTGTCGCCAGCATCAGCACGGCTATCAGCAGACTTGAAATCCGCTTTTTCATACGCTGTTCCTCCTGTGTTTTTCTCACTTCAACGTGGCGCACCACACATTACGCCATATTTCGTCAATATAAGTGTACCACTGTTGACCGGGGCGGACAAGGATAGGCTTTACGGCGTTTTGCATGAAATTCCGGGGTGATTTTTGACAATTCGGATAACGGCAGATAAGAAACGAGAGAAGCCACAAATTGCTGCGGCCTCTCCCGTTTTGCTTGTACTACTTTGGACGTGCTTGGCTGATTTTATCAGCGATTTCAGTCTGTACAGTCGTCAGTTAGTGCAAAGCCCACGCCGCGGCACAGCAGACGGTATCCCGCTCCAATGTATGGAAAGCACATTCGGCGGGATCATGAAACCACCGCGCCGCGGCGTGGGCAAATTGCCAATTATGGGATCAGTCCTTACGCGATCCCGCTGACGGTCTCGTACAGCAACTGGAGGTCATAGACATCCACAGCGCCGTCGCTGTTGACGTCCACAGCGCTCCGGAAGCTGCGGCCATTTCACCACGCTGCCGAAGAACGACAACACAAAGCTGCTGATTACGACTGCTGCCCAGCAGTTGCTTGCAGGCAAGATGACGCTGGCCGCTTTGCACGCCGAGATGGCACGCCTTGCGCGGCAACTGCCGGAGTACGATACAGTGCATGCCATGTACGGCGTTGGCGAAATCACTGCCGCACAGCTTATGGCCGAGATTGGCGATGTGCGCCGTTTTCCGCGCCGCAGCTCCATTGTGGGATTTGCGGGTGTCGATCCGGCTGTAAACCAGTCTGGCAAGCATGCGGCGCAAAGCACACCTACGATCAAACGCGGCTCCCCGCATCTACGGAAAACGCTGTACCAAATCGTCTGTACTTACCTGAAAAAGTCTCCTGCTGAGGAGCCGGTATACCAGTTCCTCGACAAGAAACGCAGCGAAGGCAAGCCGTACTTCGTCTACATGACTGCCGCGCAGAACAAATTTCTGCGCATTTACTACGCCCGCGTGAAAGAGTGCCTTGAGACATTCGACGCGCAGCAAAATTCTGCGCAGAGTTAAGCAAACAACCAACTTCATTCCGGCTGGCGACGCTTTTTTTCTCCGGCCTGTTTTGTCATGCTCATTTTTGGTCTCGCAAACTTTGCGGGACTTTTTTCATTTTAGGCCTTGACTTTTATTTGCAGGACTCCATACACCACCTTGTAAAGCTCCCAGCGGTATTCTGAGGCAATTACCTCAAAGGTGCGGGGAAGCTTTGACGCTACAAAAAGCTGATAGAGAACCTGGAAATACCTTGAAATGCGATATAATGAAATCAAATGGACCGCTGTATCTGCAGATAACCACTTGACAGGGCTTAATATTTCCTGTACAAGTGTAGATAGCGCACAGAAAATACACCTTGGAGGGAAGCTATGAGTTTAACTGTAAAAACTTGCATGGGCCTTCCGGCCTTTCGATACGCTAAGATTGTCGCTGGCAAGGGCGGTATCAACCAGACCGTTAACTCCATTACGGTATTAGAGTATTCGGATGTTGACGTGATCTCCTCAGATCTGTTTCTCAATCACGAAATGTGTATTACTGCGTTCAGCTCGATCAAGGATGATGTTGATAAGCAGTGTGCCATTGTACGCAGAATGAAGGAGATCGGTATCTGCGCGGTCGTATTATACTACATCGGCATATTTGTACCCTACTTGGATGACAAGCTCATCAGCACCGCAGATGAAGTAAATTTACCCTTGATCTGCATGCCCTACAACCGGTTTGATTTCCGTTACGGCGAAGCGATCAATGATGTGATGTACGCCATCTACCGTGACAAGCAGGAAAACATAAATTTCATTCCTGAGATACTGGAAAGCATCTCGGGGCTCCCAGAAAGGCTTCGGACGATCCGGAGCCTACTGCAAATAATCAGCGACCGGTTCCGCTGCTCGTTTTTTTTATTCAGCCAAAAGGGAGAGCTGTTGTCCGAGGGGCAATGGCCATGGTCTGCCGGCTGGAATTATGGGGAAATCATCCGCTATTTCCTCAAGGATCCGGATAAGGCAACGGAAATGTCCAGAGCAAAGATGTATATCGACAAAAAAGATGTCTTTGTAACATACTCTCCTGTGACGCCGGAATCCAGTTCCCGTCTTCATTTGTTTGTCATTGACGAACAAGAATCTATTTCTCATGAGCAGGTATTGCAGGCAGCAGAACTGATCTCCCTGTTTATGAACATCTCCAGCTATTCTCTTGAAGAAACTTCCCCGGAGATGATCATCCGAAGCATTATTACCAACGAGCAGATGCAGATCCGAGAGCTATCCGCAAAGCACGGGATCGATGTCGCAAAGATCCAGCGTATGTGGCTCCTGGGCGGCGGAAGCATGGGGGATTTCAAGCAGAAACGGCAGCTCAAACAGTGTGTCTCACAAATCAGAAGCTTTTTCAGGAGCCGCGGGAAATGGGCTTTGGTAGACCTCTATCAAAATTCTATTGTTGTTCTTTTCCAAGCTGCCGCCTTTTCCGAGCTGGATGAAACGATGGAAGATGAGCTGATGAAGGATCTCTTGGACGAGGGCCTTCATCTTGCGCTGACCAAGTGCATGAGTATTACGTCCATCCAGAATATTCAAAATATGTACGAGCTGTATGAGGCGTACTTTGACACTGTGCGGATGATCTATCCTACACGCAGCACATTTGATCTGTATGACCTGAGCTTTGCTGAAAAGATCAAAAAGCTTGCGGATGACGGGTATACAGTCGCAAGGCATATGTACTCCCTGCAGCCCATTCGACAGGAGGCAAATTACAGTATCCTTCTGGAGACCCTGGCCGCCTATCTGCTGGACGCCGGAGAGAATCTTCAACGAACCGCCGAAGTCCTCGGAGTCCACAAAAACACCGTCCGATATCGCCTGAATCAGATACGGGCATCCTATGCATGTGAAATATCTCAGATGCCGCTGGTGGCGGAATTATATGAAGCGGTCGCGCTTCAGCGACTATTGTCCAATAACTGACATATCCCCCTGCTTTCCGTTGCCCTTGGCGACGGGAAGCTTTTTTTGCACCGGATGAGACGCCCAATCGTGCGAAAGAAACGATCACAAACCAAGCCCATACAAAAATATCCGGAAAATTTGGCTGTCAGGTACAAATACATCTGTTGTCTGATATGCTAATATTTAAGGCACAAGGAAAGGTTGTTGCTATCAAAATTGCATAATTTTTTAAAAAATTTCCACCTGAATGCAGCAAACGTTCTTGAAAAACTTATGTAAGGAGAGGACCTGATGGACAATACTACAAACAGTGCAGTCGAGAAAAAAGCATTAAGCCGTGTACCCAAAGAACAACGCCAGTCCTGGTATAGTATCGCTTTTATCTGGATCGGCACGATGATCTGCATCCCCATGCTAATGGTTGGCGGCCTGCTGTCTGCCTCCATGACCTTTGGCAATGTGCTGCTGGCCTGTTTCCTGGGCTTTGCGATCTGCAGCGTCTTAATGATCATGGTCGGTATGCAGGGCACCGACCTGGGGCTTCCTTCCAGCATGTGCGGTACCAAGGCATTTGGTGACCGCGGCTCCTCCTACCTGCTGAGCGTCTCCTTTTTCATCGGACAGATGGGATGGTTCGGTATTCAGACCGCTACCTGCGCAACAGCGTTTGTTACGTTGATGGGCTATTGGAACATCAACTTCCCCTTCTGGCTGTCCTGCCTTATCTGGGGTGCCGTGATGCTGGTCACCGCCGTCTATGGCTTCAAGCTCATGAAGTGGCTGAACTACATTGCAGTTCCGGCCCTGATCGCCATGTGCCTTTATGGCATGATCCATGCGATCACCACCACAGGTTGGAGCAACATTATGGCTGTCCAGCCTGATCCGAATAACACGATGGGACTGGCCCCGGCTGTTTCGCTGGTCATCGGCTTGTTTGCGGTAGGTGCGACCACGAACCCCGACTATACCCGTTACGCAAAGAGCCGCGGTGCGACTGTGATGGCAACGGTGCTGGGCGTTATCCCCGCTGCTGTTCTCATGTTTATGGTCGGTTCGATCATGAGCTTGTCCGCTGGCACTTATGATATTACATCCGTATTCGCAAGCATGGGCCTTCCCGTTCTGAGCATGCTGGTTCTGATCCTGGCAACGTGGACCACGAATACCGGCAACGCCTATACCTCCGGCATGGCAGCTATGAAGGTGTTCAACCTCAAGGACGAGCGGCGTCCCCTGGTCACCATGCTGTGCGGTGCCGCCGGAACTATTATGGCCATGGCAGGTATGGCAGACGCCATGCAGGGATTTATCAATATCATTTCCGCTCTGGTTCCCCCGATCATGGGCGTTGTTATCGCTGACTACTGGATCATCGGCAAAGGCAAGCCCGAAAACTGGCATCCCGTTCGCGGTTTTAACTGGTGCGGCATTATTGCATGGGCATGCGGCTGTGTCGTTGCGCTGTTCTTCAGCTTCTTCAGTCCGGCGCTGGACGCGGTCATCGTTGCCGGCATTTTGTATCTGATCCTCTATCCGCTGTGCGGCAAGGGTGCCATGGGCGGCCAGGGTGAGATCACGTTGGACGAGATCGAAGCAAACCTGAAGTAAACAAGCCCCATCATTTGTGCATTGTTTCATAACAATGAAATAAAAAATATAGGAGGAACGAATATGTATAGTCTCGACGGAAATGGCATTCGTAATATGATTTATGGTGCAACGATCTTCGGCGGCGGCGGTGGCGGCGCTTGCGAAAGCGGTGAAATGGCGCTGGATCAGTTCAAAGAGGATCACGGCATTGCGGACGATGCTGATGTCATGGTTCAGGTAATGGCTCCTGAAGAGATGGACGATGCTGGCTATGCCTGCTGTACGGCAGCGATGGGCGCACCTACCAAGTTCAAGGAAGTCCGCATCGCCCCTTACATCAACGGCTCTTTCGATCACCTGTGCAAGATGGCGGACGAGAAGCGCAAGTCCATCGACTATTCCATTGCGGTTGAGATCGGTGGCTTTAACACCCTGGTTCCTCTGCTGGTTGCTATGGAAAAGGGTATTCCGTTCATCGACGCAGACGGAACCGGTCGCGCTGTGCCGGCTCTGGATACGCTGCTCCTGCACATCAATGGTCTGCAGACCTCTCCGTTGGCCATGTCCGACAACAAGGGCAACCGCGTGTCCATCGAACTGGAGAATGCCAGAGATGCCGTGATGGGTGAAACCATCGGCCGCAACCTGTGCGTTGCCTTCTCCCAGATGGGTGGTCTGTCCGGTTGGATGGTAAGAAAGAACGATATCGTCAACAACCTGCCCGTTAACAGCGTTACCAAGTGCTGCCGTGTGGGTGAGGTCCTGCGCAGCGCGACTTCTTCTGTGGGCATCTTTGATAAGCTTGCAGCCGCAGGTCTGGAGTGCAAGGAAATCGGCCGCGGCGTTGTCACCAACGTACATAACGAGCAGGCATCCGGCTTTGACAAGGGCTTTGTCGAGATCACCGGCGCCGATGGAACCAAGTGGACGACCCACTTCCTGAATGAGAATCTTATCCTCGAAGAAACTTCTCCCGATGGTGTCACTAAGACGCGCATGACCGCACCTGACATCACCTGCTATATCAATACGGACACCTGCGCACCTCTTTCCAATGCCGATATCGTCGGAAAGAACGGTGAAATTCTGGTCAAGAATGTCGCCGTGGGTGTTATGAAGGTCGACGAGAAATGGTGGAGAAGCGATCTGGCCTATTTGCAAAAGATCTGGACCCGTTACTTCAAGATTCTGGGCAAGCCTGACCAGCAGATCGTTAAGTACGAGTAATCTGACACCTGCTTGTAAAAGGGGAGGGCACATTTGTGCCTTCCCCTTTTCAAAACACGAATGCCACACTTTGATACAGACATGATAGGAGATGAATTTTAAGCCGATGTTGAAAAAAATCCTTAACGAATTTATGCGGATCGCCGCGGTTCCTAGACCTTCCCACCACGAAGAACGAATTGCCGAATACCTGTGCAGATGGGCAGAAACTCATAATCTATGTTATGCGGTGGACGGGATAGGCAATGTGATCATTGAGAAAGCCGCTGCTCCTGGATATGAAAAAGCACCACGGGTGATCCTGCAAGCCCATATGGACATGGTCTGCGTGGCCGCAGAGGGCGTAGCCTTCGATCCTATGAAGGACGCGATCAAGGTCGTAAATGATGGCCAGTTTATTTCCGCAGATGGTACCAGTCTTGGCGCCGATGACGGGATCGGCATTGCGATCGCGCTGGTTCTGCTTGCGGACAAATCTATTGTGCATGGTCCAATGAAGGCCTTATTTACCGTTAACGAAGAGGACGGCATGTCCTCCGGCGCAATTGACTCCAAGTATCTCGACGCAGAGTATCTCATCAATTTGGACTGGGAATGGCTTGGCTCTCTTTGCAATTCCAGCGCCGGCGGCGACTTTATGGCATTTACCCGCCAGTATAAGCACTGCGCGGCAAAGAGCGAATGGGCCGCACTGAAAATCGAGATTACCGGACTGTTGGGCGGTCATTCCGGCGTTGACATTCATAAAGGACGTGCGAATGCGCTGATCTGTGTCAGCCGGCTGCTGCAAGAACTGAATCACGCACGCATCGAGTATCAACTGGCATCCTTTTGCGGAGGCCAGGCTAGAAACGCAATTCCCGCTTCTGCAGAAGCAAAGATCCTTGTTTGCCCCGAAGCGCTCGATCACGTCTACAGGCTTTTGGAAAGCTATTCCGCTGAGCTCACCGCCGGATTTGGTGAAATTGAGCAAAGTATGGTTTTCCGCTGGGCACCTCTTGAGGAGAAGATTTCTCATGTTGTTCCGTCTGCGGACGCCAACGCCCTATTGGATCTGCTCCTGACGCTGCCTGATGGTATCCATACAATGAGTCCTTATGTCAAAAACCTTACTGAAAGCTCCCAAAATCTCGGGCTCCTGACCGTAGCAAATGGTGAGATCCGTCTGGCCGCCATGTCCCGGAGCTGCGCGGCATACCGGGCCAAGGAGTTGCTGTCCATCGATCGTACGATCGCCTCGGCTTTCGGGTTTGCATTTGAACAAGGTGAGCATTCCCCTGCTTGGGCGGTAAATCCCAAAAGCAGGCTAACTCCGATCACCTGTCAGGTTTACAAAGAATTGACAGGTAATGACATGGTGGTAGAACCGGTCCATGGCGCACTGGAATGCGGTGCTTTTTTTGAAAAGAACCCCCACATTGACATGATCGCAATCGGCCCCTCTCTCTTTGATGTTCACACACCAAAGGAGCGCTGCGATCTTCACAGCGTTCAAGTAACGATGGAGCTCATGATCGGCGTTCTAAAAAAAATAAGCGAATAGTATTCAGACTTAATCGTTAGCGGAGTAATCCCAGTCAAAACAGTGCTGTCTCAAAATATCGTTGTGAACTAATCATTATCACGAAGCGGAGTAAGCTTCCGATTCTCCCCACCCCTCCGAATATATATTATATTGATGAAGGCCTCCGGGTAATTCCCGGGGGCCTATTTCTATATTTTGGAGGAATTTCGCCATGACCACACCTATTCGCACTTGCTCACGCTGCGGGTGCACCTCAGACAACCTGATCGAATTCCATGACCGCCTGCTGTGTCCGGACTACCTGGACAGCATGACAGAGATCTGCGTCGACTGCGGCACCCGCTGCGGCAGTCTCATCTCCTTGGACGAGTGCTGGTACCCCTACGACAACGATGACCCCTATTGCAGCGATTGCTGTTCCGCCGTCGAGAACAGTCCCATCCACGACTACTATTTTAAGCCCCGTCCCATTTTCTACGGCACCGGGCCCCGCTTTTTCGGCGTGGAACTGGAGATTGACGGCGCCGGCGAGAACAACGAGAACGCCTCGACCCTGCTGAACATTGCTAACCGGAAACACTCCCTTGCCTACTGCAAGCACGATGGCAGTCTGGACGACGGCTTTGAGATCGTCACGCATCCCTTGTCGCTGGAGTATCAGCTTCACGAAATGCCGTGGGATGAGGTGCTGCACGAGGCCGTCGCACAGGGCTATCTCTCCCATCAGGCAGGCACCTGCGGCCTGCATGTTCACGTGTCCCGCAAAGCCTTCGGGGATACCTATGATGCACAGGACAGCACTATTGCGCGTGTGCTGTTCTTTGTGGAGTGTCACTGGCGGGAGCTGCTGCGGTTCTCCCGCCGGACACAGCGCCAGATGGATCAATGGGCCGCCCGCTATGGCTACCGCGACCAGCCCCATGAGATGCTGGAGCATGTGAAAAGGGCGCTGGAAGCCGGTACACCTGCGTGAATCTGACCAACGGTGATACCATCGAGTTCCGCATGTTCCGGGGTACGCTAAAATCAAATACGCTTCTTGCCACGCTGCAGATGGTCGATCACATCTGCGACGTGGCGCTTTATTTATCCGATGATGAGCTGCGGGACCTTTCATGGAGTAGTTTCGTCGGCGGTATCAAGGAGCCGGAGTTGATTCAATACCTGAAAGAACGGAACCTTTACATCAATGAGCCGATTGCGGCGGAAGGGGAAATCTGAAATGTGCTGTTTGTTTGGTGTTTATGATTATACGGGTGGCCTGACTGCCGCTCAGAAGCGCCGTCTTGTGTCCGCGCTGGCCACCGCCAGCGCGGCACGGGGTACGGACGCAACTGGTGTTGCTTACAACTCAGACGGCCATCTGGCGGTGTATAAACGTCCGTGGCCTGCTCACCTGATGCGCTTCCGCCTGCCGGAGAATGTCCGCTGCATCATTGGACATACCAGAATGACCACGCAGGGGGACGAGAAGAAAAATTGCAATAATCACCCGTTCGTTGGAACGTCTGGCATGCCTTTTGCTTTAGCACACAACGGAATCATTTACAATGACAAGGAGCTGCGGCAGGAGAGAAAATTGCCCGATACCAATATTGAGACGGATTCCTACATCGCCGTACAGCTGCTGGAGCAGCAGGAGAAGCTGAACTTCTCCACCATCCGCACTGCGGCAGAAGCCCTGGAAGGCACTTTGACGCTGACGATTTTGGACGGGCGGGATAACCTCTACATTATAAAGGGCAACAATCCGCTGACGTTATACCACTTCCCGCGGTTGGGGCTGTACGTCTACGCCAGCACAGAAGCGATTTTGAAGAAGGGTCTCAAGAAGGGGTTTCCTCACGCAGATCGTCCGGTGGAGGTGGTGATGAAGGAGGGGGATATCCTGCGCATCGACCGGCATGGCCGCTATACCGTGGAGCAGTTCGATACCAGTAATCTGTGGAATGGCGCAATGTCCTTCGGTTGGCCGCATTGGGACGTATACGCCGAGGATACGGAGTACGTTCGTGATCTGAAATCGATTGCCCCTGCCTATGGGTACGACCCCCGTGACATCGACACCTTTCTGCATTACGGCATGTGCCCGGAGGAGATCGAGGAACTGATGTGCGGTGGGGAGGTATAAAAGTGCGGGTAACAATTTGGGCGCGGAAGGAGGAAGTATTGTGAGGTGGAACTGGAAAATCGCATTAGAGCTTTGCGGTATTGTATTGGCGGCATTGCTCAAGCTCTGTGTTCCGCAGGACGATGACCACGATTGATGTGCCAATAAGGTGTACCCTAACGGCACATAGAAAAAGAGTCCCAATAGGGTCACTTCCCGCATTCTGGCACGTGCCATCTGCGAAAAGAACTCTATTGGGACTCAAAATCTTTGGACTCTTCGTAGAGCAGGATTTCATCATCGCGGATTGTATCCAAAAAGCGTTTATCAAGGCTGGAAGTTGGCACTAAGTTGACAGGGACACCTAGGGAAGCTTCCAAATCCAACAACAGGCCGCCGAGCTGAAAGCCCCGGATATTTCCTTTGTCAATTCGCAGGTCAATATCACTGCTGGTTGTCATGTCACCCCGCGCATAGGAGCCGAACAAGTAGATGCGCTCTGCACCATATTGCTTGGCATGCTGCACCACGATGCTTTGAATCTCGCTGAGAGTACGCACATTCACCCTAAACACCTTCTCTCAATATCAGTATAGCAGAAGGCGTAGCATATTTACAAAAGAGATGAGCAAAACAGGCAGAAGGAGCAGCCCACAAACAAGGCAAATGGGAATCGAAAGAGCTTAGGGCATCTCAGGGGCGCAAAAACCATAGCGCGGTAAACCCCGCGCCTGAAAAAGGTATGAAAAAGGCAGATCAGGCGGAACGCCGAAGCTGTTTGGCAGAACGGTAGGAGTGAGA
>ERZ857882.2587-NODE-2587-length-18426-cov-10.955419_pt1 | contig 18426 bp, 11 predicted proteins | sample MGYA00519697_ERZ857882 | MGnify/ENA primary metagenome ERZ857882 (study PRJEB31778, sample SAMEA3449373) | human gut metagenome | biome: human gut; feature: human-associated habitat; material: faeces | place: United Kingdom | collected 2010/2012 ...
GAGTCGAAACATTAGATAAATTTTATTTAATAATTCCTTTAATATTATTTATAAGATTAATATATAAATTTATATTTAAAAGAGAGGAATTATATAAAATAGCTAATAACTTTAATAATAAAAAATATGATAGTATAGAGGATACAAATGAGAGTGAATAAAACATATAAAAGTAGTTTTTATTTTGATATAAATAAACTTTTAAAGATTTTTAATATAGAGAAAGAATATAAAAATGAGAAAGTAATAACCTTAGTAGAAAATATATCACATTTAGATAATAAAGATTTATATATTAGATTAGCTAATAAAAAGTTAAATGATATAATAGAGAAAATTTTTCAATTAAATGACGATATAATTTTTTGTTCCAATATATACTTAGAAAAAGAAAATACTTTCGGTAGACAGTATAAATTAAAATTAAGAAGATATTTAAGAAAAATAGAAAATATAAATATGGTAAGTACATTTACTAAGGAAGATATTATTGAACATTATTATACAAAGACAAAATATAGTAATATAAAAATTAAAAGCTTAATTTTAGATATAGTAAATAAAGATTTAGTCTATCAAGGTTATGGATTAGAAACAGTATTTATAATTAATAAAAGTAAAGAGTTTGCTATCGCATTATATGATGATAGAGAGATATTTATAGAATATTAATAGTTTTTATAAAGATACTAATTTAATTAGTGTCTTTTTTATTTTAATAAATTAAGGAGGATAAAGAATTTTGTCAATATTAAAAAAGAAGATAGAATATAATCCATATCTTTTAAAACTTATACAGCCTGTAGGTGGAGTGGCTTTTAAAGATAGAGCTATAGTTAAAGGTGATGGATATGAAGCGTGTATAAGAGTTTACGAATTTAAAACAACAGTAGGAGATTTTTGGCTAGAACCATTAATTAATTATGAGAATGTTTTTACTACAATAGATGTATCAACAGAGAATAAAAAAGAAATTTTAAATAGATTAGATAAATCACTAAATGAACAATTAACAAGGCAAGTTGAAGCTGCTAGTAATGTAGATGCAATAAATGCGTCTACAGAAGTTTTAAAATTAAGAACTCTAGTTGAAGATATAAGTGAAAGAAATGAAGTTATAAAAAATGTAACAATAAGATATTATGTATCAGCTAAAACTTTAGAGGAAGTAGATGTAAAAGTAAAAAATATTATTGAATCTTTAGAAACGAAAGGCTTTAAAGCAGCAGTAATGCTTAATGAACAAGAGTATGAATGGAAATCACTATTTGATAGTCCAACAAATCAAAGATATTATAGGAATAAAAGGGTAGGAGAACCAATACCTTCAATATTTTTAGGGGGAGGGTACCCTTTTTATCATACTTCTTTAATGGATAAAACAGGTTTTCCATTAGGAGTAACTAAAACTAAGGGACAAGTTCTTTTTGACTTATTTACTAAAGATGTATATAGAAAATCTTTTAATGCTTTAGTATTAGGAGTAATGGGATCAGGAAAATCCACTCTTTTGAAAAAATTATTAAAGAATGTTGCCATTGTAGGAAATACATTAAGGGTATTAGATATTACAGGAGAATTTAAAACATTAATTCAAAAATATGGTGGGAAAGTAATTGCATTAGATGGTACAGAGGGGATTATAAATATTCTTCAGGTATTTGCAACTGTTATTGATGAAAACACTAATGAAGTTTTAGAAGCACAAAGTTATATGAATCATAAAAGCAAATTAAGTATGATATATAGATTTATATCTCCAACTTCAAGTGATAAAGAAGTAAAGGAATTTGAAAAACTTATAAGTTTATTTTATTCAAAATGGGGGATAAAAGAAAATAAAGCTACAACATATAAAGCTACTGAATATCCTATATTAGAAAATTTCCTTGAATTTATAAAAGAAACATTATATGTAGATATAGAAAATGGTATAGTTAGAAACACTTTATCTGATACAAAAAGAGATAGATTAGAATCTATTGAATTAAATATTGAAAGTATGGTTAGAGATTATGGACTTTTATTTAATGGATATACAACTATAGAGAATTTTTATGATGAGCAAATAGTAAGCTTTGAAATAAAAAATTTGGCTCAATTTGATAGACGAGTATTTAATGCTCAAACCTTTAATGTTATGACTATGCTATGGAATAATGCACTTAGACAGGGATTAAAGGCTAAGAAGAAATTTGATAGGAGAGAAGTAAGCTTTGAAGATAGCTTTAAATATTTACTTCTAATTGATGAAGCTCATAAGTTTATAAACTCAGACAATGAAATGGCAGTTGATTATTTAATATCCTTTGAAAGAGAAGCAAGAAAATATTTTGCTGGGGTAATGTTTGCAACACAAAGTATAAGAGATGTAGTTCCTGATGGAACAGAAAGACATATATTAAATAAAATAAAAACTCTATTTGAATTAACTCAATATAAGATAATAATGCAACAAGATAATAATGCAAAAGAAACTTTAAAAACAATTTTTGAAGGACAAATATCAGAAAGTGATATTAAAAGTATTCCAAATTTTAAAACAGGGGAATGTATTTTATCTATAAATGGATATAAGAATATTAAATTTGATATTAAGATTAGTGATGAAGAAGAATTAATATTTGAAGGTGGTGCTTAAAAACAGAAATTGTAAAATATAATAAAAAAATAGATATAAAGAGGAAAAAAAGTAATATAGTAGAATTATTAATAATATATTAATTTAAGGTGGTGTTTTAAATTATGAAAAATAAAAAATTAAATTTAATTATTGTTCCATTAGTGATTGTACTTTTGGGGGGACTTGCTACTTTTAAGTATATAAGTAATAAAAATGCTAAAGAGAAAATTAATGCAATGATAGAAGAAAATACTAATAAAAAAAATAAAAATAAAGATGAAGAAAAGAAAGAAGATAAAATAACTGAAGAGAAAGAAAATGAAAATAATTCTAATGGAATAGAAGTGCCTGAAGGATTTAAAACAAGTATAGCAAGTGGAAATACAGATCAAGAAATTATAAAAAATAATAACTTATTAGAAAAAAGTAAGTTTAGTATTGATGAAAGATTGAAAGCTAAAAATGTTGCTGAAAATTTCATACAAGCAATTGAAAGATTTGATAAAGATAAAATTAAAGAACAATTAGCATTAATAACAAAATATGCAGCTGAGGATAAGAAACAGGAATTAGAAAATCTATACGGATATACAGGTAGAACTACAGATAAAATAAAGTCTGTTATAACAGAAGTTAAATCATATGAAGATAAAAATGAATATGATAATGATTATATATTGTTTAGCGTATATGTTAAGTGTGATATTGTAGATAGCTATGATCAAATATCTAATAAAACAAGTGAAAGTTATAGAGTAAAACTTTTAAAAATAAATAATGAATATAAAGTTGTAGAATATTTAGTAAGATAGATATTGGAGGATAAAAATATTATGATATTAGAAAATAAAGATAAGGATTTGATTAATAGAGATAATGAAAAAAAGAGAAATCATTATATGGGAGAATATAGTACACTAGGGTTAAAAAAGTTAAAAAGTACGAATATTATTTTTAGTGATCCTAAAGTTATATTAATTAATAAAGGTAACTAAATATAAAAAAATAAGTAGAATAAATACAAATTTATTTTACTTATTTTTTATTTAGAAAAATTATCAATAAGCTGAATTAATAAAGTGAGGTGATAAGATATTGTCAAGGGAAAAAGAACTTTTAAAAAAAGTAATGAAAATACTTGTACTTTCTTTTTCAGGTGGAACAATTTTATTTTTAATAATAGTTAGTTTAATAGGAACAATACTTTATACTGTAAATAAAAATCAAAATGGAAGTGAATTTAATACATCAACTATAACTGATATTGGAGCATTAGGTGTACCTAGTGAATATATAAATCATTATAATGAGGTATCAACAAAATTTAAAATTCCTAATTGGGTTTTAGCAGCAGTAACAAAACAGGAAAGTAATTTTGATCCAAATGCTAGTTATGCTGGAGCATTCGGATTAATGCAAATACAAAAGATAGATATTTCAGGAAAAGATTTGTGGAATAGTCATATTAATAGTGGACTAGGTGAAGAGTATAAATCTTTTAGATATAAATTTTCAACATCAGATGAAATGTGGAACATATACTTAAAAGATCCTAAAGCTCAAATTATCGCTGGTGGATATATAATAAGATATTATTGTAATTATGTTTTATATAAATTTAATAAAGTATCAGAATTAAATTATTTAAGTAATGATAATATGGATTTAATAAAATGGACAGCAACTAGTGGAAGTAGTGAGTTTAAAGATTTTGAAATAATGCTTAAAAGAATTTTTGCTTGTTATAATGGTGGGCCAGCTTATGGTATGCAAGTTGATTTAGATAAAGCAGAGCATAACTATCCTAATGAAGTTTTTCAATATGCTATGGAGTTTAGAAATGTAGGATTAAATGAAGGTAGTAATAGTATTATTGAAAAAGCTATTCAAGAAGGAATGAAATATGTAGGGAAATCTTCTTATGTTTGGGGTGGAGGAAGAACAGAACAAGACGTTCAAGCTGGACGTTTTGATTGTTCTTCCTTTGTTCATTATTGCTATTCAACAACAGGAGTTCAATTGGGAGATAGAGCAAGTGTTGTTACTTTTTCTCTTGTAACAAAGGGTAGACCTATTAATCCAAAGGAAATGAAACGAGGAGATATTATATTTTTTGATACTTATACTACTGATGGACATGTTGCAATTTATTTAGGAAATAATCAATTTTTACATGATGCTGAGCCTAATGGAGTATCAATTGGTAGTTTAGATAATCCTTATTGGAGGATAAGTTTTAATGGGAAGGTTAGAAGAGTTGTAGAATAAAGGAGGGAGAATATTTGATTACTAGGGAAGAAATTCAAGAAAAGGTTGATTTAATAAAAGAAAAATTAAAAAAGCATAAGGTTATTTATCACTATGCTATGACTTCAATTTTTATAATTGGAGTTTTATTTTTCTTTAACTCAAATCATCTTTTTAATAAAGAAATGTCTTATAAAAGTACAACTATAAAAGAAGAGTATAAATTAAATAGTGGTGTAGCTTTTTCTATTATAGAAAGAAAATACAATCCTGATACAGGTCTAATTGAATTACTAATAAAAAGAAATGGAAATGAATTTAATAGTGATTTAAATTTTAATTTTGAAATTAGAGAAAGAAAAGATCCAATGACTATTGTTGATAGTAATGTAGTACAGATAGAAGAAAAATATTATGTTATAACTACAAATATTTTTTATAATTGGAGTACAGTATCATTAACTATCATAGAAGAAAAAGATGAAGTTACAGGAAATTCTATAAAATTTTATTCAGATAAAAAAGATATAGAAGAAGATAAAGAGTTAGAAATAAAATCAGAAAATGAATATGTAATTAAAGTAATTGATATAGAAATTGAAGAAGTAAATGAAGAAATAAATAAAAATAATTTATCAATAGAAGATAGAAAATCGAAGATAGAAAAATCAAAAGAAGCTATAAATAAAATAAAGGATGATATGAAATATCAAACTAATCTTGAAATTGAAGAAAGTAAAAGTAATATATCTTCATTAGAAGATGATATAAAAACTAAAGAAAGTGAAATTAAAACTATAGAAGAAAGTAGCAAAGAATTAAATGAAAAAATTAAAAAGCTTGAAGAAAAAAAGAAAAATTTCAAATAAAAGAAGGTATTGATAAGTTCAATATAGGATATTGAAACTATCAATATATGGTATTGATTTAGTATTGATATGGTATTGACAAGTTCAATATTTGGAAAAGATTTTGTCACCAAGGAAACGCTAGGCTTTGCCTAGCCCCCCAAGTATTTTGGGGGCAGTTTCTCTTTATGCCCTTTTTAAATAGCTTCATATGTAATTTCCATTTAAGCTATTTAAAAATTCATTTTGGGTATTTGATTAAACTTTTTTAAAGTTTATGGGTGAAACGAAGTGAGGGTAACGCCCTAATTTAATTAAGATTTTTTTAAATAGCTTTTTTAAGCTATTTAAAAATTCAGTTTTGCTATTTAATTAAAATTTTTCAAAGGTTATGGTGAAGCGTAAGCGATGGCAAAGACATAAGAGAAAAATTAAAGCGAGGAGAATTAAATTATGAGTAGAATTAAAAAGATGTTTGTAATTTCTGAATCAAATTTAGAGTATATAGAAGAAGTTAAGGAAAAAAATAATTTGAAGTATAATAGTGAAGCATTGGAATTAATTATAAGAGAGCATAAAGTAAATTCAGATATTACTATAGAAGCAACTGTAAGTTTAATTGCAAAAGAAGTAGCTGAATTAATTAGACCTGATATAAAAGGAATAAAAAAATCTAGCAATTCTACAGATAGAAATTCACAAGTTATCATTGAATTGTTAAATGGATTTTGTGTTGTAAAACAATATGGTAGATTAGCTACTAGAGAAGATAATTTCGCACCTGCTGTAAAAAAAGCTGAAGATTTTATTGATGATAAAATTGAAAAAGAATTTAGAAAAAATATTTATAATAAAAATAGTAGGTGATAAAAATGCCTGGAATAGTTCATGCAAGGAGATGGGTTAGTAGTAAGGATAATAGATATTCTTCTTATGTAGATTATATAGATAGAGATGAAGCTACTAGAAATTTTAAATTTGAAGAGTTCTCTTTATATAATGATTACATGGGCAATCCTAAAAAGTCAGGAAGTTTATTTACTGAGGATAAGGATTTTTTAACTGAAAAGGAAGTAAAAGAATTAAAAGGATTATTTGCTGAAGCACAAAAAAATAAAAGTTATATGTGGCAAGATGTTTTTAGTTTTGAAAATGAATGGTTAGAAGAACAAGGATTATATGATAGAAAAACTAATAGAGTTGATACAAAAAAGATTATGGAAGCTGTTAGAAATTCAATGAGAGATATGATAGGAAATGAAAATTTTGAAACTTTAATATGGAGTGCTTCTCTTCATTATAATACAAATCATATTCATGTTCATGTAGCTAGTGTAGAATTAAATCCAACAAGATACACTTATGAAAGTGGATTTATGCAGTATAAAAATTTGTATAAGATGAAAAGTAAATTTGCAAATACTTTAATAGATAGAGATAAAGAACACAAAGCAATAAATGATATTATGAGAGAAAGTATTATTCAAAATAAAAAAACTACTCATATATATAAGGATATAGAAATTAAAAAAATGGTATCAGAAATAATAAAAAAACTTCCTGAAGATAAAAGACAATGGCATTACAATTATAATTCTTTAAGTGAAGTTAGACCTATGTTAGATATGCTTACTAGATATTATATTAATAACTATAGACAAAAAGAATTTGAAGAACTTGAAAAATGTTTAGATGAAGAAAGTGAATTTTTAAAAAATGTTTATGGTGAAGGACAAAAATTCTTTTATAAGAATTATAAGAAAAATAAAATTGATGAATTATATATGAGAATGGGTAATACTTTATTAAAAGAAATAAAAAAAGATATAGATACTCAAAAGGAAAAGAAAGATTTTAAAAATAATTCTCATAATATTATTTTAACTAAAAAAGATATAAGAAGATTAAAAAAAGTTTTTGATAAAGAATTTGATCAAATTAAAAATGAAATGGCTTATGAAAGGTTAAGAAATGAAATTGAATATAGTTATTAAATTTTATGGAAGGTAAAAAGGAATGGAAAGTGTATTATTAGTAACTTTAGTAATAGTAGCCATAATAGAAGGCATAGCCATAAATATAATAGTAAAAAGTTATAGAAAAGTATCAAGATATTCTAAATACTTAGAGGAAATAATTAAATTTAAAGATAATGAAGATTAAATAGATTAATGATTTTAACACCAGGAGAAAATCCCTGGTGTTTTTAATAAATATTTTTAGGGTAGGAGTGATAAAAATTTAAAAAGTAATGATATTAAAAGTTGAAAAGAATATTGCTATTAATTTTAATATGAATGGAGGTTTATTATGAGAATAAATGAATTCTATAATGAATTAGAATTAATAAAGCAAAAGGTTTTAAAAGATGAAAATGAATATTTAAAACTACTAAAGGTTATTGGTAATAATCAAAGGTATAGTTTTAAAAATCAACTTAGTATTTATGATAAAAATCACAATGCAGTAGCTTGTGCTAAATTTGGTTATTGGGAAAAATACTATGAAAGAACAGTTATGAAAGGACAAAAAAGTATTCCGATTATAGAAGAACATGAAACGCATAAAAAAATTGATTATATATTTGATATTAGTCAGACTGTTCAAATAATTAGAGATAAGGATAAGGTAGATCTATGGAATTTTAATATTGAAACAGATGAAAAGATATTAAAAGAAATGATAATAAATGAAGGATATATAGAACATGAGACTTTATCTAAAAATATTTTCTTATTAGGTAGAATTTATGGAGATAAGAAAACAAATATTCTTATAAATAAATTAAAAATAGAAAATAATGAGGATAGAATTTCTTTTATTAAATTTTTAAACTCTTCAGTTAGTTATGCTATTGCCAGTAGATTTAATATTGATTATCCAATGGATAAAGAAATATTAAAGAAAACCTTTTTAAAACTTAATAGTATTTCTTTAAATCTTATAGGTGAAACTGTATCATATATTAGTAAAGAAGTAATAGATACAACAATGAAAAAAGTAATGAAAAAGTATTAATGCAAAATATAGAAAAAAAGGAGAATTTAGAGTATTATGAAGATAATATAAAGTTTGGGGAAGGTGATAGCAATGTATTTCGACGAAATACCAATAGAGGAGTTCAGGAAATCAGACGAGTTTTCGGGACTGGAGACTACGGAGGAGATAGCGGATTTAATGAGGGAGAAGACACTAGAGAAGCTGGAAGAAGAAATGGAGTTTATGAAGGAATATATGATGCCGATTTACGCAATGATGAGATTGGATTACTTAGTAGAGAGTCCAAGTCAGAATCACTTCAATATGTTAGTGGATCTATATTTCAAGGATCAACTAATTCCTCATTTGATGGACGTTCAGAAGAGAGCAATAGAGTTAATGAGAATGGAAGAACCGAGAATGATGAAAGCTTGGAACTTAACAGAAGAGAAGGAGAAGGAGAATCCACAAGAGTACAGACAATTAATGAACAATCTTCAATCAGTATTGAGAGAGATAGCAATAAAGGAAGTAGTGGAAGCTTAAAAGAGAATAATATAATTAATGAAGAAGCTGATAAGGCTTCTTTTTTCTATTCAAAAGATGATCCAGATAATTTAATGACAGATGAAATGTTAGAGAGAGTACCTAAATTGTATGCACAAGAAGATATTTCTTTATCTGAAAAGGAGGTTCATGCAGCTTATTTTATTCCTTTTGGAAGCACTTCGACTTGGTATATGACAGAATTTGATAGAGAAACAGGTAATGCCTTTGGTCTTGTTTTAGGAGTTGAGCCAGAATGGGGATATTTTAATATTAATGAATTAAAGGAGCTTAAAGCACAAAGACTTGTATTAGAAGATTTTCCAAAGACATTTAGAGAATTAAAGGATACAGAACTTGTAAATCAGATGACTAGTGAAGAGTTAGCTTTTGTATTTAACAATGAATTGAAATTTGAAAAAGATAAAGACTATGATTTATATGATAATCTCGAAGAAGAAAATATTGTAGATATTGACTTGTTTGAAGAGAAAGCTGAAGAAGAAAGGAAAAAAGAAAGTAGTATTTTAGATGATATTAAAATACAAATAGGTGATACTGTATATTTTAAACATGGAGAATTTATAGTAAGTGATATAAGGAAAAAAGATGAATTAGGAAATAATGAATTATATCTTATTTCATCAAGAAATGAAAATAATCAAACTGAAATTATTAACTTTGAAAATAATATTGATTTGTTTTCTAAAATTAGTATAGATAGACCCAAATTTATTATAGGAGATAAAGTTAAATATAAGGATAAAGAATATACTATTATAAATTTTGATGAATTAAAATCTATAAAAACTGTAACTATCAAGGATAATGTGGTATATATGGGTGGATATATTACAGGCTCAGATACAATTGCTTATAGAAATGAAAGTGATCTTGATAATATATTTATTAATATTTCACAAAATGAAAATAAGTTAGAAGTTTCAACTGAAAAAATCGTTGAAGCTAATAAAAAAGTTAAGAACTTTAAAATAAAGAAAGAAACTTTACCTGAAAAGCTAACTCCTAGTGAAAGACTTAATTATAATTTAGAAGCTATAAAATTACTTAAGAGTATTGAAAATGGAAAAAAAGAATTAGATATTTCAGCTCAGGAAGTATTATCAAAATATGTTGGTTGGGGTGGACTTTCTGAAGTCTTTGATGATAGTAAAGAAGGTCAATGGAAGGAAGCAAGAAACTTCTTAAAAGAAAATTTATCAGAATCAGAATATGAAGCAGCAAGAGAATCAACCTTAACAAGTTTTTATACTCCAAAGATAGTTATTGATAGTATATACAATACTTTATCAGATATGGGGTTTAAAGGTGGAAATATTTTAGAGCCTAGTATGGGAGTTGGAAGCTTTATTGGTAGTTTACCAGATAATATGTATTCATCTAAATTTTATGGAGTAGAGCTTGATACTTTAAGTGGAAGAATAGGAAAACTTCTTTATCCTGAAAGTAATATAGAGATAAAGGGATTTGAGGAAACAAATTTTTCGAATAACTTTTTTGATATAGCAATTGGAAATGTACCTTTTGGAGATTATAAGATTAATGATAGAGAATATAATAAAAACAATTTCTTAATTCATGATTATTTCTTTGCTAAAGCTATTGATAAGGTTAGAAATGGTGGGATAATTGCCTTTATTACTTCATCAGGTACAATGGATAAAAAGGATGAAAGTATAAGAAAATACATTTCATCAAGAGCAGAGTTTTTAGGAGCAATTAGGTTACCTAATAATACTTTTAGGGGAGTTGCTGGAACTGAGGTAACTTCAGATATTATATTTCTTAAAAAGAGAGATAGTATAAGAGAATATAATGAAGATTGGATACATTTAGCTGAAGATGAAAAAGGATTAACGTATAATAAATACTTTGTAGATAATCCTGGAATGGTTCTTGGTAATATGGAAGAAATAAGTGGGAGATTTGGGAATACATTAGCTTGTTTACCAAAAGAAAATGAAATCTTAAGCGAATTACTTACAAAAGCTAGTAAAGAAATATCAAGAAATGTAAAGTATGAAGAAATAGAATTAATGGAAGAAGAAATAACTTCTATTAAAGCTACAGATGATGTTAAAAATTTCTCGTATACTATTATTGATAATGAAGTTTATTATAGAGAAAATTCCTTATTTATAAAAAAAGAAATGTCTGATAAGAATAAGGAAATAGTAAAGAATTATCTTAAAGTAACAGAAGCTTTAAAAGAACTTATATATAAGCAAAAGGAAGATTTTTCAGATGAAGAAGTAAAACTATCTCAAGAAAAATTAAATGAAGTATATGATTATTTTTCTAAAAAGCATGGATTTATAAATAGCTCAAGTAATACAAAAGTTTTAAGAGAAGATAGTAATTTCCCTTTGGTATCATCTATAGAAATTATTGATAAAGATGAAAAATTTAAGGGGAAAGCTGATATATTTACTAAAAGAACTATTAGAAAAGCTATGGCAGTAAAGCATGTAGATACTTCTATTGAAGCACTTGTTTTATCTGTATCCCAAAGAGGTTCTGTAGACTTTGATTATATGAGTAGTCTTACAGATAAAGATAAACCTACACTTATTGAAGAGTTAAAGGGAGAAATATTTTTAAATATTAGAAAGAAAGAGAACTCTAAAGGTTTAATATCTTTTAATATTGAGAATGAAGATTTACCATTTACATTTACTAGAGAAATTAATACTAATAAGTATTATTATGTTACAAAGGATGAATATCTTAGTGGAAATATTAGAGAAAAGATTGCTATAGTAGATAGTTATTTAAAAAGATTAATAGAAACAGAAAATAATTTATTAAACATTGGATACTCAAGAGATGGAGAAGAACAAGAACTTTTAACTTATGAAATAAATTCTTTGAAATATCAAAAAGAAGAGCTTTCAAAGATATTACCAAAGAAACTTGAAGCTTCAGAAATAAGTGTAAAGCTTGGAGCAACTTGGATCTCAACTGATTATATTAAGGATTTTATTTTTGAAATTTTAAAAACTCCTTATTTTGCAAGGAATTATATTACAGTTGAGTTTTCACCTTTAACAAGTGAATGGAATATTTCAGGGAAAAGTATAGATAATAGAAATGATTTAGCTAATATGACTTATGGTACAAGTAGAATAAGTGCCTATAAGCTTATAGAAGAAGCTTTAAATCTTAAAGAGCCAAGAGTATTTGACCAAATTATAAATGATGATGGTACAAAAACTTATGTTTTAAATAAGAAGGAAACTATGATTGCAGTACAAAAACAAGAGATTTTGAAGGAAGAATTTAAAAATTGGATTTTTAGTTATAAGGCTAGAAGAGATCATTTAGTAGAATTATATAATGAAAAGTTTAATAGTATTCGTAATCGTGAGTATGATGGTAGTAATCTTACTTTTGAAGGAATGAATACTGAAATTACTTTAAGAACACATCAAAAAAACGCTATAGCACGTAGCTTATATGGAGGAAATACTCTACTTGCTCATGTAGTAGGTAGTGGAAAAACCTTTGAAATGGTAGCAAGTACAATGGAAGCTAAAAGACTTGGAATGTGTACCAAGTCTTTATTTGTTGTGCCTAACCATTTAACAAGACAAATTGGTCGAGAGTTTATGCAGCTTTATCCTTCAGCTAATATTATGATTGCTGACAAGAAAGATTTTGAACCCAAAAGACGTAAGCGTTTTATTGGAAAAATAGCAACAGGTGAATATGATGCGGTAATTATAGGGCATACACAATTTGAAAAAATTCCAATGAGTAAAGAATATCAAATAAAACATATTCAAGGTCAGATTGATGAAATAATAGCTCATATTAAAGGAGTTAAGAATGAAAGAAATCAAAACTTTACTGTGAAGCAACTTGAAAAGTCAAGGAAAAGATTAGAAACAAGACTTGAAAAATTAAATGATGATTTTAAAAAAGATGATGTAATTACCTTTGAAGAGTTAGGAGTAGATAAGCTTTTTGTTGATGAAGCCCATTCATATAAAAATTTGTACCTTCATACCAAAATGAGAAATGTAGCAGGTATAGGACAAAGTGAAGCTTTTAAATCATCAGATATGTTTATGAAGTGTAGATATATGGATGAAATTACAGGTGGAAAAGGAGTAGTTTTTGCAACAGGAACTCCAGTATCTAATAGTATGACAGAAATTTACACAATGCAAAGATATTTACAATATGAAGATTTAAAGAATTTTGGACATGAGCATTTTGATAGTTGGGCTGCACACTATGGTGAAACCATAAGTTCTTTAGAACTAGCTCCTGAAGGTACAGGCTATAGAATTAAAACTAGATTTTCTAAGTTTTATAATTTACCAGAATTAATGGCATTGTTTAAGGAAATAGCTGATATTCAAACTGTTGATATGATTAATCTTCCAACACCTAAAGCTAACTATGAAGTAATTAAAACACTTCCTTCAGAAGAACAAAAAGAAATACTAAAATCCTTATCTGAAAGAGCTGATGATGTAAGAAATAGAGTAGTTGATTCTAGTATTGATAATATGCTGAAGATTGTGCGCTGCTAAGCGCAAAAGTATATCTCCCCCGCAGGGGGACATTATTAAAAGTAAATAATGGGAACAACCAACCTACCTGGAGAGGAAACTCAAAGGGGACAATCGCATGTTGGTAAAGCGGATAAGGAGTTAATCGCAATACTTCGATGCTCCGCAAGTTCCGTATCCTATGGTTAAAGCTATACTGCCTGAACCTTAGTTCCGACTTGGTGCAAAGCATCGCCCATCGGAAAGCGATTGATACCGATGTCATTGTATGCTCGTTGTTGTTGATTTTGGACGAGTAACTTTTTGCAATGAAAGAGCGCACAGTGAGTGCGAATAAAGGGACGAACAAGGAACCTAAGGGATACTCGATACGTATACTTTTGACGAATAGCAGGATTACCTAAAGGGGGAGACCCCCATGGTAACGGAGTCACCATAGTAGTCCGAGCAAGGGAAAGCCTTGTACATGGCGAAGGGTGACAGGTAATTTCGATTAGTTAGAAAGGAGTAGGTGCGTGAGATGCGTACAGCCAAAACTGTTTTAACGGTCATTCAAGAACGTGGAAAACAAAAGAAACCTATTGAAAGAGTTTACAAGCTCTTATTTAACCGTGAATTATATCTGAATGCCTATGCTAAGTTATACCCGAATAACGGAGCAATGACAAAGGGTGTTACAGATGAAACGGTAGATGGAATGTCCATTCAGAAAATAGACAGAATGATTGAAATACTCCGTGAGGAGAAATATCAATGGAAACCAGCAAGACGGGAATATATCAAAAAGAAAAATGGTAAGAAGCGTCCGCTGGGGATTCCTGTATGGGGAGATAAAGTATTGCAGGAAGTAATGCGTCAGATTTTAGAAGCGTATTATGAGCCACAGTTTAGTGAACATTCCCATGGTTTTCGTCCAAACAGAGGATGTCATACAGCACTACAAGAAATACAGGTATGGAAAGGAACTCGCTGGTTTATTGAGGGAGACATTTCTCAATACTTTGATACAATCGACCATAAAATTTTACTGGAAATACTTGCAAGAAATATTCATGATGGAAGATTTATCCGTCTGGTATCGAATATGTTAGAAGCTGGATACTTGGAAGAATGGAAATTCAATCAGACAATCAGCGGTGTGCCTCAGGGCGGAGTTATCAGTCCGATACTGGCTAATATTTATCTCAACGAATTTGATAATTGGATTGAAGAAGTCTTAATCCCAAAATACACAAAAGGAAAAAGGCAGAAATCTAATCCAGAATATAACAAGTTGACCGCTGAAATCCAAAAACTCAGAAAGGAGGGAGATGCAAAGACAGCCCATCAGCTTGTGGTTGAACGCAGAAAAATACCTTCTGTTAATACGCAAGATGAGAATTATCGCAGATTGCGCTATGTGAGATATGCGGATGATTTTCTACTTGGATTCACTGGCTCTAAAGCAGATGCAGAAGAAATAAAAGCAGAAATAGGAAGATTTCTAAAAGAGAAATTAAATCTGATAATGTCAGAAGAAAAGACTCTAATAACAAATGCAGGCAGTCAGGCGGCAAAGTTTCTTGGATATGAAATCAAAGCACAAAGGGTCAATGACTATATTGACCCAAAGGGGCGCAGAGGAGCAAATGGAGCAATCGCACTATTAGTCCCTGCAAAAGTAATTGAAGGAAAATGCAAGAAATATATGAAACGTGGAAAAGCAACTCACAGGAATAATCTTTTGCAAGATGATGATTTTTCTATTGTACAGACATATCAGCAAGAGTACAGAGGACTGGTGCAGTATTATATTCTCGCACAAAATTTGTCTTGGTTCTCGAAGTTGTACTGGTATATGGAAACTTCATTATTGAAAACTCTTGCGTGTAAACACAGGTCATCTATCAATAAGCAAAAGGCTAAGTATAAAACAACTACAACAAGTACAAGTGGAAAAACAGTTCCGTGTCTGCAAGTTGTAGTAGAACGTCCTAATAAAAAGCCATTAGTTGCGACATGGGGAGGAATTTCCCTTGTGCATAAACGAAAAGCTGTTATAGAAGATATACCATACAAGGTATATGGTGGGCGAACAGAATTAGTTAAAAGACTGTTGGCAGAGAAGTGTGAATTATGTGGAAGTACTGAAAATATAGAGGTACATCATATAAGAAAACTTGCAGATTTAAAGAAGAAAGGACAGGCAGAAGTACCTAAATGGGTACAGATAATGTCTGCCAGAAAAAGAAAAACGCTTGTGGTATGTCGGGAATGCCATGTAGCAATCCACAATGGTAATATAACCAAAAGTTCTTGAAATGGAATTACTGGGGAGCCGGATGATGCGAAAGTATCACGTCCGGTTCTGAGGGGGGATAACGGAAAAGGAGCTATTGCTACCTCGCCGGTATCCTACCCCACACGAATGATGGTAAAAAACTTGCATTAGATCAACGTTTAATAAATCCACTACTACCAGATAATCCTGATAGTAAAGTTAATACTTGTATAAACAAGGTGTTTTCAATATGGAATGAAACAAAAGAAAGTAAATCTACTCAATTAATATTTTCAGATCTTTCTACGCCAAAGGGTGATGGAGAGTTTAATGTTTATGATGATATTAGAGAAAAGTTAGTTTTAAGGGGAGTACCAAGAGAAGAAATAGCTTTTATTCATGAAGCTAATTCTGATAAGCAAAAAGATAAGCTTTTTGCTAAGGTAAGAAATGGTGAAGTTAGAATATTATTAGGTTCTACTCAAAAGATGGGTGCTGGTACTAATGTACAAAATAAGCTTATAGCACTTCATGACCTGGACGTGCCTTGGCGTCCCGCAGATTTGGAACAACGAGCTGGAAGAATTGTAAGACAAGGGAATGAAAATAAGGAAGTGTATGTTTATCGTTATGTTACAGAGAATACGTTTGACAGCTATCTCTGGCAGACAATAGAGAATAAACAGAAGTTTATATCTCAAATTATGACTTCAAAAACACCAGTAAGAGCTATGGAAGATGTAGATGAAAATACTCTTAACTATGCAGAAATAAAAGCACTTGCAACAGGTAATCCACAAATTAAAGAAAAAATGGATTTAGATAATGAGGTAACTAAGTTAAAAATTCTTGAGGCAAATTACAAGTCAAATAAGTATAAATTAGAAGATAAAGTATTTAAAACATATCCTGAAGAAATTAAAAATACAGAAAACCTTATTGAAGCTATGAAAAAGGATATATTAATGGTTGAGCCTAAAGCAAATAATGAGGAGAAATTCAATTCAATTATTATAAATAGAATTAGAATTACTGATAAAAAATTAGCTGGTGAAGTGCTAATAGAGACTATAAAAAAGATGAAAATTAAAGAAGGTAAAGTAATAGGTAAATATAGAAATATGGACTTAGAAGTAAAGTTTAGTTTTATTGATAATGGGTATAAATTTAGTTTAAATGGTTCAACAAAGCATTATGGAGAACTTGGAAAAAGTGCAGAAGGTAATATTTTAAGGTTTGATAATGTTATTGATAAAATGCCTAGTAATTTAAAAAGGTTAGAAGAAAAGCTCATAACTACAAAAGAAATGCTAGAGAATGCTAAAGAAGAATTAAAAAAGCCTTTTGAAAAAGCTGAAGAATTAAAAAGTAAAATTCTTAGGTTAGCAGAATTAAATCAAATTCTTGATATGGGGGAAAGTGAAGAAGAAATGAATGATAATAAACTTCTTGAAGAAGTAAAAAGAGCTATTATAGATTTTTGTAATAGAGAATATGAAAAGAATAATATATATGAGGATTTTGATAAATTATATCCTGATTTAAAGCATATAGAACTTGCTTATACAAATACACCAGATGAAAATTATGAAATACAATATGAAATTAATTTAGAGGATAAAATATGGACACAATATGTTAATAATATAAAGATAAGTTCAGAAAGCTTTAACTATGAAAATAATGGTGAAGTTAATCCACTTAGAAATATGAAAGAAGAAATAGAAGCTTCAAGTTTTGATGATTTAGTTGCTGTTAATTCAAAAGATTTAAAAGAAAAATTAGGACTAGAGATAGATGATGATGGTAACTTCTATGATCCATTAAAAAAAGATTTTAGAAAGGATAGTATTAATATGATTTCAGAAGAAAAGAAAAAAGAAATATGGAAGAAAATATATGAACACGAAGAATGGATAAGGACTAAAGGACTTAAAGGAAAACAATTAAACTTAGAAGATGAAAATCTTGCTGGAATGAGATTGTTAAATGTAGATCTTAGAGATTCTAACTTTAAAAATGCAGATTTAAGAGAGTGTATAATATTTGCAGATTTAAGGGGTGCAGACTTAACTGGAGTAAAAATTGAAAACACTAAATGGACAGGTAGTAATATTAATAGAATTACTATTGAAGCTAATAAACTTAACTTAATTGAATATCAATTAAAACAAGAAGCAGATACTCATAGTAATCAAATGAGATTCTTAAAGACAAATGAAAAAGAAATGTCTATGAGAATGTAGAAGCGAAATTTAAATTATAAGTTAATAATAAAAGAAAAATATACCAGGATTAATAATATATCTTGGTATGTTTTTTATTTTAAGGAGGAAGAAGTTATGAATAGCAATAGTATTAAAGATATATTTAAGAGTTTAA